>ERZ1027208.475-NODE-475-length-15590-cov-7.492823_pt1 | contig 15590 bp, 15 predicted proteins | sample MGYA00520867_ERZ1027208 | MGnify/ENA primary metagenome ERZ1027208 (study PRJEB33311, sample SAMEA4378413) | marine metagenome | biome: Marine biome; feature: Fjord; material: Water | collected 2014-07-20T08:00:00Z/2014-07-... | depth 75 m ...
AGCAACAGCAGGGGCGTAACCGCCGAGTCCCACGCCGATGGAACCACAATGCGGCTGCCAAAACTGATCTCGGCCAGTTGATGTACAGGGGAGCGCCATTGGTCGGTGAACAGGATAAGCTTGGCACCTTTTGCATGAGCCATCTCTGCCAGCTTGAGGGTGTTGTTTTCGTACCTACGCATATCAAAGATGATGAACACGTCTCCTTCTTTGACGTCCAACAGATAGTGTGGCCATGCGTTTGATGTAGATTGGATGTGGGTGATCTGGGGGCGGATGACTTGCATGTGCAGGAACAGGTATTCGGCCAATGTATGCGTCACACGGCCCCCCACGATGTAGAGATGGCGATTTGTGTCCGCCGTCATTTCGCAGGCCTTGTCAAAATCGCTTGGATTTATCTGGCCCAGAGTATGGCGAATATTGTCGATTACGGCATCGGTAAATCGATTGAGAAGATGCTCTGACGGCGCACCTTCGGCCCATGTATCATGTTTGGCGATCGGATTTTTGGCCTTGGCCTTTAGCTCCTCACGCAGTTCTGCCTGAAATTCGGGATAGCCGTTAAAGCCAAGTTTTTGCACCGTGCGGGCGACTGTGGGCACCGATACTTGGGCGTCTTTTGCAAGCGCACTCAGCGTTCCCAAACCTGACGCGGGGTAGTTTTCGAGAATCGATTGGGCAAGCTGGCGCTCGGCGCGGGTGAGGTCTTCAAGCTGGTTTTGGATACGATCTGATATCGTAAGGATAGCTTCGGTCATAGTGGGCGCCTCGTTCTTGATCGAAAAAATAACAGCTTGGGTGCGTTTGATAAATATTTGTCACAATTTAGTTGACAGAGACCAACTTTAACAAGACCTTTACCTGATTGGGGGTGCTATGTCGCAAATTAGTATTGATGCATCAGAAAATTCTGTCTTGGTAGGCAACGCTTCAGGATCATCTTCTGTTGTGTTGGTTTGCGAGCATGCGTCGCATCACATCCCGGATTCATTTGACGGGCTAGGTCTGTCGGCAGAGGCTCGGCTGAGCCACGCTGTTTGGGACCCTGGTGCATTTCCCGTCGCTCAGGAGCTGTCTCGCCTGTTGGATGCGACGCTGGTATCCAGCCGTGTTTCCAGATTGGTTTATGATTGCAACAGGCCACCGTCCGCGCCGGATGCGATGCCAATGCGTAGTGAAGTGATTGATGTTCCTGGGAATATGAACCTCAGCCCGTCTGATCGCGAAGCTCGGACGCAACAGTATTACCAGCCCTTTCAATTGGAGTTGCAGCGGGTTGTTGAAAACTCAACCAACCCGATCATCGTAACTGTGCACAGCTTTACGCCGATTTATCACGGAGCATTAAGAGCTGTGGAGATCGGTATCTTGCATGACAGTGATACGCGGCTGGCTGATGCGATGATGCAGACGGCTGAGGCGCACACGTCAACGAATGTGCAGATAAACGAACCCTACGGACCAGAGCACGGCGTGACCCATACGCTAAAGGAACACGCTGTGAAATATGGCCACATGAACGTTATGCTAGAGATCAGAAATGATTTAATCGAGACACCAGAGCAGCAAAAAGACATGGCTACTATGGTGTCGGCGTGGATTGCTGACGCTTGTGCGCAGACCCAATCGGGCGAGGGCGTACAATGTCGGGCATGATGCGAGGCTATATTCGCGCGGTTGACGGTGTGAACCACCGCATTGGGCGCGTCGTGATGTACGGTATCTTTGTTCTCATGGCGATCTTGCTGTGGTCTTCGGTAAGTAAGACATTCTTTCTGCCGTCATTGTGGACCTTGGAATTGGCCCAATTCACCATGGTTACCTATTATATCCTTGGTGGACCGTATTCGATCCAGCTGGGATCAAACGTACGGATGGATCTGCTGTACGGCGAATGGTCTTTGCGCAAGAAGGCGTGGTTTGATCTGATCACCGTCTTGTTCCTGATCTTTTATCTCGGTGTTTTGTTGTACGGTGCCGTAAGCTCAACCGCCTATTCGCTGGGTTATTGGGGATCTGAGCCGTTTTCCTTCTTTGGTGGCTTGATCACCGGATCAGAAGAAATTGGCCGGATGGAGCGATCCTCCACAGCATGGCGCCCGTATATGTGGCCCGTCAAAACAATCATGGTGTTGGGAATGTTCCTGATGCTGCTCCAGTGTATTTCTGAACTCCTTAAGGATGTTCTGCGCCTGAAAGGTGAAGCGATCTGATGTCGTATGAATTGATCGCCACGCTCATGTTTTCTTCCATGATGCTTATGTTGTTGACCGGACAGCGGGTGTTTGGTGCTATCGGCTTTATTGCCGTTGTTGCATCGCTATTGCTGTGGGGGGATCGCGGCGGATTTGACATCGGGTTCTCGGCCGCGATGAAGCTGATGAAGTGGTATCCGCTACTGACGCTGCCGATGTTCATTTTCATGGGCTATGTGTTGTCGGAAAGCAAAATCGCGGATGATCTATACAAGATGTTCCACGTTTGGATGGGCGGTCTGCGGGGCGGTCTGGCCATCGGGACGATTGGCCTGATGGTGCTGATTTCTGCGATGAACGGCCTTAGCGTTGCGGGTATGGCGATTGGTTCCACCATCGCGTTGCCCGAGTTGTTAAAGCGTGGCTATGACAAACGAATGGTAACAGGGGTGATCCAAGCGGGGTCAAGTCTGGGCATTCTGGTGCCTCCCTCTGTTGTGTTGGTGCTTTATGCGATGATCGCACGCCAACCTGTGGGCCAGTTGTGGCTGGCGGGCGTTATCCCTGGTCTGATGATGGCAAGCATGTTCATCATCTATATCATTGTGCGCTGCCGGATTAACCCTGATTTGGGCCCTGTTCTGGATGAGAGCGAACGTAACATTCCGCGCGAAGAAAAGATGCGCCTTTTGCGGGCCGGATTGCTGCCAGTTGTGATTTTTGCGGTGATGATGGTGCCGTTTGTGAACGGCTGGACCTCCCTTGTGGAAAGCTCGGCTATTGGGGCGATTGCAGCCTTTGTCGCCGCTGTGCTTAAGGGTCGGATGACCCGCGAAGTCTTTGAAAACTCGGTGCGTAACACGCTGGGCATCACTTGCATGTTTATGTGGATTATCCTTGCGGCATTGGCCTTTGGCGCCGTGTTTGATGGGCTAGGGGCGGTCAAAGCGATTGAAGGTGTATTTACCGAACGCCTAAACCTTAGCCCGTGGATGATCCTGATCATCATGCAGCTTAGCTTTATTCTGATGGGTACGTTTCTGGACGACACAGCCATGTTGGTCATCGTCGCGCCGCTCTATGTTCCGTTGGTCGGTGAGCTGGGCTTTGACCTGATCTGGTATGGTATCCTATATACGATCACGACCCAGATCGCCTATATGACGCCGCCCTTTGGCTATAACCTGTTCCTGATGCGCGCCATGGCCCCACCCGAGATCACATTGCGCGACATCTATTCCTCGATCACACCTTTTGTGCTGATTATGGTCGGTGCCCTGATATTGGTCATGGCCTTCCCGGGGATCGCTACGTGGCTACCAGATTACGTCTACAACCAACCATAAAAGAACTGCTTTAAAGCGGTCACAACCCAACCAAGGAGAGAAGATATGACTTCGAGACGCAAGTTTATCCAAGGGGCCGCCGTTGCCCCAGCGGCTGCATTGGCCACGCCAGCGCTGGCCCAAAGCACCATCAAATGGCGGATGCAGACCTATGCAGGGGCCTCGTTGGCTGCTGAGGTAATTGTTCCGGCAATCAATATGTTCAACAAAATTGCGGGCGACCGCATGCAGATTGAACTGTTCTTTGCCGACCAATTGGTCCCAACCGGTGAGCTATTTCAGGCGATGCAGCGCGGCACAATCGATGCGGTTCAATCTGACGACGATTCCATGGCCTCCCCAACCGAAGTTACCGTCTTTGGCGGCTATTTCCCGTTTGGCTCACGCTATTCGCTCGACGTGCCTGTCTTGTTCAACCAATATGGCCTGAACGAAATCTGGGACGAAGAATACTCCAAAGTCGGCGTAAAGCACATCTCGGCGGGCGCATGGGACCCATGCCACTTTGCAACCAAAGACCCGATCCGCAGCCTGAAAGACCTTGAAGGCAAACGCATCTTTACCTTCCCAACTGCGGGCCGTTTCCTGACCCAATTTGGCGTTGTTCCAGTGAACCTGCCATGGGAAGACATCGAAGTCGCGATGCAAACAGGCGAATTGGACGGTATCGCGTGGTCCGGCATTACCGAAGACTACACTGTTGGCTGGGCCGACGTGACCAACTACTTCCTAACCAACAACATCTCTGGCGCATGGGCGGGATCGTTCTTTGCGAATATGGAGCGCTGGAACGAGTTGCCAGAAGACTTGCAAACATTGTTCCGCGTCTGCTGTGACCAATCGCACTACTACCGTCAGTGGTGGTACTGGGGTGGCGAAGCAAACCTGCGCGTCAACGGTCCAAAACTGGAGCTGACAACAATCCCCGATGACGAGTGGGCAACGGTAGAAGCGAAAGCCCAAGATTTCTGGGAAGAAATCGCAGCAGAGTCCGACACCAAACGTCGTGTTGTTGATATCTTCAAAAAGTACAACGCGGATATGGTCAAAGCAGGCCGTCCGTACCGTTACGGCTAAATCCTATGTGTTGAGGGCGGGATATCCCCGCCCTCATCCGATCTAACAAAAGTGGAAATGAAATGCCCGGATTACTGAGTTTTGATGACCTGAAGGCCCACGTTGCAGATGGGTCAATTGATACCGTACTTGCGTGTTTTGTTGACATGCAGGGTCGCTTGATGGGCAAGCGTTTCCACGGGGTGAACTTTGTTGAAACCTCGTTTGAGGAAACCCATTGTTGCAACTATTTACTGGCCACTGATCTAGAGATGGCAACGCCCGAAGGCTATGCCTCGACCAGCTGGGAAACTGGGTACGGCGACTATGTGATGAAGCCCGATTTGGCGACAATCCGCCTCGTGCCGTGGCTAGAAGGCACAGCATTGGTGCTGTGTGATATCCTAGATCACGACAATCATTTACCCGTTCCACATTCGCCCCGCGCCATACTCAAAAAACAAATCTCGCGCCTTGAGGCATTGGGGTTTGAGGCGAAAATGGCGACCGAACTTGAATTCTTCTTGTTCGAGCAAAGCTTTGATGAAATTCGCAAAAGCGGCTTTCGCGATCTAAACCCGATCAGCGGGTACAACGAAGATTACCACATTTTCCAAACCACCAAAGAAGAAGGTGTGATGCGGCCAATCCGCAATCATCTGTTCAATGCCGGTTTGCCCATCGAGAATTCCAAAGGCGAAGCCGAAGCAGGCCAAGAAGAGCTGAACATCCGCTATTCCCCTGCACTTGATTGCGCTGATTACCACTCAATTGCGAAACACGGGATCAAAGAAATATCTTGGCAGCATGGCCACGCGGCGACCTTCTTGCCCAAATGGCACAAAGACCGCGTGGGTTCTTCCAGCCACGTGCATCAGTCGCTTTGGAAAAACGGCGAGGCGGCATTTTTTGATAAATCCGCCAAACACGGCATGTCTGAGCTGATGTCACATTACATGGCGGGGCTGATCAAATACTCACCTGATTACACGTACTTCCTTGCGCCCTACGTCAACAGCTACAAACGTTTCGCCAAGGGAACATTCGCCCCAACCAAAACCGTTTGGTCTGTTGATAACCGCACTGCCGGTTTCCGTCTGTGCGGCGAAAATACCAAGGGTGTGCGCGTAGAATGCCGCATTGGCGGTTCTGACCTAAACCCTTATCTGGCGCAGGCGGTTATGCTGGCGGCAGGCATTAAGGGGATCGAAGACGCGCTGACATTGCCCGATCCATCAACGGGTGATGTATACGCAGATGCAAAAGCTGCCGATATTCCGCAAACCCTACGCGCAGCTACAGAAACACTGCGCGGATCGGCCTTCCTGCGGGAAGCCTTGGGCGAGGATGTCGTTGACCACTACACCCGTGCGGCAGAGTGGGAACAAGAAGAATTTGACCGTGTGGTGACCGATTGGGAAATCGCACGCGGCTTTGAAAGGGCCTAATAGACATGACCATTCAATGTATCTCGCCCATCGACGGGTCGATTTATGCCACTCGTGAAACCTTGTCGCGCGCGGATGCGGACGCTGCTGTTGCCGTTGCTAAAACTGCTCAGGCTGAATGGGCAAAGCGCCCGTTGCCTGAACGCATTGCGCTTGTGCAGGCGGGTGTTGCAGCGGTTGGTGCGATGAACGACGATATCGTTCCAGAGATCGCATGGCAGATGGGGCGCCCCGTACGTTATGGCGGTGAATTTGGCGGCTTTAACGAGCGCGCCAGCTATATGGCGGACATCGCGCAGGACGCGTTGGCCGATATGGTTGTTGAAGACAGCGACGCGTTTCGCCGCGTGATCAAACGGGTGCCGCACGGTGTTGTTCTGGTCGTGGCACCGTGGAACTATCCATACATGACGGCGATCAACACGGTTGCACCTGCATTGATTGCAGGCAACGCGGTTGTGCTTAAACACGCGTCCCAAACCCCACTGGTGGGTGAGCGGATGGCGCAAGCGTTTCATGCTGCGGGCATACCTGAGGACGTGTTTCAAAACGTCTTCCTTGATCACCAAACCACGTCAGATCTGATCGCGGCAAAATCATTCGGGTTTGTGAATTTCACAGGCTCTGTGGGTGGCGGCAAAGCGATTGAAGCAGCTGCAAGCGGGACATTTACAGGAATCGGTCTGGAACTGGGCGGCAAAGACCCTGGCTATGTCATGGAAGACGCCAATCTGGATGCGGCAGTGGATACTCTTATTGACGGCGCGATGTTCAACTCGGGGCAATGTTGCTGCGGGATCGAGCGAATTTATGTACACGAAAGCCTGTTTGACGCGTTTGTGGAAAAGGCAGTGGCGATTGTGAATGGTTATGTTTTGGGCAATCCGCTGGAAGCTGAAACCACATTAGGGCCAATGGCACACGTGCGTTTCGCAGATGAGGTGCGCAGCCAAACAGCCGAGGCGATTGCGGCAGGTGCCAAGGCACATATTGATCCTGCTGATTTCCCCAAAGATGGGGGCGCGTTTCTGATGCCGCAAATCCTGACAAACGTAGCCCATGTCATGCGGGTGATGCGCGAAGAGACCGTTGGTCCGGTTGTTGGCATCATGTCTGTGAAAAACGACGCTGAGGCTTTGGCGCTGATGAACGACAGTGATTTCGGCCTGACAGCATCCTTGTGGACCCAAGACGCCGCACGCGCCGAAACCATCGCGGATCAAGTCGAGACAGGCACCGTATTCATGAACCGCGCGGACTACCTTGATCCCGCGTTATGTTGGACCGGCTGCAAAGACACGGGACGTGGGGGCGGTTTGTCTGTAATCGGCTACCACAACCTGACCCGACCAAAATCATACCACTTCAAGAAAGCTTGACCTAATGAGCATAACTGCAAACTGGTCCTACCCGACCTCTATCCGCTTCGGCGCTGGCCGTATTTCTGAAATCGCAGATGCCTGCGCCACCGCTGGCATGAAAAAGCCGTTACTGGTCACGGACCGTGGTTTGGCCGACATGGCAATCACAACCAAGACGCTGGACCTGCTTGAAGCAGCGGGGCTTGGACGCGCGATCTTTGCGGACGTAGACCCGAACCCAAATGAGAAGAATGCCGAAGCAGGTGTGAAGGCCTACAATGAGGGCGGCCATGACGGCGTGATCGCTTTTGGCGGTGGTTCTGGCCTTGATCTGGGTAAATTGGTGGCCTTCCTTGCAGGGCAAACGCGCCCGTTGTGGGATTTTGAAGATGTGGGTGATTGGTGGACGCGTGCCGATGCAGACGCAATCGCGCCAATTGTGGCTGTGCCGACAACTGCGGGCACTGGATCCGAAGTGGGCCGCGCATCTGTCATCACAAATTCGGTGACCGAAGAGAAAAAGATCATCTTCCACCCGAAATTCCTTCCTGCCGTTGTAATTTGCGATCCAGAGCTGACGGTTGGCATGCCGGGCTTCATCACTGCAGGCACGGGCCTTGATGCCTTTGCCCACTGCGTTGAGGCGTTCTGTTCGCCGCATTACCACCCAATGTCCCAAGGTATGGCCCTTGAAGGGATGCGTTTGGTCAAAGAATATCTGCCACGCGCCTTCGCGGATGGCACTGATATTGAAGCGCGCGCGCATATGATGTCTGCCGCCGCGATGGGGGCCACTGCATTTCAAAAAGGGTTGGGCGCCATTCATGCGCTGTCCCACCCGATTGGCGCGATCTATCACACGCACCACGGCACCACGAATGCGGTTTGCATGCCAGCGGTTTTGCAGTTCAACAAACCTGCAATAACTGGCGTAATTGAACAAGCCGCAAGATATCTGGATATCGACGGTGGCTTTGACGGGTTTTGTGACTATGTCGATGATCTGAATGCATCCTTGAACATCCCCAAAAACCTAACAGCGTTGGGCGTTGAGAACCCCGACATCGACCGCATCGTTGCAGGGGCCCTGAGTGACCCAAGCACTGGTGGTAACCCTATTGAAATGACCCGGGAGAATACAACCAAGCTCTTGCTTGCGTGTATCTGAAAATTAGGTGGTGTCAGAAAGCTGGCACCACCCTTACTGAGCTGATTATTGCAGCAGTTCTTTTCGAAAACAGGGCTTAGGTCGCTTTCGGAAAATGTGATACGCAGTATGCGTTTTATCTCTTCCACGTCGTATCCCCATTTAGCCACGATGAAGCTCAGCAGGGTGTCTCGGTCGGCCCTGAGATAATTGATCTTTGATGACAAAAGTGGATGGCTGCGCCACAGTCGTTTTCTCTTTTGCATGTTATACAAATGCAATCCCTGCAGCCTGTTTTGCAAGCAACGTTCCGCGTTATTTTGCACCTTTTGCGTGCTGCGTTGTAAACTCTGTCTGAACTGTTCCAGCATACCCGTGGTGTCGCGATTATTTTGTCCAGTCCGGTCAAAGACGATGAACGTATTGGCAAAGGATGGGGGGGACCATGCGCACCGTGTAATGATGGCCATCGTCTTGCCGTTCAAGACAACTATTTGTTTTGAAATATACATTGGTTTCAGGCGTCATAAGGATAGGCTCTGATAATACATCTGAGACCAAAGCAGTGATATCAGAAGTGGGAACAAGAGAGTGGAGCAGCATTAAATTTTGCCGTGGTAAGTGGCTCACGAGACCAGTGAATTTGGGTGCCGGATGGCGATAACGATCTTCCTACAATTAGGTCCATGAGTGTAGATTGCATTGGCTTCATGTGGTGGCATGGAAATATGCAGATGGAATGGATCAACCGTGTGATAGCAGCTTAAGATCGAATAGAACGCATTCAAGGTATGAGAAACCTTACTTTTACTCTTTCCACAACGTGCCAATATACGCGGTGTGTAAAATTATTTGAGTGAGAGACGTAAACTTGGCTGTTTTGAAGAAATTGACGCGCCGCGCGGCAATGTTAGGCGGCGGTGCTGTAATTGGAGGATTGGTGACAAAGAAAATGTCATCGTCAAACCCTACTCTTGATGGAACCAGCTTTATAAAACCAACGGGCGCATCCGGCACGTTAAACGATGCCAGCGGCCTGAGCGAAACACCCATATTCAACCATATCATTGTACGCGATGACCCAGGAGAGCAATTGATCACTGCGATCAGGGCGGAGTTGGATAACGCCCGCGCGAACGGTCGGCCTGTCAATGTTGGCGCAGCGCGGCATTCGATGGGAGGCCAGGCCATTCCACGGGATGGTCACGCAATCACATTTGACAATGGCCTTGTTGAGCCAGACACCACAAATCGACGGATGCGTGTGCACGCTGGCGCGCGTTGGAGCCATGTCATTGGCGCGGCTGACCCGTTGGGGTTAGGGCCGCGTGTCATGCAATCAAACAATGATTTTGGCATAGCCGCGACTTTTTGCGTCAATGCACATGGTTGGCCTGTAAAGGAAGGGCCAATGGGCAGCACGGTTCGTTCGATTGAAATGATCCTTCCGAGTGGTGATTTGGTGACGTGCTCTCGCACTGAGAACCCTGATCTGTTTGGGATGACGATGGGTGGCTACGGATTGACCGGTATTATCACTCAGTTGGACGTTGAGCTTGCGCAAAATCAACGTCTGGAACCCACGTTTGAGGAAATGCCAGCCGAAACCTTTGGCACGCGATTTATCCAAGCTCTTGAAGACGAGAACGTGACCATGGCCTATGGTCGCCTTAATGTGGATCGCGCAGATTTCATGTCGACTGCATTGCTGACCACCTATCGCCCCAGCGCAGATCAAAGCGATTTACCTGCTGCCAGCGGCTCAGGCGCGGCGGCGAAGATCGCCAGCCGGATTTATCGATCCCAGCTCGGGAATGAGCGAATGAAGCGGGTACGCTGGTGGTTTGAGGCGGATCTAGCCACAGGTTTGGCAAGCGGCCCAGTTACCCGCAACAGCCTGATTAATGAACCCGTCGTGACATTGGATGACCGCAATCCTGATCGTACTGATATTTTACATGAGTATTTTGTGTCACCCAATCGGTTTGCTGAATTTGTTAGCCTATGCCGGGACGTCATCCCGAGTTCATATCAAGAGTTCCTCAACGTGACCCTTAGATTTGTGGACACCGACCCTGACAGCTGGTTGGCCTATGCAACCGCGCCGCGGATCGCAGCGGTGATGTCATTCAGCCAAGAAATGACGGCACGGGCGGAAGCCGACATGCACCGCATGACCCAAGAGTTGATAGAGGGTGTGATCGCTATTGGAGGCACCTATTATTTGCCATACCGCCCCCATGCACACCCCGATCAATTTATGGGGGCTTATGCAGATGCACCCAATTTCGCTGCAGCGAAGCGGGCCTTGGACCCTGACTTGCTGATGCGCAACAATCTCTGGGACAGTTATCTGAGGATGCTATGACTTTAATTCAAAAATGTGCTTTGGGATATTTCGTTGTCCTGTTGGGGGCGGCTGCGCTAAATTATGTGCCTGGACTCACGGATGCCAATGGCCTTGCCTTTGGTATATTCGCGCTTGATCTGTTTGATGACGCGCTTCATCTGGTGTCGGCTATTTGGGCCTTGGCTGCGGCATTTTATGGCGCACGTGCCAGTAAGGTGTTTCTGGTGATATTCGGTGCGCTTTACCTCGGTGATGGGGTATTCGGTCTTTTCACCGGATACGGTTACTTAGACTTCGGGGTTTTCACAAACCCATCTGAGGGCATGTCATTCACCGTCTTTCGCATGCTTGCTAATTTGCCTCACATCGCACTTGGCGGTTTTGCACTGTTCGCCGGCCTTCGCTTTGGGCGTGGTGTATGAAACGGGCCCTAAAGCGGCTTGGTCAGGTGCTTACTGTACTTGTTACCGGACTTCTTGCACCAGTCGGGTACATCGAGCTGGCTTGCCGTCCCGATGGCCAATCAGGTGACTATGCTGCGATCTTACCAGCCGAACATCACCGCGTTGAAGGGCGGACCCTGCTGACCTATCCTGAATGGCATATTGTTCATGCCTATGATGATTATGCGCGTGTGATCAGCGATGGTGATCCGCATGATTATGACTACTTGCCTTCAATCGCAGATTTCTGGACCTCGCTCTGTAGCTTGTCCTCTGCCTCAGGGAAACACGGTGGTTTTCCAACTGAGTTTAAGCAAACCATTTACACCATCGGAGTGAGTTTTACTGCCGAGCTGTTGGCAAAGGGGCTATATGAGGAAACGATTGGGCGCGTCGCAACATGGATTCGGGGCGATAGCCGCGCGCCACTGGATGATTTATCCGCGCTGCAAGCCAAAGAATATAGCCGGTTTTTGCGCCAAATCCCTTGGTACAAATGGGATTTCACCCAAGACGCCGCAGCCCTTTCCAAAAGGGCAACCAGTACTTTCCGAGATCGTGAACGGCGCATTGCCCTTGGTTTTGAGTATGGCACAAAAGCACGCTACGCGAATGTCATTGCAACTGCTGTTGCCAATATGGAGCCAGACGCACTGCGATTGCGGATGATTGTGAGAGGTATCAGCGCTGAGGAACTGGCCACATTTGATGGGGTCGAAGTGATTGCACAGCGCAGTGAAGGCATTGAAATCGATACACCGCGATACCGTGAGCTTACAGGATTATTGGCGCAAATGGCGCGTGCAGGGGGTGATTTCATCGAGATTGCAGGGAATGACGATATCCTGTTTTCCTTGACGTCAGATGAAGCAGAGCACGGCACAGCACTCTATAGTTTTGCCCGACAAGGTTATGGGGATACGCGGCATTTAGTTTTGCTGCCAGTAACGGATCTGGCCGAAACACTGCGCGGGACCGATGGGCAGGCATTACGATTGGAACATATCCATGACTATTAGGGGGTGGATTTTCTCCATCCTAACGGTGTTGCTTGGCTGGTTTAGCTTACAGATGTTTGTTATGTATTTTACAGATGCTGCACCCGGTGCTGTGGTGCTTTTCCCACCAACAGATTTTGTCGCGCAGTTGCCTGAAGGTATTGCAGTGGTCGGCGGTGGTTCAAACTGGATCGCAATAAAATCTGACGAACCGGACCTAGGTAAAAACCTATACGGTGCAGGTGCTTGGGTGGTCTTGCCCGCGGGCCTTCCAGGCTGTTTGCCGCTTTTGTAAAATCAAATCCCGCGACAGATCAATGGTAACCTGTCAGCGGGAAAATGGGCGTGCGTTTAACGTGCCAATAGCCTTGCAGCAGCAGGCGCAAAGTAGGTCAGGATGCCGTCACAGCCAGCACGTTTGAACGCCATGAGGCTTTCCATCATTACGCGCTCCTCATCGATCATGCCTTGGGCAGATGCGGCTTTGATCATGCTGTATTCGCCAGATACTTGATAGGCGAAGGTTGGCGCGCCGAATGTGTCTTTGACGCGGCGGCAGATATCCAGATAGGGCAGGCCGGGTTTGACCATAACCATATCCGCCCCCTCAGACAAATCACGTGCCACAAGGCGTAGGGCCTCATCGCTGTTTGCCGGATCCATCTGGTATGTCTTTTTATCGCCCGTCAGTGCGCCTGATGCGCCTACGGCATCGCGGAACGGGCCATAAAAGGCCGAAGCGTATTTTGCGGCGTAGCTCAGGATCATCACGTTTTGGTGTCCACCTGCTTCGAGGGCGGTACGAATAGCACCAATCCGCCCATCCATCATATCCGACGGGCCAATGATATCAGCACCTGCACGCGCCTGTTCGACAGCCATCTTCACGAGTGCTTCAACGGATTTATCATTGACGATTTCGCCGTCCACAACAAACCCGTCGTGACCGTTGATGTTATAGGTATCCAGCGCGACATCCGTCATGACCACCATGTCAGGGACGGCGGCTTTGATTGCATGAATTGCACGGTTTGTGTGGTTCTCAGGATCCCACGCTCCTGCGCAATCCTCGGTCCGTTCTTCAATGCCAGTATAGGGGAACAGGCATATCGCGCCAATTCCTAGGTCATAGGCCTCGATTGCGGCCTCAACGATCTTGTCCACCGAGCGGCGCATAACGCCGGGCATTGCGGGGATCTCTTCAACGATATTTTCGCCAGCGCGTACAAACACCGGCCAAATTAGATCAGCGGGCGAAAGGTAGTTTTCCCGCACCAAACCGCGCACGCCCTCATTCTGACGGACACGGCGCAAACGGGTTGCAGGGTAGGGTGCTTGGATGGGCTGCATGGGAAACTGTCCTTTAGAATACTATGCTCCAGAGTTCGCATGTATCTTTGATTTGCTCAAGAGGCGTCAAGGGGTGGGAATCGCTGGCTGGCCCAGCTATGACACGTAAAACGAGTTGCGTGGATTAAACATTGGACTGGTATCAAACCCTCTTTGAGCTGATCGACATGCGCTCATTCTCGAACCTTTGGTTCTGGATTGTGCTGGCGGTTGTGTGGTCAACAACCAGCCATTATGGCCTTGGTGTTCCATTCGATATGGTGTTGCGTGCAAAACGGCATGGCGGCCAGACTGAAATTGATCTCGAAGATCTGGTGCGCATCAACACAAATCGATTGTTGTTTATTGCTCAAATGTCCGGGCTTTGGATTGCAGGCTTTGCGTGTTTCTTTCTAACAATCCTTGGATTGCTTGGGTTTGTGTATGGAAATGAATTCGCCCAATCGGTCGTCTTGTTGGCGTTCCCGCTGTCTATTGTGGGTTTGCTCAGCCTATCAACTGCGCGTTTGATCCAAGAAGAGGATGCCCGCGGCGAGCAGCTGTACAAGCGTCTGATGCGTCATCGTTTATACAGCCAGATCATTGGTATGATCTCGATCTTTGTAACGGCCATGTGGGGCATGTTGCAGAACATTGGTGTCGGTCTCTTTGGCGGTTGACACAATGGCCCTTAGCGCCACATCACATACCTTATGAATTCATCCTCACACATCACGTTATCGGGTGCGCCCGAAGGGTTTGACGCCAAACTGCTGCTGGCCGAACTGGAAAAATCATCTGCGCCGCTGATCCACGTCGCGCGCGATGACAAACGCATGGCATCGATGCAAGAGGCGCTACGCTTTTTTGCGCCGGACATGCCTGTGATTGTTTTTCCGGGGTGGGATTGCCTGCCGTATGATCGTGTTTCCCCCAATGCTGATATTTCGGCAGCGCGCATGGCTACCTTGGCGGGGCTTGTGCATGAAATGCCCAAGCGTTTTATCCTGCTCACGACATTGGGGGCTGCCACGCAGCGGGTGCCCGCACGTGCAATTCTGCGCGATGCGGCATGGAGTGCCCAAGTTGGGGCACGTGTTGATGAAAAAGGCCTGCGTGAGTTCCTTGTCCGTATGGGGTTTGTCCAGAGCCCTACAGTGATGGAACCGGGCGATTATGCCGTGCGGGGAGGTATCATTGATATCTATCCCCCCGGTGATATGGGGCCAGTGCGCCTTGATCTGTTTGGCGATGTTTTAGACGGTGCACGCCGTTTTGATCCTGCAACCCAGCGGACCACAGAAAAACTGGAACTGGTAGAACTGGCACCTGTTTCCGAGGTGATCCTAGATGATGCGGCGATCACACGCTTTCGCCAGAATTACCGGATCGAGTTTGGCGCGGCGGGTTCAGATGACCCTCTGTATGAGGCAATATCTGCTGGGCGCAAACACCAAGGTGCCGAGCATTGGCTTTCACTTTACTATAATGAACTTGAGACGCTTTTTGATTACCTGCCAAAGGCGACTGTGTCCTTGGATGATCAGCTGACAGCGATGCGGCTTGCGCGGTGGGACAGTGTTGCGGATCAATATGAGACGCGTAAAATCGCCATGACGCACCGCTCCAAAATGGACAGTGTCTATAAACCCGCACCCGCGGAAGGGCTGTATCTGGATGATGAAGCGTGGGAACTGGCCATTGCGGACCGCCGCGTGCTTCAGCTTGCGCCATTGCCGCAGGCTACGGGTCCGAATGTCGTCGCCGCAGATGGCCGCCACGGACGTAATTTCTCCCCAGAACGTCAACAAACACCCATTACCCTTTCCGGGGCGTTGGCCCCTCCCATTCAAGCAACATAGGACACGGGTCACGTCCCTATTGCCCACCATTCCCACGGGCCGCGGCGACGCC
>ERZ1027208.477-NODE-477-length-15532-cov-10.672611_pt1 | contig 15532 bp, 14 predicted proteins | sample MGYA00520867_ERZ1027208 | MGnify/ENA primary metagenome ERZ1027208 (study PRJEB33311, sample SAMEA4378413) | marine metagenome | biome: Marine biome; feature: Fjord; material: Water | collected 2014-07-20T08:00:00Z/2014-07-... | depth 75 m ...
GTATAGGGGTCAGGTCTTTCATTGTCACATTCATTTACTTAAATTGACGATTCGGCTAATGGAGGTATAGTGCAAACCAAAAAAAACGCCTATTTGCTTCATCGTATAGCCTCCCGAACTAAACGCGGCCCTAATTGCCTCGTTTCTGCTATCACTCTGCTCACGATACTCCACAAGCTTTTTAGGCTTCACCCGGCGCTGCATAAGCGGCACATCTTCAAGATTTTTATTATCTTGTACCGTTTTCTTAAGCATTAATTCAATAAATTGATCAGACCCAATATAAATTTGCTGTTTAAGCCCCACCCAAATAGGAGGCAAGCCAACACCTTCTCTCACAAAATTAACATATACTTCAATTGCCATTAACCGGTCATCATTAAACTGACCAAGAATCCAGCTTCTTTCCAACCACGGAAACAACTCTCCTTTACCCAGCATCGCGTGATAACTACTCCAAGGCCAATCCTCAACTTGAGTGACCATTCTCGCTCTTACTGGATTCAAAACAACATAACGCGCTAACTCTAATAAATAAGCATTTCTCTCTACCAAAATCGCTTTATATCGCCCTTGGAACACATGTCCAACCCGGTCATGTTGTCGATTAAAATACTGAGTATAAACACCATTCAACTGACGCATACCCTTAGACAAATTCCCCTCCATCGTTTCAACAACAAAGTGGTAATGGTTATCCATCAAACAATAAGCATGGCATCGCCAATTAAAACGCTCACAAACCTTACCAAGAGTGGCTAACCACTCCTTCCGATCTTCATCACTCTCATAAATATTTTCACGCCTATCGCCCCGGGACGTTACATGATAAAGCCCACCGGCCAACTCAATTCTTAAAGGTCTACTCATATTAAAACTTTAACATGAACTGATCTTACAATGAAAGACCTGACCCCAAAAATTGTTCTTTTTGACAAATAACCATAATGGCGTCACACGCTTGTTTTGCAAGCGCCACAATATCTTGTACGTTTGTTTTATTGAGCATGGCTTAAATGTACTTATGTGCTTTGAGATAATCAATAACCTGTGCGGCGGCTTCTTCAATGGATATGCCATCGTTAACAACGTACAATTCTGGATTAACTGGCACTTCATACGGGGAGTCAATTCCCGTGAAATCTTTAATCTCTCCGGCCCTGGCTTTTTTATATAAACCTTTAGGGTCACGCTGTTCACACACTGCTAATGGCGCATCGATAAATACTTCTACAAATTGCCCCTGCATGGCCATATCTCGCACCATTTGTCGATCTTTTGCGAACGGTGAAATAAAGGCAGTGACAACGACCAAGCCCGCATCACAAAATAGGTTGGCGACTTCACCGACACGGCGAATATTTTCTACGCGGTCTTTTTCATTGAAGCCCAACCCTTTATTTAGCCCTTGTCTAACATTGTCACCATCGAGTAAATAAGTATGCTTTTTCATACCAAACAATAAGTTTTCAACGGCATTTGCGACCGTTGATTTACCGCTACCGCTTAACCCGGTAAACCATAAAATACACGGTTTTTGCTGTTTTAATATAGAACGCTGTTTCTGACTGACATGGTGTTCATGCCATACGGTATTTGTACTCATCGTATTTCCTTTACTTTATGTAATGCTTTTTCACGTATTTAACAATTGTTTCAACAGCTTCGTTAACACTCGTTGTGTCTGTATCAATGGTTATTTCTGCATGCTCTGGTTCTTCATACACCTCATCAACACCCGGGAAGTTTTTAAACTCTCCACTTAGTGCTTTGGCATACACCCCTTTATGATCACGTTTTTTACAGGTGTCGACATCTGCTTTAACGTAAACAACAATGTTGTTATTGACCATCTCTCGAATAGCCCCGCGTGATTCTTTGTACGGAGAAACAAACGATGCGACGGTTGAAATAGAGTTATTTTGCAAGGTACAAATCAGATTGCCAATACGGTGCATATGGCGATTACGGTCGTCTCTTGAATAGCCAATATTTGGAATCAAATCACGAATGTCTTTTGAGTCGATACGCTCAAGGGGGATATCCAGTTTTTTGAGCTCATCATAGACTTTGTCTGCAATGGTCGTTTTTCCACTGAGTGGCAAGCCTGTGAACCAAAGGTTAAACGGCTCTATTCTTTTCTTGCCCCAGCGCACCTTAAACCAAGTTCGTTCATGAATCCAGAACAAGCCTATTTTTAGCACCGTTTCTATCGCGCCTGCGGCAATCGCAAGGTCTAGCCGATCAAAGAAAAAGTAAACAATCAGTATGGTTGTGATAGTTGCAATTACCCGCCACGTTATACCTTTTACTATTGAGCGTTTATTGGTTTCTTTATACATTCGTCAACTGATCCATCATTCTTTTATGTAAGCTCAATCTATCTTCCAAATTAGTAAAGATAATATTAGCTGTTTATTTTTTATTTGCACTGTCCATATGCGTGTTGCAAACGAGTTATCTAACTACAAATCATCAACCGAACGACAACCCCACTCTGGGAAGTTACTTCGGATCAGCGCATTGAGGTCTTTTTCAACTGCGGAGTATTCTCGAGACATCTTTTGATCATTTTCTTTACTCGACGACTTTACAATCATACCTGCCGCAAGCGTTGCATGGGTGTATTTATCAATAACGATAAAGCTACCCGTGCCTTTTACATCCGCATACGAATCAAAAGCGATCGCTTGTTTCAGCGATAGTTGACACTGTGCAATTTCATTCAGTTGTAATTCGCTTGCAGCTACTTTCTCTAGCGAGTTAACGTCAACTTTGTGGTCAATTTTGCTGAATCGGCCCGGCACAACATTGGAGGCACGTTTAATTAAGTAGTCTGTGTTGGGCTGCATTGCCACTTCGTTCATCCAAACCAAATTGACGTCGAATGTGTCTGCCAGTTCTGGAATACCATCCGTTTTAACGATCATGTCGCCACGACTGATATCCACTTCATCGTCCAGTGTTAGCGTAATAGCCATTGGCGAAAACGCTTCATCCACGGCCATGTTCTCTTCACCAATCGCTGGCTGAATAACCTGTTTGACGGTTGATGTTTTCTTTGATGGCAGAACCGTTATTTTGTCACCCACCTTAATGCTACCGGCTGCAATGGTGCCACAAAACCCTCTGAAATCCAGATGAGGGCGATTGACATATTGAACGGGAAAACGGAAGTTTTCTAAGTTAATGGTGTCTTCTAACGAAATGGTATCCAGTTGTTCCATTAGCGGTGCATCTGTATTCCAAGGCATGTTTTTACTGGGATTCACCACGTTATCGCCCGTTAAGGCCGACACGGGAATAAAGACGGGCTCATGGATGCCAATGTCGTTTGCAAACGCGACATATTCCGCTTTAATATCATTGAAGCGTTGCTCACTAAAATCAACCAAATCCATTTTATTAATGGCAACAACAATGTGTTTAATACCCAATAAACTGGTGATGTAACTGTGGCGGCGCGTTTGCGTTTGTACGCCGTGCCGCGCATCAATCAAAATAATAGCCAAGTCTGCCGTTGACGCACCGGTCGCCATATTTCGTGTGTACTGCTCATGCCCTGGGGTGTCAGCAATAATAAACTTACGCTTATCGGTCGCGAAAAAGCGGTACGCCACATCAATGGTTATGCCCTGCTCTCTTTCTGATTGCAGCCCATCAACCAATAACGCAAGGTCAATTGTTTCTCCGGTGGTGCCATGTTTTTTGGAGTCTTTATTGATCGCAGCCAACTGGTCTTCAAAGATCATTTTGCTGTCGTGAAGCAAGCGACCAATTAAGGTGCTTTTGCCGTCATCCACACTGCCGCAAGTAATAAAGCGCAACAGTTGCTTGTTTTCGTGCTGATGCAGATAGGCTTCGATATCTGACTCAATCAATGTATTTTGTTCAATCGCCATTAGAAATACCCTTCCATTTTTTTCTTCTCCATTGATCCCGACTCATCGTGATCAATCAACCGCCCTTGACGCTCCGACACTTTGGTCAGCAGCATTTCTTGGATAATCTCAGGCAATGTTTCTGCTTTTGAGCTCACTGCGCCGGTTAACGGGTAACACCCCAGCGTTCTGAAACGCACGCGCTCCATCGTAGCGGTGGCACGCAACTCTTCTGGCATACGCTCATCATCCACCATGATTTTAGTGCCACCATACCCAACAACAGGGCGCTCTTTGGCGAAATACAGATCAGGAATGGGAATACTTTCTAAATAAATATATTGCCAAATATCCAATTCCGTCCAGTTCGACAGCGGAAATACACGGATAGACTCGCCTTGTTGATGGCGGCCATTGTAGGTATCCCACAACTCAGGGCGCTGATTCTTTGGGTCCCAGCGATGATTCTTATCGCGGAACGAATAAATACGCTCTTTCGCGCGGGACTTTTCTTCATCTCGTCGCGCACCACCAAATACCGCATCGTATTTGTATAAGTCCAACATTTGACGCAAGCCTTCGGTTTTCATAATATCGGTATGCATGGCTGAACCGTGCTCAAAAGGCGATATATTCAGCTCTTTGCCTTTTGGATTGGTATACACAATCAACTCCATACCCACGTCTTTTGCACGCTGGTCTCGAAACTCGATCATTTCTTTAAACTTCCATGTGGTATCCACATGCACTAAGGGAAACGGTGGCTTTGCGGGGTTAAAGGCTTTTTGCGCAAGGTGCAACATCACTGATGAATCCTTACCCACACTATATAACATGGCAGGATTATCAAACTCTGCGACCACTTCTCGTATAATATGAATCGACTCCGCTTCTAATCTTTTTAGGTGCGTCAGTTGTTTTTTGCTTATATAAATACTCATTATAACTCCCTTTAAATTGCTCAAACGGCAAAATTAATGACTACCGTCCATCAGGAATCTTTTAATTCCCTTACCCTTATGAATTCCAGTTTGGATTTTAGTTGAAAACAAGCTTTTTACCTACAAATTTTAAAAAAAACTTAGCTTCCTATTTACAACCTAAGCCCTACTAGAGTATTTTTTATCTTTAAAATACAGTGATAGCCAGCCCAGCGCTAAAATCACCATGAACGTGGCTGCATTTGCAGGTATTTGGAGATTGAAATCGACGGTCGAATGTATACCGAAGGAGATAATCACCATTAATGCAGAGAATGATAATCCTCGCATCAAGCTATCCCTCCTTTTCCTTTGCGCCTGTAGCGCCACAACAAAAGACAAAACAACAGCAAACAACAATGGAATAAATCCAATCAAACCAAATTCAACGGCAAACTGCATGTAATCATTATGTGCATGGTTAAAATAAATATTCCTAACATCTTCTTTTCTATATTCAGGGAACACACCATAGAAAGAGCCAGCCCCTGCTCCCGTCAACAGGTTATCGTTTAATAGCTCATACTCATACGCATAAACATTCACTTCATCTCGCCAAACGGTATTTAACGTTGTATTTTCAATCCGGTTAACCACCTTCTCCATACCAAAAAAAGTACCGACAACAACCAGGTCAAAAACAATTAAGCTGACCAACAAAATAACCGTTGCTCTTGATGCGTGTTTACTAAAAACCAGCGCGATAATACCCGTCAGCGTCATGCTGGTAAAAAATGCCGTGTTACCCATTCTATTGTGCCATCTCACGTCGTCGAGATGGCGTCACCACTTTTTTTCAATGGCCTCTCTGGCAATTTCAGCCTTGAGTTTTTCTTCAGCGTACATCTTTTTGAGACGCCGATTTTCATCTTCAAGCTCTTTCATTCGTTTCATGAGCGATGCATCCATGCCGCCATACTTCGAGCGCCATTTATAAAACGTCGCCGTACTCATGCTGTGTTCGCGACATAAATCTGGAACGGTTGCACCGGCTTCATTTTATTTCAAAATAGATAAGATTTGACTGTCTGTGTATCGTGATTTTTTCATAGAAAGACTCCTTCATTTCATTATAAGAATTTTCTACTTAAAACATCGATTATTTATTGGGGGGGGGGATTACACTCCACCGTTTCAACAACAAAGTGGTAATGGTTATCCATCAAACAATAAGCATGGCATCGCCAATTAAAACGCTCACAAACCTTACCAAGAGTGGCTAACCACTCCTTCCGATCTTCATCACTCTCATAAATATTTTCACGCCTATCGCCCCAGGACGTTACATGATAAAGCCCACTGGCCAACTCAATTCTTAAAGGTCTACTCATATTAAAACTTTAACATCAATTGATCTTATAATAAAAGACCTGACCCCACCAACTTCATTCATTCGGTTTTTTTACTGACTCACCAACTAGCGATTTAGCACAAAAATGAATGATCAGATCAAAACGCCCATATTCTGAAAAAGCATATCAAGATCAGCTTTAACCAGAATGTCACCAACGACCAAATCACCCCATTTAACCGCCGATTTATGCCAGCACTCAGGTTATCAAAAACAACAACTTGATGCCCCTGTAATGCCTATAGTTTACACATGTGTGAGCCGATATAACCTGCTCCACCTAAAACTAATACTTTCATGATTACCCTTAACCTTGCTTCGTATATTGCTGTTCAAATGTTGTAAGAAACATTTGAACAGCTTTTTTCGCAATGCATTTATACCCGCTCTAGCTTCACTTTACGTTCCACACCTGTTGGAAATTTGCCGACCAATTCATCAGAACCAAAACGTCTATTAAGCTGACCCCTTATGCTGACAAGTAAAGCATTATTGCCTTTATCGGCAACAATAGCCGTACCTTGTCTGGAAAACAATTAGCTAATTCACTTTACGACTATTTTATTAAGACAGACTGATAAACTTTAAAAGTTTGCTTTGCAATTTTATACCAATTATATTTCTCACCAACCCAGGCACGAATCTTATCGCGCTCCAGCCGTTCATAAGGTTGCAGGCTAAACTCTACAAGTTTATTTGTTAACTGTTCTATATTGCCTAGCTCAAAATAACATTCTTCAGGCAGACCGACTTCTAAATTTGCAGAAATATTGCTCGCAACACAAGGTAGTCCATAGCCTAAAGCCTCTAGTAGTGCTATTGGTAGCCCCTCATGAGATGAGGGCAAAACAAACATACCAGCATTGGTGAGCAACTCTTTAAGTGGCTCTCCTGTCAAAAAGCCAGTTGAGATAATATTGGGTGTATCCATGCATTGAGATACTACTTGATTACTGTATTCATCAGGGTGGTCTGAAGATCCAACTAAAACTAACTTCCAACCATCGATATCAGCCTTGTTAAATGCACTGATCAAATCTAGATGTCGCTTCTCCGGCACCAATCGACTGACCATTAATATGTATTTATACTTAGTCAATCCATAATCTTGCAGAGCAACTTTTGATTTGGACAACTCCTGTAACACCACACCATTCGGAATTAAAAATGACTCTACTCCATGATTTTTCTTGACAAGGTTAGCAATTGTTTCAGAGATAACAATAGTTGCATGTGAATATTTCACACCCCACTTTTCACCTAACCGTAACATAAGCTTTGCGAAGCCGCCCCATTTAAGACGGTCATAATCAGGTCCATGGTGTGTTACTACTACGCTCAAACATAACAATCTTGCTAATGGAGTCATTAGTGATGGGCCTATCGCTTGTATATGCAAAATATCCGGCCTTTTAATCGCTGCGTAAAGTACTCCAAGAAATGTATGTATGATCGCCTCTAACCCTTTTGACTTTGGAGACCACAAAGAAACAAACCTAACACCTTTCCATCTGCTACCGCTCTCCTGTTCCTGATATGGTTTTCTGACTATCGCTTCTACTTCACACCCCTGTTCAATTAATAGTGGACAGAGGTTTTCCGCATGCGTCTCCACACCACCTTGTACATTAGGAAACCCTCGAATACCAAGCATCATTATCTTCATTGGGTGTTCAATATCTCCCACAAATCAATCCGAGCGTAACATGTCTTCAAGTTCTTCTTCAGACAGAACCACATCTGGCTCACGTCGCTTGAATGCAACCTTATGCTCAGGAGTCTCTCCGCCCCTTAGATTTCCCTGTAATGGATCTTGCCCAACGTCATAATGAGGAACATCATCAATACAAATAGGCTTACCTAAAATAGACTTAATCTTATTCTTTAAAACCCAAGCTGTAGGATATTTAATGTACTTCTTCATTACTGGGGCAGCAGTTCCAACCATCCAACAATTTTTAGGACAGGTACGTACTAAATCTCGTACTTTATTCGCTTTTTCACCGAACCATAGGTCATCAAATGTAGATACTTCTCGAATGTTTCCCATAGACTCTTTCCAATAACGATCTTCCAATCCATTACAAGGAAATACATCACCATATGGTTCAATAAAGAAATTAGCACTACCAGCCTCACAAGGCAGCATTCGTGGTTTTTCACGTATATAATTAATTAAGCCCAGATTGAAGAAAGCTCTATACCAACTCTTGGGACTTTTGTCCTTAAGTAGTTCTTCCATTAATTTTCGAAAATTATTAATAACCTCATCCTTATTCGTAATTTCATTGTCATCTTTGTGAAAGTAATACGAATTATGGAATGATGCTGTTGCAAACTCTAAACCCAATTCTCTAGAAAGCTTATATAACCAAAGCATATCATCCGAATTTTTATTAGAGACTGTACAACCAAAACCAATATCTTTTATCCCCATTTCTTTCAAAGTTAAAAGTAATCTCATCGCACGGTCGAAACTTCCTTCTCGACCACGTAAGTCATCATTTTTCTGTGCAAGACCTTCAATACTCACTCGTATGCCGATATTGGGAAATCTCTCGGCCATTTTAATAATACGGTCTGTATGCCAACCTGATGTCGAGATAACAATTCGAGGTGATTTTTTGTACATTACTTCTACAATATCCTCAAGATCTCGTCTAACGAAGGGTTCACCCCCTGTAATATTCACAAACTTAAAATTAGGTAGCATTTCTAATTCTTTAGCCGTTATTTCTCTTTTTTTATCTGATGGGTTTTCCCATATATCACACATCTTACATTGCATCTGACAACGATATGTTGTGATAATCGAAACATCTGTTGGGTAGGTAGTAGTCTTTGTCATCCTTGCTTTCCTAATTGTGATTGATAAATATTTATTAATTTTGTGTTGTGACTGTCAATAGAAAACTCAGCCTCAACTCTATCAAGAGCTGCCCGCCCCATTTCTTTCCTAAGTTCAGCTGATGACATTAATTTTTCGAGTGCAAAAGTCAACTCCTCTACATGACCAGACTCAAATAACAAGCCTGTCTTTTCATGTTCAATGAGCTCAGGTATTCCCCCTATGCGAGAGCCTACCACTGGTTTTCCATGAGCCATGGCTTCAATTACTGACATAGGACAGTTCTCATACCATTCAGATGGCACTACAATTACTGCTGCTTTGTCGATTATTTCTTGAAGCTTTTTACCGTTAAGGTGCCCTCTAAAAGTCGCATTTTCATACTTTGACTTCAATTCAGATTCCAGTGGTCCTGTACCAGCAATTTCCAAAGGCCAGTCAATAGTCGAGTTAGTATGGGCTTTGAGTAATGTTTCAACACCTTTTTCTCGTGACAGTCTGCCTAGATAAAGCACATACCCTTCATCTTTTCTATTATTAGTAGTCTTATCTATATTTACGCCATTATAAATATGTCTTATTCGATCCGCTGGAATCCTATGTGCTATTGATTCTTTCATAAACCTACTAGGAGCAATAAATGTATCCACTTTATCGTAGTTACCTAACCATTTTTGTGTAGCAGCTTCAGCATATAATAATGCACTTTTACCTAGAGATTTATCAGCACATCTGTTAATTACAACATTGAAGAAATCACCACCCTGACAATCAGAGCATGGCTGTTCATCGCGTAGTCGACTATACGTTGGGCAAACCAATTTATAGTCATGCAATGTCAACACAACAGGTAAACCGAACTTCTTAGCCACACCAATAATTGAAGGCGTAAGTTGGTGATATATGTTGTGGCAGTGCAAAATGTCAGGTTGCGTATCTTCAATTAATTTTGATATCGACCTAGCAGCCTCAAAAGAATTAATTAGTCGAACAGCAGATTTTATTTTTCCTAATTTCCCAATATTACCATGATAGTCCTGGCTACCTACAAAATATCGCGTATAGGGGCTAGGTAAATTACGTTCATCATGCATTGCAAAATCAATGACTTCATGTCCCATTTCCATAAGATAGTCCCGTTCTTGGAACATAACTGCTTCAGAACCACCATTACGGAAAAAGAATTTATTTGCTATAAGAATTTTCATTAATAACCGTATCCAGACCTATTCATTATTTTTCAGTATATCTCTATATACTGAGATTACATCATCCGCAATCCCGTCATAACTTCGGTTTTTTCGTACCCATCCAGGCCCCTTAGCTGCCATTTTTTCTGCTCCCAAAGGATCATCCAACAATTGTTGTATCGCATCAGAAAATTCTTTTGCACCCCAAGGGACACATATCCCAGCCCCACTCTCGGCAATGGCAGTTGATTGTTCGGGATGGTCATTTGCTACAACGGGTCTACCAAGAGCAAAGTATTCATTCAGTTTTGTAGGTGACGTAGACCGTAAAACAAATGTCGGATAAAACGGTGAAACACAAACTGCAGCTGAAGCCGCATAATCCCATGCTTCTTCCATTGCAATAAAGCCAGTAAACGTTATTCTATCAGCTACGCCAAGACGTAAAGCCTCAGCCTCTAAAAACTCTTTTTCTGATGGTACGTCACCATCTCCCACCATAACCAACGTTGCAGTGTCATTTTTTTTAACAATATAAGAAAATGCCTCAATTAACATTTCTAGTTTTCGGATACTTGCCAACGTCCCTACATAAACAATACGTCCAGCAACAATTGAGTTAGAATTATTCTGTTTCCATCTCAAAAGGGCAGGTGGTACCCCCATTGGTACTGATGTCATTTTTTGTCTGGTAACACCATAATTAGCCACATCTTCTTTCATCTGCTCACTCTGTACGAAAACATGATCTGCTCTGTGCATCAACCATTTGTATACAAACCAAAATGAAATAGTCCCTTGTGCTAGCCTTATCAATCGTGCCAAACCTCGTTTATTGCTAGACATTTCCAAATAATGTTCTGGAAATGGATAAGAAAGCCAATAGGTAAACTTAGCTCCTGTTAATCTAGCGGCAACCAATCCGAGCAATGCCATTGAATATCGTAAATCTCTTGCCTGTATTACGTCGTACTTGACCATAACCATCTTAGCAAATAATGGTAACTCACAAAGCACATAGGAAAAACGGTTTAAAATACGATTCCATAACCTATTACGACCGAAAGAAAGTGGTAAATTTATTTCTTGCCCGTTTTGAGAATCTAATACTTCGTAAGGGCCTTTAGTATCACGCCACATACACCAACTAATATCTAATCCTCGTTTACTAAGCTGCTCACCAAAGAGGTGACTAACATCAAGCCTCCACGCGGGAAAATACTCTGGCACACCATAAAAAAATTTGATTTTTTTCACAATACTAATTGCTCACTTAAACCGCTTTAACAAAAAGGTAATAGGGTTTCCAATTCTGTTGAGATTAAATACAAATGATACGAAAAGGTGCAGTGGGAAGTATAGTGCTAAAGGAATGATTAGAAGTGGCATCCCAGTCTTAATATTTTCATATCCATATTGTTTCATATTTGTTTTGGTCAACATTTGAATTATTGCAACTTCAGCAGACGATAATTTATCAACCCATTTATCTGCAACAGATGATTGAACTCCACTCATATTATCAGTCTGTTTTAAATCATTCGATGACATTTGCAAATCCACATTTAGCATTTCAGCTTTATATTCGATTTCTATAAATGCACACAGAGATTTCATTACACTCTCAGGGTTGCTTACTAATTCTTCAAATTTGATGGTGTGCAAATTTTTATTTCCAAAGCTTTCCTCTGCCTCGTTCCCAGCAGATATAGCTTTATTCCATAGTATGGATAACGTAATTGGGTGATAATTAAAAAAAGACCTAATAATTTCTTTCGTCGGTTGACCTAATTTTTTAGCTGCCTTCCATTTCCCACGTTGAGATAAAATGACCGCTCTGGGGTCTCGCACCATGTTAACTACCTTGACATTTTCATAAGCTCTTATTAATTCATCAATGTAGAATATATTTTGTGGTGTTTGATCACCCTGAATACTCTTGCCATGACGCCTCCCTATAACGTCTAACACATCTGAAAATAATCTATATTTATTATCAGAACTTATCAGTCCATTACGATAAGCTTCACATAGAAAAGAAGGATGGTTTAATTTTGAATATTTTCTATATATTCCATGCGCCTGAATCACTTCAAACTCATGAAGCAATTCATTTATATGTGAACTTTTCCCTGTCTCAAAACATTTAGTATTAGTTTGAAAGTAATGTGTTTCTTTTGATATGTGTATATCACCCTGATTATTCAACATTCTTGCCATAAGAGTAGTTCCACTTCTTGAATTACCGACAATAAATATAATCTTCTTATCTTCTTGCATAACTTCTCTACGGCCTTTTTAATAATATATTTTTAAACACTTCTATTTCAGCCCTTAGAAAGGGTGGCCAAATTATTAATCCCAACACCATTAATGACAAAGAAATTATATTTCCTGTCATTAATGTTTGAAATTGCTGGTTAAACAAAAGTCCCGTGACTGATGACACCCCAAACAGAATTAATATTCTCAGTGTTAATTTCCACTCTATAACAAGAGGAAAACCTTCCCGGGTAAGGCTTAATACAATCCATGTAATAGCAGCAATATTGCCAATAATATTTGCTATTACCAGTGACCAAAGACCTAGAAAACTTACCATTGGCAACGCCATCAGTAGAGACAATGACAACAGTATATTTCCAATAACTAAAAGGTGGTTCCTTTCCACGGCTTGTGCTAATAACTCAATTTGTGACCAGAAACTCTCTAATGCCAGCACGCAAAGAAAAGCCGCCAACAAATATGCTGCTACGCCATATTTATCATTTGTTAACCAATTAAGAATTGGATAACCAGCTGTCACCAACACTAATGCAGGGATAACCAATAACAGCAAACTTACACGAAAGTTAAAGTCAGCCATTTGAACAAGTTCTCTAAAGCTTGAGTTATTAATCAATTTTGAAAAAAATAGCGGCCTAATCATTCCATGTAACATTCGGGTAGGAAGATACCGTCTTCCAAGATCAGTTAAAGCCGAAACAAAACCAAATAACCCAAGATCGATTGTGGACATAAATCTAGCAGCAAAAAGTCTATTTGGCGCACTTCCATACAAACCATTACTAATGGTTTGAAAATAGGACCACATTCCGTATCGAAACACACGCTTTCTATGCTCAACAAACCACTTATTATTTCCATTATGTCTCTCTCCATCATCTCTCCAACCATAAGTCAATGCAGAGAGTAATAGAATTACAGCTAACCCTTCACCAATCAAATCGATCATTAACGCATCTTTGAAACTGATATCTGTATATGAAATCATCACAATAAGCATTAACAATTTAATCAAACTGGTAAGTGCAAGACTGTACTGAGACGACTTTTGCCATAAAAGTGATTCTAGTATTTGAGATAGAAAAAAACTTAACAGTCTTAGCCAGCCCATAAAAAGGCACCATGGGAGTAACCATGACCATTCCCCCATATTTAGCCATGATACCATGTGAGGCTGTAGCCACCAAACAGCTGAGAGCACACAAGCTATAGCTAATGCACGTATAGGTAAACTTATAAAAATAAGGCTATACATTGCACGGTTATTTCCTTCTGCACGTAGGCTTGGAACGTAGCGCATGACTGATTGGTTTATTCCAAAAGAACTAACAAGGCCAACAATCAAAATTACCGCTTGTATAAGGATATATATCGCATAATCTGGAATTGACAGCTCTCGGGCAAGTAAGAGCAATACTGCTACAGATGAAATAGAAGTAAATACTTTGCCTAATAGAAAATGTCTCAATGTTGAACGTACAGCATTCAATCCATAATGTTTCCCTTGAGAATTTGTAATGTTCACAATAATGGCTCTATCAAAAAAGTAGAAATTGATGCAGGAGGTAATATCACTAACAAAACTCCAGACTTAGAGAAAGATTTTGTCAAAACCTGATTCAGCACTAGCTGAGGATGATACATAATATCTACATCCTGCTCTTGTTGACCAGCAAGATAACTATGCTCCACCTTCACATTTGTTTCAGAAAATGTTTTATTTTGTACGTCGAATAAGCGCTGTCCTGATGAACGATTAACAACCCATAGCCCTAACTTTCTACCTGATTTATCTGTAAATGCAGTCGCTCTAATATCATACCCACCTTCATAATCAGAAAAATTTGGACTTGATGTATATGATTTCAATACTATAGGTAAATTAAGCCTTTTAAGAAGGCTTAATGCATGGTAGACCGGTGTGGGATAAAGCTGTCCATTATCCTCTTGCAGTAATTTCCAATAAACACCTCCAAGTACATGCCAACATGCGCCATAAATATGAGGGAGCTGTGCGATAACACACAGAAAGTCAGCAGTGCTAATTGCCCCAGATAAACCACTAGTTAAATGATGCCGAACTGAAGCTTTCTTTTGTGTTTCACTCATAGCTCGCGCATGTTCTGTTATCCATAGTCTTGGTGTTTCACCCTGACGACTTAACGATGCAACATCAAGTGCAGCCATGAATCGTTCCATACGATAAACGATGTCCGTTCTAACACCACTTTTATCATATTTATCGTAATACATGTGCAACGAAATATCATTCACCATTGGTAACGCCAGTAGAACATCTTTGATAAAATCAGTGAATCTACTTTTCCCCATTCGAGATTTATAATGCCAATCGAAGTCTCTCAGAAATGCTACAAATTTTGCTTCTGGGTCAACCTCCTGAATTGCCTTAATAGTATCAAGGCATCGTGCAATGTATTTTTCAGTCGACCACTCATATATGGAGCGATCTAGTTCATTACCAAGCTGGTAATAGCGTTTTTTATTGGGAAATGGCCAATTGTTTTTCAGATGTAATGCTAATCTTTTATTTTTTTTTGCTATTTGAGTAGATGGTAGCTCATTATGCATAAGCTCATCATCCCAACCAACCAAGTTAAGAACATACCACGGCTGACCATCATTACCTTTAACAAACTCCAGATATTCATCAACACCAAACCGTGCCTTTCCAGCTGGAGCCCACTTCACAGATTTTCTAGCAACTCGGCCAAATAACGGTCCAGTCGAAGCCTCCCAATCAAATGTATTTGCTACCAACCCACCTGGGTAACGATATAAAGCACCTTGAAAAGGTTTTAGGGCCAATATCAATTGTTTATTTATTGAGGTACTTGATTGCTTTATATAATCTTCTTGGAACTCAAAAAAATTCATATTAAAACCAAAAAGGGTCGGTGGCAATGACTCTCGAACAACATCTGACTCAATTAATATTGAAGCTTTATCTGCTTTCATTATTCTATATTGCTTAAATT
>ERZ1027208.478-NODE-478-length-15527-cov-18.538198_pt1 | contig 15527 bp, 13 predicted proteins | sample MGYA00520867_ERZ1027208 | MGnify/ENA primary metagenome ERZ1027208 (study PRJEB33311, sample SAMEA4378413) | marine metagenome | biome: Marine biome; feature: Fjord; material: Water | collected 2014-07-20T08:00:00Z/2014-07-... | depth 75 m ...
TTTACAATTTAACTTAAACGAATGATAAAAAAACTTGTATTAGTTTTTATTGCTTTATTCGCAATTCAAAGTTACGCCCAAGAAGGCACCGCATCTCCTTATTCTTTTTATGGTATTGGAAGTTTAAAATTTAAAGGAACTGTAGAGAATAGAAGTATGGGAGGTTTAAGTATCTATAAAGATAGCATCCATATAAATTTACGAAACCCTGCAACTTATGCTGGAAATAATATAGCATTGTTTAATAATGAAAGTCGTCCAGTAAAGTTTACTGTTGGAGGAAGCCATAATTCAACAAAACTTGAAAGCGCTTCAGGTAGTGATCGTGTACAAGCTTCAACGTTTGATTATTTAGCTTTGTCTGTTCCTGTTGGTAAATTTGGTTTCGGCTTCGGATTGTTACCATATACTTCTGTAGGTTATAAATTAGAAAATTATGAATCAGGATCTATTCAAGATAGGTATAAAGGTGAAGGTGGTTTAAATAAGGCCTATTTATCATTGGCTTATCAAATAACTAAAGGTTTAAGTTTTGGAGTAGATGCCAACTATAATTTTGGAAATATTCAAAACAGCACAATAGAGTTTCGTTATAATAATGAAGGAGAACTTTTACAAACTCAAGCAAGAGAAACTAATAGATCAGATTTAAGTGGTTTGAATTTTAATCTAGGTTTGCATTATCAAGGTATGATTACCGATAAATTAGAATTGCAATCTTCACTAACGTATGCGCCACAAAGTGATTTAAATTCTATTAATGAGCGTTCTTTTTCAAGTGTATCCATAAACCCAAGTAATGGTGCAGAATTCCCAATAAATACTATTGAAGCAGATTTAGTTGCTGCTGGATTGCAAGAAACTACTTTAGCATTGCCGTCAAGATTTTCAATAGGAGCTGGGATTGGAGCACCTCGAGAATGGTTTGCCGGAATAGAGTATGCGGCTCAAAATACAAGTGAATTTTCTAATATACTTTATAAAAATACAGGGGCAACTTACGAAGATGCATCAAGATTGTCTCTTGGAGGATTTTTTATACCAAAATATAATTCGTTTTCAAATTATTGGAGTAGAGTGGTTTATAGAGCAGGTTTGCGCTTTGAAAAAACAGGATTAAATATAAATAACCAATCAATAAAAGAGTTTGGCATGTCTTTTGGAGTAGGACTACCAGTTGGAAATTTATTCTCTAACGCAAATTTAGGCGTAGAAGTAGGAAATCGTGGTACAACCAATGAAAACCTAATTAAAGAGAACTTTGTGAACTTCCAATTAAGTCTATCGCTAAACGATAGATGGTTTAACAAAAGAAAGTATGACTAACAAGATAAATTTTAATATTATGAAAACTAAATTTACATTATTAATAGCATTGTTGTTTTTAGGGCTTAACGTAAGTTTTTCTCAAAACGAAGAATGTTTAACTAATATGTCTTTAATGACCGAGGCAGCCAAAATTAAAAACTATGATGGCGCTTATCCATATTTAATGCAGTTAAGAAAAGACTGTCCTAAATATAATAAAGGTATTTATGTTTTTGGAGAAAATATTTTAGAAGATAAAATTGAAAAATCTAATGAAGCAGAAAAAGTAGCTTTTATAAATGATTTATTAAAATTATGGGAAGAAAGAGCGACGTATTTTGCCAGCCAAACCAAAAAAGGCGAGTACGATGCTAAAGCTTGCCAGTTAAAGTATGATTATAGTAAAGAATTAGCTTTAACAGATGCACAATTATATGAGTGTTTTGATGCTGCTTTTAAGGGTGATAGAGAAAACTTTAAAAATCCAAAAAGCATACTTTCATACTTTAAATTAATGGTGGCTTTATATGATGCTGGTCAAAAACCTGCTTCAGACTTATTTGATAAATATGATGATTTAGTTGAAAAAATTGATGATGAAGTAGAAAAGTCTTCAGTGTCATTAAACAAGTTAATAGCTAAGGAAGATGCAGGAACGGCTTTAACAAAAAAAGATGGTAAATACAAAAGATATTATGAGTCTGTACTAAAAGCTTTTGATGCAATATCAGGAAGTTTAGATGCAGAATTAGGCTCAAGAGCAAATTGTGAGAACTTAATTCCTTTATATGAAAAAGGATTTGAAGAAAATAAAAACAATGCAGTTTGGTTACAAAGAGCTGCTGGTAGAATGTCTGGAAAAGATTGTACAGATGATCCATTATTCTTCAAGTTGGTTAATGCTTACCATAACTTAAGTCCATCTGCTAATTCTGCTTATTACTTAGGGATATTAAAAGACAAAGAAGGAAAATCTTCTGAAGCAGTTAAGTATTATGAGCAAGCAATTAGCTTAGAGCAAGATGAATTTAAGAAAGCAAAATTATATAGCAAAATAGCATATAAACTTGAAAAAAGTGGAAACTATGGAAAAGCTAGAACGTATTATAGTAATGCTTTAGCTGCAAATCCATCAAACGGTAATCCTCATATGGCAATTGCTAGAATGTATGCGAACAGCGCTAAAAATTGTGGAGATACAGCTTTTAATAAAAGAGCAGTATATTGGTTAGCTGAACAAGAAGCTTATAAAGCGGGTAGAGTAGATCCTACTTTAAAAAGTAAGTCTAGTCAAGCAGCAGCAAGTTATAAAGCTAATGCACCACAAAAATCTGATATCTTTGCAGCAGGAAATGCAGGAACAACAATTAATATTGGATGTTGGATTGGTAGAAGCGTGAAAGTGCCAAACCTATAATGAAAAACAACAATTTACATATTATAAAAAACGGAGTCATAGCATTAGCTGTGACTTTGTTTTTTTCTTGTAAAAACAACTTCAAAGAGGTACAGAAAATAGGGATTTCTGCAAATGAGCCTCAAGGTGTTTCAGAATTCATTAATGCAAAACGAACAGATTCTGGTCGTGTTACTGCAAATTTAATAAGTCCGAAAATGCTGGATTTTTCTAATAGAGCTTTTCCATATTCAGAATTTCCAGAAGGTGTAACTTTATATATTTACGACGATTTAAATAGAAAAAGCACCATTATTTCAGATTATGCCATTCGTTACGATTCAGATTTAATCGATTTGCAAGGCAATGTTATAGTGGCAACTTACGAAAAGGACACGCTATATGCAGAGCAGTTGTATTTTGATCAAAACAAAGAGTGGATTTTTACTAACTTACCTGTAACCTATAAGTCTGCCGATTATATTACACACGGAACAGGTTTTGATTCCGATACCGATTTCACAAAAGCAGAAGTACTCGAAATAAGAGGTCAGTTTGCTGTTGTAGAGTAAACACAAACTAAAAGGCTTCAATTTTTTACATATCTTTACTATAACCAATTTACAAACCATAAAAATGAAAGTTTTTAAATTTTTTCAATATGCTTATTTAGTTTTTGCTGCATTGTTTATATATGATGCAATTTCAAGTTGGGGCGAAACTAGAGCTTACACTTCTTTGTTACTGGGAGCAACAGCTATCTTTATGTTCTTTTTTAGAAAGAAATTCAATAAAAAATTTGAGAATAAAGACAAATCATAAATAAATGTCAACAACGCTCATTATTATTATAATTGTTGTGTCTTTATTGCTTTCAGCTTTTTTCTCTGGGATGGAAATCGCCTACGTTTCTGCGAATAAAATTCACATTGAAATTGAAAAGAAACAAGACGGTTTTTTAGCAAAAATACTATCAAAACTAACAGCAAAACCATCAAAGTTTATTGCAACAATGTTAATTGGAAACAATATAGCTTTGGTTATTTATGGGTTTTTTATGGGCGACTTGTTGGTGAGCTGGTTTCAAACATTAGTAGTTAATTATCCGTTTTTAAACTACTTGTTAACCGATTTGAGTTTATTAACGCAAACCATACTTTCAACATTACTTATTTTATTCACTGCAGAGTTTCTGCCAAAGGTTTTTTTTCAAATCTATTCTAATTCCTTATTGAAAATACTTGCTTTTCCAGCATATTTGTTTTATTTGCTATTTTCATTAATTTCAGATTTTGTGCTTTGGATTTCAGATTTGGTGCTTAAACGTTTTTTTAAAACCGATGGAGATCAAGTGCAATTGGCATTTACAAAAGTTGAATTAGGAAACTACATTAGCGAACAAATGGAATCGGTAGAAGAGCATGATGAAGTGGATAGTGAAATTCAAATATTTCAAAATGCACTAGAGTTTGCCGAGGTAAAAGCTAGGGAAGTTATGGTGCCAAGAACTGAAATTATTGCAGTAGATATAAAAGATTCCATAACAGATTTAAACCAATTATTTGTTAGCACAGGTTGCTCTAAAATTTTAGTTTACAAAGAAACCATTGATGATATTGTAGGTTATGTTCACGCTTTTGAGCTTTTCAAGAAGCCAAAAACAATAAGAGCAATGGTTTTACCTGTAGAATTTGTGCCAGAGACAATGCTTATCAATGAAATACTAAACGTGCTTATTAAAAAACGAAAAAGTATTGCTGTGGTTTTAGATGAGTATGGAGGAACATCTGGTATTATGACCGTAGAGGATATTGTTGAAGAATTATTAGGTGAAATTGAAGATGAACACGATAATGTTGTTTTAACAGAAGAAAAAATTGACGATGCGAACTTTATCTTTTCAGCACGATTAGAAGTTGATTATCTTAATGAAGCCTATAAATTAAATTTACCAGAAGGTGAAAATTACGAAACATTAGGGGGTTTAATTGTAGATCACACAGAACAAATACCACAGCAAAATGATTTAATTGATACAGAAAAATTTCAATTCAAAATTTTAGAAGTATCAAACACTAAAATAGATTTAGTAGAATTGAAAATAAAACTTGATGATTAGTAAAAAAGGACCGCTTTTATTACCTCATTTTCAGTAATTTCCCACGCATTTCACAATTAATTAAATTAATGCCGAATTCTACTTTTATTATTAAATAGAAATTGGTATTTTCGCCCACTATATTTCATAAAATCTATTTCAATCAGATGGCAATTTTAAACAAAATAAGACAAAAAACAGCTGTACTAATATTAGTTATCGCATTAGCATTATTTGCTTTTATATTATCAGGACTTTTTGATAGTCAAAGCTCATTATTTTCTAAATCTCCAAATGTTGTTGCTACAATTAACGGCAAGGATATTTCACGTGAGCAATTTATGGCTCAAGTTGAAGCACAACAAAACCCAAACGCAACATCTAACCAAATAATGAACCAAGTTTACGAGGCTCAAGTTAGAAAAGCAGTAATGGAAACTCAGTTTGATGCACTTGGATTAAATGTAGGTAGAGAACAAATGAGAGATCTGTTAAGAACAAACTTGGCGAACAGTCCTCAGTTTCAAAATGCTGATGGTATTTACGACGAAGCTAAACTAAATGAATACATTGCTAATTTAAAAGCTACATCTCCAGAAGCTTACCAGCAATGGGTTGATTATGAAAATAATGTTTCAGGTGGCGCTTTGCAACAAACCTATTTTAATTTAGTAAAAGCTGCTACAACAGCAACTTTAGCAGAAGGTGCTTTAGAGCATAAATTAGAAGGAGATAAGGTAGATATTAAATTTGTTCAAATACCATTCTCATCTATTGTTGATAGTACTATAGAAGTATCAAAATCTGATATTAAAAGCTACATTGAAAAAAACAAAAAGAAATATGAAGTTGAAGCTTCAAGAAATTTACAATATGTAAAGTTTGAAGAAGTAGCTTCAGTAGAAGATGAAGAGGAAGTTCAAAATAAATTAATTAAATTAATAACAGGTTCTCTTGAATATAACAATGGTAAAAATGATACTATTGCAGGATTTGCAAATATGAATGTAGATAAAGCAGAAAGCTTTGTTAATGAAAACTCAGACGCAAAATTTGTAGATAAGTTTGTATATGCTAATACTATATCTCCAACAATAAAAGATAGTGTTTCTAGATTAAATGTTGGTGATGTTTATGGACCTTATAAAGAAGGTAAGACATTTAAAATCACTAAGCTTTTAGATAGAAAGCAACTTGCAGATTCTATTCAATCAAGTCATATTATTATTCCTTTTGCAGGAACAGCTGGACCTGATATAACAAGAACAAAAGAAGAAGCTAAGAAAATGGCTGATAGTATTTTTAGTTTAGTTAAAAACAATAAAGAAAAATACGCTGAAGTAGCTAATGAAATTAATACAGACGGAACAAAAGGAAAAGACGGAAGTATTGGTTGGGTTCGTTTAACAACTTACAATCCTGCAGCTTTTGATCCTGATTTTGCAAATTTTTTATTCTTTAATGATAAAGGAAGTATTGATGTTGTTTTAACAAAATTTGGATACCATATCATTAGAATAGATGACAAGAAAAATGTTGATACAGCATATAAATTAGCAACAATCGAAAGAAAAATCGAACCATCAACAGAAACGGAAGATAAAATTTTCAGAGTAGCTTCAAACTTTGAAGTTTCAGTTGAAGATAAAGATTTTCAAGAAGTAGCTAAAGAAGCGAACTTACAAGTTAATCCAGTAAGTGCTGTTAAAGTTTTAGACGAAAACATTCCTGGAGTTGGAAACCAAAGACAAATAGTGCGTTGGTCTTTTGAAGATGGAACTAAAGTAGGAGCTCTTAAACGTTTCTCTACACCAACAGGATATGTTATTGTACAAGTAACAGGTAAAAACGAAGCAGGTTTAATGAATGTTCAAGATGCTTCTGTAACTGCTTTACCGGCTATTAGAAAAGAGAAAAAAGCCAAACTCATTAAAGATAGAATAAATGCTTCAACTCTAGAAGATTTAGCAGCAGCTGAAAATCAAACAGTAAAAACAGCATCTGCAATTAATATGAAGAATCCTACCATTGCAGGAGCAGGAAGAGAGCCACTTGTTGTTGGTACTGCTTTTGGTTTAGAAGAAGGAGAAACTTCAAAATTAGTTACAGGAACTAATGGTGTATATATGGTACAGGTTACTAAAAAGACACCAGCAGTAGAGTTAGATAACTATCAGTCTTTTGCAAACCAAGTTGGAACACAAAAATTAAATACTGTAACTACAAGACTTTATAATGCTTTAAAAGAATCAGCAGATATTGAAGACAATAGAGCTAATACAGTTCAATAATTAAAAACTTACATATAAAGTAAAGCCTCGCATTGCGAGGCTTTTTGTTTTTTAAGGTCTATTCCCACTTATAGTTTTTCTTTTCAGCTTGTGTTTTAATGGCTTTAATCATTGCGTTTTCCAAACCATTTGTATTGTCTTTTTGTTGTTGGGCTATATGCTGTTTTCGCTTTAAATTTAGAACTTGAACTTTTTCTTGAATAGCTTCTCGTTCTTTTTTCTTTTCAGCTATATAAGACTTCAATTCAGTTTCGCTTTTGTTTTTTAGCTCTGCAGGCAACGCATCTTGTTTTAAATCTTTAAGTTTAAAATTTTTATCCTCAGAAGCGTCAATTAAATCCCAAGATGCATTTTTATATAAATGTGAACTTTTACTAACGGTTCGGCTAACAGCATTTGCACTACTATAATCTTCTGCGTTGCTATCTTGTTCTGCTTGAAGCTGCATTTTTTCCACACCTTTTTTACCATATCCAACATAGGTGTTGTTTAGTTTTTTATTGTACTCTAAAATCTCATCGTCGTAGGGAGAAGCAACATAAGCAGTAGCTTTATTATGATTAATTGCCATATAATCGCCGTGTGCTAAATCGGCACCTGCTTTCCAATAACTATTAATGCCTTGGCTATAATCGCCACAAAAAATAGTGTTGACAGTCACATTTTTATGATGTGCTTTTGTTGTAGCATCTTTATAGTTTACTTTACCTTGTGTAAAGGGTTCGTTTCCTGCAATAAAAATTAATTTCAAATCATCTGGATTATCATCCCAATGTAATTGATTTAAAGCAGTCGAAATGACTTGTCCGCAGTATTCATTGCCTCCATTTGTTGTAAGCGAAAATAATTCTTTTGAGATTTCATCTAAGTCATTACTAAAGGCAAGTACTTGTCTTATATAACCTTCTTTGTCATTTAAATTATCGTTACCATATTCGTACAAAGCAATTTGCAAGTCTGGTTTGTCGTTGTCGCATTTAGCGTAAGACAACTCGTTAACAATGTCCCAAAGTTGTGCTTTTGCTTGGTCTATTAAACCATCCATACTATTACTTGTGTCAAGTAAAAGCGCTACTTTTATATACTGTTTTTTTGGCTTCTTAATGCTTTTATTTAAAGCATATAATTTTTTTTGTGTTTTATTGTTGCCATTGCAAGCTGTTAAACTTGTTATAGCTAGGGCAATACAGCTTATTCTAATAAATGTTTTCATAATATTTAATTTTCTAATTTCAATTCTTTAGTAGTTATTGTTCCATCAGTTGAAACAATAAAGTATTTGTTTTTAATCACTTCTTTTTCTATAGGTTTTTCCTCTTTTGGTTCTTCTGTATAAACGAGCTTGATTTCCATTCCAATTTGTATTACAGGCTCTACAATAGATGGGTTTATAACAATGTCATATTCTTTAAATGATAAAGGATCGTAATAATAAGAGGTTTGTTTTTTTGCCGTTAAAACCCCTTTTTTCTTTTTTATGGCTTCTAGCGAAATACTATTAAAGGCTTGATAATGCTTATAAAATTCCTTTGGAAAATAACAGTATTTTATATCTGCAATGTTGGGTTTGTAATTGGTAAGGTCAAAACCTAAATCTGAATAAAACTGCTTCTTTTCTTTTAAGACTTTTAAAATTTCAGATCTTAAGTTTTTGTACACGGATTGTATATCATTAATAAAATAATCTACTTTAACCAGATTATAAATTTCATTATTGGCACAAGCAGATAATATCTTTTCAAACTGATTGACCTTAGTGAATTTTATATGTATGTTTTGCTGCAGCTCAAATCCAACAGGAACTTCATTGTATTTTGTACTGAATAGTTTTTTCTCTACAACCGTTTCATAAACAGGTACAAAAGAGATCACATCTATAACAAAATCTTTCTCTAAAATTCCTTTAGAGAGCAAATCGGCCTTTACCTTTAAAATTCGTTCACTCATTAATTTATTTGTTTCTTCACTTGTTTCTCCTATTTGAACCATATTAAAAACGGCTGTGTAAGAATCTGCGACAACATTGTTTAGTGCTTTCACATCTATGGTTATGTATGCATTTGGATTTAGTTGATGCGTCCTGAAGCTTTGAATTTGCTCTCCATAAATGTTTGCATTCCCAAGCTTTTCAGCGCTCATTACATTTTGCCTAGAGATTGTTGCGTTTCCTTTTATTTGAGCAGAAGCAAAAGTTGTTAATAGTAATAGAAGTAAATAGATTCTGTTTTTCATTTTATATAGGTTTTGTTTATGTAAACATATATGCAACCTTTCTTAAATAAAATGAACAATGAGGGAACGTGGATTATAATTGAGTGTAAATGCTAAATAAATGAGTAAACCATAATATTTATATGCTTAAAAAATGGATTTTGATAAAACAGCATTTTATTATGACAATTAAAGTATGTAAGTTTATCTTTTACTAAATAAATAATGAGAAATACCATTGTCTGTTTTATTGTTTTCTTTTCGTTTATAAGCACTTCTTATATAGCGGCACAGAATGAACCTCAAATTAAAAATAATGAGGAGATATTTACAGTAAAAGGATTTGTAAGAGAGAGTGAAGGTTATAAACCTATTGAAGATGTAAATATTCAAGTTAATGGCGGTTCTTATACCTCTACAAACTTGGCAGGTGAGTTTAGGATTCAAGCTAAAAAAGGAGATGAATTAGTTATAAGCCACAAAGATTTTGAAACTATTTATTACACCATTAAAAGTGGTGAACGTATTACGGTAGAAGTACAACCGCGAACAGAACGCTCAGGTGTTTATGCAAGCAAATCCAAACAAAGCAATTCATTCAACAACTTAATAGATTCTGCGACGGTTTATAAAAAGACATCTGCAGAAAAAAGTATTCAGTTTATTACAGAAAGCATTAAAAAAAGCACTTCGGTTAGGCAAAACGCAGAAGCCTATGAAGTTTTAGCTGATGTTTATATGTATTGGAAACAATACGATTTGGCTGTAACTAATTATCGCATTTCTTTAAATAGTTTAAATGCAAATGAGGTACAACTGAAATTAGGAAAGGCATATGAATTCAATAATAACTACCAGGAAAGCATTTCAGTTTACAAGAAATTAGACAAAGAAAAATTATCTAATTGGCAACTTACTGTACTATATGAAAGTTTAGGGGATGTTTATAGAAAAACAAAAGAATTTAATAAATCCATTGCTTCATATAAATTAGGCCTAGATATAGCTAACAAACATTTGATTACTCCTAAAATAACCGATTTAAATTCTAAAATAGCACAAGTTTATGATGAAAATGGTTCTAACAATAAAGCTGAAGTCTATTTTGAAAACTCTCTAAATCTAGCTGCACAAGAAAACAAAAAAAGAGCAGTAGAAGAAAAAATAAAAGTAGCCGATTTTAGAAACGCTAATAGAGAGTATGATGATGAAATAAAGCTTCGTGAAGAAACTATTTTGGATTTAAAAGATATTGAAACAGATTCTGTTATCAGTAACGAAAGCGACTTTACACCACAAAAACAGAATTATAAAATTGGAAATGCCTATTACCTTCAAAAATCTTATGACAAGGCTATCCCTTATTTTGAAAAAAGTATAGAAGAAGCCGATAAGCGTGAAGATTTAATAGTAGAAAAAGATGCTAAACGTAAACTTTCAGAAGCTTACAAAGCTTCGGGTGATTTTGAAAAAGCCCTAAAAGCTTATGAGGAATACACCAAATCTGTTGAAGAATTATACATTAAAAAGGAACAGCAAATTACCCAATCAGCTCGTTTTAGTAAAAAGATTGCAGAAAATCAAAACCGAATAACATCACTTGAAAGCGATAGAGAATTATCTGAAAGCAAATACCAGTTAAACGAAGAGCAAAACAAGCGTCAAAAACTGATTATCTATTCCTTAATTGGCGGTTTGGCATTATTGCTTTTTATAGCTTATTTAATGTACAAATATATAAAGCAGCAAAGATTGGCTAATAATTTATTGGCTTTAAAATCGTTACGAAGCCAAATGAATCCGCATTTTATTTTTAATGCCTTAAACTCGGTAAATAGTTTTATTGCAACAAATGATGAGCGTACTGCGAATAAATATTTATCAGATTTTTCACAATTAATGCGAGCCGTTTTAGAAAACAGTGAAGAAGATTTTATTCCTCTGGAAAAAGAGATTGAATTATTGGAATTATATACCAAACTGGAACATTTCAGGTTTCAAGATAAATTCGATTATAATATTTCAGTTGATGAAAACATAGATGTCAATGAATTTCAAATCCCACCAATGCTATTGCAACCCTATATAGAAAATGCAGTTTGGCACGGCTTGCGTTATAAAGAAGAAAAAGGAAAATTGGACATTGCAATCACCAAAAAGAGTAAAGACGAAATTGTTATTACAATTGCAGATGATGGTATTGGTCGAGAAAAATCTAAAGCTTTAAAAACCGAGAACCAACAGAAACAGAATTCTAAAGGTATGGGAAATATTAAAAAACGTGTATCTATTTTAAACGAAATGTACAAAGACAAAGTAGATGTGTTTATAGACGATTATCAAGCCGAAGGCGATACAGGGACAAAAGTGGTGGTAACATTAAAAAAAGATTAAATGAAACTAAAATCAATCATAGTCGAAGACGAAGAAACCAGTAGAGAGATCCTTAAAAACTATCTTAAAAAATACTGTCCTAATGTTGAGGTTGTTGGCGAAGCTTCAAACATAAATGAAGCTTTAGAACTTATTAGAAACAAGACTTTGGATCTTGTGTTTTTAGATGTCGAAATGCCTTATGGCAATGCCTTCGATTTGTTGGATAAAGTAGGTGATCGCGATTTTGAAACTGTGTTTGTTACCGCTTATAATCACTACGCTTTAGATGCTTTAAATGCACATGCTTCTTATTATTTAATGAAACCAATTTCTATTGATGAGCTTATAAAAGCTGTAGATTATGTGGTAGAAATTAAAACAAAGGAAGACGCGTTGCAAGACCAAATATTAGTGCCAAAAACAAACAACAATGTAGACGGTAAAATCACTATTCCGCAACAAGATGGCTTTGAAGTTTTAAGTACTGCGGATATATTATTTTGTAAGGCCGACGACAATTATACAGAAATTCATTTAAACACCAATAAGAAAAAAGTAGTAAGTAAAACACTTAAGCATTTTGAAGACATTCTACAAAGTTCAAGTTTTGCGAGGGTACATAAAAGCTATTTGGTAAATGTAAACGAAGTAGTGAAATATGTAAAAGGAAAAGGAGGAAGCGTAATACTTAGCAATGGTAAAGAAATTATGGTTTCAGCCTCTAAAAAAGCAGAATTATTATCTTATTTTAAATAAAAATCTATGCCAATTATAAAACCAGTAAATGGAAAATCCCCACAAATACCAGAAGATTGCTACATCGCAGAAAATGCGACCATAGTTGGCGAAGTATCAATGGGACAAGAATGCAGTGTATGGTTTAATGCAGTTATTCGCGGCGATGTGCATTTTATAAAAATGGGCAACAAAGTAAACATACAAGATGGAGCAGTAATACACGCTACCTATCAAAAATCGCCAACAACCATTGGTAACAATGTATCTATTGGCCATAACGCCATAGTGCACGGTTGTACCATTCACGACAATGTTTTAATCGGTATGGGAAGTATTGTAATGGACGATTGCATTATTGAAAGCAATAGTATAATTGCCGCTGGAGCAGTTGTAACTAAAAATACCATTGTAAAGTCCGGAAGTATTTATGCAGGTGTACCAGCTAAAAAAGTAAAAGATATAAGTAAAGAACTCATTAATGGTGAAATAAACCGGATTGCAGATAATTATGTAAAGTATTCTAGTTGGTTTAAAGAATAGGTCTTGGGCATTCCCTTTCGTTGCACTTCAGGTCATGCTTTCCGCAGTCGCTCTCTTCGAGTAGCTCCAACAAATGCTACAATCGTTAATGCGAAAAAATTAGAAATCTAAATACTCAACTTTAAATGGTTCACCTAAAAGAGAAGCCATAACTTCTGTGTTTTTGGTATTAATAAAAAAATGAGATTTAGGTTTAATAGTGTTGGTATTTAAAATACCAAGTTGATCCAAAACAGTTTTCGTTTGTTTAGCAACAGCTTCACCAGAATCAATGATTTTTATATGTTTTGGAAGTATTTCTAATAGCTGCGGAATAAGATAAGGATAATGTGTACAACCTAACACAAGGTAATCTATATCAGCTTCAAGCATAGGACTTGTATAAAGTTTTAGTAAGCTATTAATCTCTTCAGAATCTATTTTGCCATTTTCAATTAATGGCACAAGTCCTTCTCCTACGCGTTCAATAACTTTAATGCCATTAGTATATAAATCTGTGGTTTTATGAAATAAAGCACTTGATAATGTGCCTTTAGTGGCAAGTATGCCAATAGCTTTAGTTTTAGTATTTAAAGCCGCTGGTTTAATGGCAGGTTCAATACCTATAAACGGAACATTAAAACGTTCTCTCAGTATATGTATTGCATTTGTAGTTGCAGTGTTGCAAGCAACTACAATAAGCTTACAGCCTTTTTCTAATAACAGCTCGGTGTTTTTAATGCTTAATTCTATTATTCTGTCTTGACCTTTATCTCCATAAGGAGCATTTTTACTATCGGCTAAGTAAATAGTATTCTCGTTTGGTAAGAGTGCATTAATCTCTTTCCAAATAGAAGTGCCACCAACACCAGAATCAAAAATACCAATAGCTTGTTTGTTCATACTATGTAAAAATACAAAAGCCGTCTTAAAAAGACAGCTTTTGTTTATTTTATAAATAAAGGTTTTTTAGATACCTAATTCCTTTTTTACGTCTGCTAAAATATCTTTACCATCAGCAACAAGTAATGTAGCTTCGTCTAAAACATATTGAAAACCTTGAGCTTTAGCAACTTTATTAATAGCTGCAAATGCTTTTTCTTGAATAGGCTTTAATAAGTCTACTTCTTTCTTTTGAAGTTCTTGTTGTGCATTACCAGCATATTGTTGAATATCTTGTTGCATTTTTTGAACTTCTACAACACGCTTTTCATTTTCTTCTTGCGTTTTAGTTGCAGCTTCAGCATCGTATTGTTTCATTTTGGTTTGAAGCTCAGTTCTCATAGACTGAATATCTGCTTCGTAAGTTTTTCCTAACTTTTCCATTTCAGCTTGTGCAGCTTTCATTTCTGGCATTGCAGTAATTAACTCATTAGTGTTAATGTGTGCAACTTTAGATTGAGCATTTGTAAAACTTGTAGCTCCAATAAATAATGCTGCTGCAATTAATAGGGTTTTGAATTGTTTCATTTTTAAAATAGTATTAACGTGTTATAAATTTATTAATTATTAAGATTAGTTATCGTCTTCTGGCGCTTCGTTAGTATCTTCTTTTGCCTTGTTACGATCTTCTAATATTTTCTTTTTTCTGTCTTCTAATTCTTTTTTTCTAGCTTCTCTATCGGCTAATTTTTTTAAGCGACGTTCTTCTAAAATCTCTTCTCTGGTTTTTGGCGCTCCACCACTAGTTACTTTTTCATCTTCACCATCTTCTACGTTTTCTGTTGTGCCTTCTTCATCTTCACTATTATTGTTTCTAGCATCAATTTTATCTTGTTTAGCTTTTTCTCTGTCTGCTATAACTTTAGCTCTTTTTTCTTCTGTTTCTTTCTTGCGATCTTCAACTAATTTTTCTCTAGCTGCTTTTTTCTCGTCCAATAGTCTTTGTCTTTCATCCTTACTATCATCAACTTCAACAAAAACATCCTCGTCTTTAGCTTCTTTTTTATCGGCTTTAGATTTTAATTGATTTCGTTTTGAAGCTCGGCTTATTGTTCTTAAGACTTGCTCGCTCATATCGAAACGTTCTGCCGAATATAACATTACAACATCTGCTGATTTATCAAAAACAAAATCATATTTTTTTGCAGTTGCAATATCTTGCACTGCTTGAAAAATTTGATCTTGAACAGGTTGCATTAATTGCTTTTTCTGAATCATTAAATCACCATTTGGACCAAACCTTTTTTGCTGATAATCTAATATTTCTTTTTCTTCAAAAGCGATATCTTCTTCACGTTCTTCAATCAATTCTTTGGTTAAAAGTGCTTTTTCATTATTAAGCTCATTTCGTTTTTGTTCAACAGCACTTAATTTAATCTCAATTTCATTTTTCCATTTTTGTACTTTGGATTCCAATTGTGATGTAGCCTCAGTATATTCAGGAACGTTTTGCAAAATATATTCTGTATCTATATAGCCAATTCTAACACCACGTTGTGCATGAATTGATAGGCTAAGCATAGATACTATAGTCAGTAAAAAAAGAACTTTAAGTTTCATCTATTTAATTTTTTATTATTCATTTTGACTTATAAACTCAAAAAACGACAGATGATTGTTTTTGTTTCTGCCTTATTTTGAATTATCA
>ERZ1027208.479-NODE-479-length-15527-cov-8.362203_pt1 | contig 15527 bp, 12 predicted proteins | sample MGYA00520867_ERZ1027208 | MGnify/ENA primary metagenome ERZ1027208 (study PRJEB33311, sample SAMEA4378413) | marine metagenome | biome: Marine biome; feature: Fjord; material: Water | collected 2014-07-20T08:00:00Z/2014-07-... | depth 75 m ...
GAAGGTATCGCTGTACCTGTTTCCATGGATAGCCTACTCAAAGAAGAGAATAAAGAAGCTCAAGAGCAATTTAAAGCCGGCGCCAGAGCCATGCTGCAAAAATAAGCCCTTCGACTAAAAATACATTATTTCCTTTTATGCTCATATGAGCATAAAAGGAAAACTTTTTGTTTGCAGACACTCAAGCATGTGCGAAGGCCAGTGCCAACCTATACACGCTCGTGGAGTGCGCAAAGGCCAACTCGATTGAACCGCATGCCTATCTGGCCATTGTTTACGAGCGTACCTGCGTAGAAGACTACGAGGCTTTGCTGCCTTGGAAGGTCGAACTTCCGAATACTCTCTGAAAACCCATCTCATCCGTTAGCACATCTTGTACCTCGATTAAACCACGTAAATCCTAAAGCGCTTACTTTAAGTTTACCGATACGGTAACCCACCTATCAAAGGCGTGGGACCTTTCGAGGTCTAAACATGATTAATTAGCTGTACACATACGGTTATTAAAGCGAAGAGGGAGAGACACTGCTGCCATACCGCAACCTAATTTTTCAGTTACCCCAGAGCTTTGGGGAGATTTTGGGGGTACGGCTATTGCAAAAACAGGCTAGAATAGGCAAAAACAGTAAAGAAACGAAGAGTTAAAAAACCTTGAAAAACAGTTCAATCTCAAGAACCACGCGGCCTGCACCGAAAAGAACTTTCACCGTTGCGCCCATGATGGATCTGAGCAACAAAAATATATATCTATGTTTTTCAGTCAGTTATAAGCCACTCCCCTGTACTGGTTGCACTTTAGTTACACCAGCTGAAAACATCTGAGATACACCTACACACTTGGGCCATTTTCTAAATCCAGTGCTTCTCTTGGCTAGAGCGATAAAATTGATAGACATGAGGGATTCAAAGCCCCTTGCACGCGAGGACGTGCTGGTTCGAGCCCAGCAGAGACGGAGCCAAATTCCACCGGAATTATAGTAATATAAGCCCCGTTTTGGTTTCTGAGGAATCGGAATCTGCACCCGTTGTGTAACCGTTTCACTCTCATTAGACCCGCCTAGCCCACTCCCACACCGTTAAGCGCCAGCGTCACCAGATACTTCAACATAATTGCCACTTAACCTATTAGAAGAATTCCCTCACAATAGCGGTGGGACTAAGAATAATCTGGAACAAAGCAAGGAGAGGCAACATGAGGCCCGTCATATTTGATTACGCTGTAAATCAGCAAAAGGATGAGTTCCCACAAGTCATCTACGATCATTCGCAAGATCTATCAATGTTAGATGGCTGTATATTTATCGATCAGCCTGATCCAACCGCAAACACGGTTACCAAAACCAAAGTAAACAGAGAAACCGACGACTCGCCTTTTAGTAGTCCCCTTATCCATGTCACTAAGACATTTTCCGAGAGAGAAGCTGATGACAATCCTGTTAACCCAGCCCTATTGCAGGTTTCTAAAACTGATACCAAAAGAGAAGTTGACGACGCCCATGACTACAACCTACTCATGCTGATGACCAAAACAGAGAACAGTCGAGAATCCGATGAATGATCTCGTTCTGATTATTACTAATAAGGAAGATCTCACAGTTGATTACATTGTCCGCCAGCTACAAAGAGACGACACCCCCTATTATCGCTTTAACACTGAAGATATAGGCACGGCAATCGATGTAGGTTTTGACGGTAACGACTATCAGATCACAGATCATAGGAAAGACTTCACTCTAGCCCTAAAGAACGTGTCTGCTGTTTACTTTCGTCGTCCGTCATTGCCCGAATACACAGCCAACCTTTCCCCAGGCGAAAGAGCTTTTTTAATGAGGGAAGCTGAGTGCCTTTTGGAGGGTATGTACCGGAATCTTCAAAATCGTTTTTGGCTGAATAACGTTTTTGACATCCGCTGGTTAGAAAACAAGCCATTGCAATTGAAGTTAGCAAAAGAAATAGGATTGCCAGTTCCGCCTTTCTGCATATCCACAGATACAGAAATCTGTCGCTCGTTTATCGATGATCATGAAAAGGTAATTTTTAAACCTCTAAAAACAGGCTTCATCGACGAGGGCAAGGAGCGCTTAGGGAAAATATTATACACAACCCGTGTAGATAAAAAGTTTATCAGCAAGTTAGATAGCCTTTCGGAGATTCCCATATACCTCCAGCAAGAAATTGACAAGGAGTGTGATGTCCGTGTGACAGTCGTAGAGAACGAGGCTTTCGCAGCCAAAATTTTCTCACAAGAAGCTGCCGAGTCAGAAACAGATTGGCGTAAATCCAATGACATACCAAGACATGAGACGTACGAACTACCCAATAACATACGGGAAAAATGCTTGGAACTCTGCAGTATGGCCAACCTAAAGTTTGCTGCTATTGATCTAATACTAGATAAATCTGGAAACTCTTGGTTCTTAGAAATAAACCCAAATGGGCAATGGGTTTGGATTGAACTGCTGCTTGAATATCCTATTATTCAACGGATTGGGAGATTACTGAAACAAGGAAATAAAGGAACGTGATGCTAAAAAAAATATGCGAATTAATATGGCCCCGCCTCGAGGGTGACGCATCAACCTATTCACATAGAATCGAATCACTTGATATACAGGACGAAGAAATACTACAAAAAGGCGTCGATTTCGCTTTGGCAATGTACCAGCAACAGAAGGATCGGGTATCGACTATAGAATCCAAATCTATGGTTTTCATTGGGTTCTTCGGAGCCGTAATAGCCATTATCTCATTTGTTATTAAAGATGTTCTCTTTGTTGCTGATAAGGGCTCTATAGAACTCTTATCGCTTATCTATTTATCTGTCTTAGTAATTTACATCTTACAGGTTATGAGATATTCAGTTCGAGCACTAGAAAGAAGAAGCTACCAAAGTTTAAATGAGGATATTTTTTTACAGGACTCTAATGAAAAAATTATCATAAACATGTTGAACACTATAAAAGGAAACTATGATGTCATTAACCTTAAAGTAGACTACATGGTCATGGCTCAGGAATTCACCAAGCGAGTTATATGGGTATTGCTACTTTCAATGATAGGCTTGATCGGCTATGCAGCTTTCGAGCTCAGTCAGGGGATAATCATTATCAACTGGAAGGCTCTGCCGTTTGAATTAAACTTAAGTCTGACACATTTTGTAATATTCAATCTCATCTTAATATGTATTTTCCTTAATCGTAAAGTCAAACAGATTGAAGAGAGAATAAACCGAGACTAAATAATTTGAATTTTTAGCGCCCTATTCTCATCCATATATCTTCTTCAATATCCCAACATTCAGCAGCGCATCCATATGAGCGCGCAATGCGCTCTAGCTGATTAGCAACATGAAACTATTCCAAAGACAGTAATCTCTCTCCGTACGTCTATGCCTATTTTACCCCGGCCTTCCTCGACCGCCAGAATGTAGATCAACCTTCTACCCAGTAATCGTCACAGATTCGACTTATTCGCCCTTAGCGTAAGATCGACCACAATGACCTCAATGGATGAAACGTTGGAAAACTGGTGAGAAATACTCTTCCAGTAGTTTGTGAGCGCAAGTTGCAGCTCTGACACACCTACTCGCTCACCTTCTATTTCCCATCGACGGCCCGATTGGCTGCCCTGCCAAACTAACAAAAACACACCACAGCCTGCAGTATCCTCCCGGAGATAATCACCTGCTAACTGATTGCGCAGGCGCTCGCAAAGATATGGCCCTGACCAATCTTTGTCTAACAACTTCAGTTCGATGGGTACGGGCGATGTTACCTTAGGATGTTGCAGCCAAATATCTGGACGCTGATTATTCGCTAGTGGATTTTCCTGAGCGCAGGTATAACGTCGATGCGCATGCTCATTGACCCAATGAGCCACAATTTTCCGCATTTCAGTTTCGTCACCTGCTCTTTGGTAAGTCTCATAAAGACTATCATTTCCCTGCTCCAGCCATTCTTTGAAATCATGGAGATGTAACACACCAAGATCGAAAAGCTGACGATGGGTGGCAGGCTCTCTCTCCAATAGTGAGGAAAAATCATGTATTTGTTCGGCTACCCAGAGTTCTTCGTCAGCATCTTGCTCAGCACGCTTTCGCGCTTGCTTTAGCATCCAGGGACGGTGACCTTCGACAGGGTGAGACTCCGACAAGTCTAGTAGAGCACCGTAGGTTTTCTTGCCAGGAATTTCTGTCAAAAAATTGAAAAGCTGGCTGCGTGCATCTTGTGCATCGTCTCGAATACCGGGCGAATAAACACCTTTTCCAGCTCGTTCAATATCTTCTTCAATCCGGATATATCGGTGCATCAGAATATATAACTTTTTGAGATAAGGTATAGACTTAAATTTTTGTGCGAACGTCCACCCGCCTCTCCCATGTCTACCGCCCATCAGTTGGACGACGAATTGTTGCGCAACCTTCGTCGCTGTATCTGCATCCAAATCGTCAAGCCAGGCCTCCACAGCAGCAATACCGGTTGCTGGCTGAGTATCCACCCAAAGTGCGTACCATTTCGCTGAACTTTCTGCACTTTCACTATCACGAACCTTCGACTGTGCAAAGGTGCCAAACCATTCAAGCGACACCTGCTCAGCATCAAAAATTTGAAAACAGTGCCTTAACACCTCCCAGTTTGCACCAGGGTTATCTTCAATCCATTGTCGAATACGCGGTGTCAATTGACCGTGGAGCCATGGGGCATGGTAAACAATATCCTGAAGGATATGGTGCATCGGCTTGTCAGGGAGCGTATTACCCAACTCCCAACGAAGCTCCTGCCAGACGGATTCAAGTACTTTTTCTGGATAAGCGTTATGCATGACTTCAAGCCAACTGGGAAACCCATTGAGCTCTCGCGTTAGATAAAGTAACGCGTGCGACACCTCGGCAATACTTAAATTAAAAGGGAAATCGTCTACTTCTCGGCCTTCAAATTCCAACCCTACCATGGCAAAAATCAATGAATAGGAAGTGGATGACGTGTCAGCACCTTCAGACCTAAGTTCAGGCGTGTACAGTCGCCAATGCTTGATTGCAGCATCTCGAAAAGCCAGGGCTACATCCTCGCCAAACTCATCAACTAACGAGTTCCAATCAGAGTCTTTACCGCGCTTAGTTCTCAGGCCCCCTCCTTCTATTTCAAGAAGAAGCCAGTATTGATCATTCGTCCATTCTCCAGGAGGAAGATCTGGCGGGTTTCGCACGACTTCTGGATTTGCGCGAAGGCTTTTGACCCACTGAGACCGACTCTGTTCTCGCTCAAGTCGCTCCTTATCACGTTTACGCTCACGGACTAACCTCTTTTTCTCCCGTCTTTCACACTCCTCAGAAACCGAAGGGGTAAGTAATTGATCCAAAAAACCCGCTAACGCTTCATTGCCTTTCACTGCTTGCTCAAGATGAGTTTTCCAACCAGTAGGCTCATCGGATTGCTTGTAGATGCGAAATGCCAGTGACAGTGCAACTAGCTTGTCATCTTCAAATTCCCGAGTTTGTATGAATTCAACAACACGATCAAAACAGTTCGAGTCAAAGTGCCAATAGTGCTCCATCCACTGCACGTCCCAAGAGTCAGTAAGCCGCTGGTCTTTCTTAACTAATCTGGCCCTTGCCTCATCAATACTTCGCCAAAATAAGGCGTCATTAAATTCTTTCCATGCAGGAATTAAGGCCTTCAATTCATCTTTATGTTCATTTAACTGGTCACCAGCCCAATCCCTCACCGCTGGTATTTTTAGCAATATATCGGTAACAGCATTATCAAAACATGTGCTGGCCTGGTCAGAGACAAGGATTTCAACAACGTGATTGGCCGGTCCCATCAACCAAGTAAATTCAGTGGAGACTCGGCACTCTCGCCGTTCGTGATAAGGCTCACGATCCAAAAAATTATTAAAGCCCATACACAATTTCATTAGCAGCGGTTTTCTTTCTTGGGCCGTTAATGCAGTAAACCGATCTAAAAATACGTGCAATCCTCGATCCAACCCAGATGTTTCATGCCGTTCAAAAGGAGGTAGCTTCTCTACGGAGCCAAGCAGCAGCTCTACAGTCGTTCCGTCGGTTACCGCTTCTTCAGCCAACTCAACCAAGAGCCTGCGAGGAATAGTATCCGGCTGGTTATTGATGATTTCCCAGAGTGATTTCAATTGTTCCGGTGAGCCAACCGTAGCGACTGCTCTTACTGAAGCGATTCTTGGATAAATATCACGACTAGGGTCTGTTGCAATCGAGATCAAAGAGTCAATGCAACTCCCCATGCCTCCCTGCCAAACAAGCCGCCCCAAGAAGAAAATCGCATCATCATTGTCACTGTGTGCTGTTATTAAACGCAGAACATCGCCGGATAAATCTTGCTGAGCAATACGTGCTATGGCACTGTTATCGCGAGCACCGCGATCATCTTCGTCGGCCACTATTCGATTAACAATATCATTGAGAATGCCTTGCCTAACCTGCAGCGGCAGACAAGCGGCATCACCACCCTCGACCGCAATTTCTGGGTGCAGCGCTATCGCTCGCTCCCGAATCGACTCATCAAATAGAATCAGCCAGGGCAGAATGGACCTGAGCCTTGGAACAACGACTTGCTCTCCGTATTGCTCACGAAACAGAAGCGATTCAACCTGACGACGGGAGTTACCCTTTTGCAATAAGCCGTAAAGCCACTCAGCAGTTAACAGCTCCCTTATATCTCTGTGCCGAAAACGCACTGCACCATAGAGAATGTCATTGAATATGCCTCTTTCAAGTAGGGCCCTCACATCATTTGGGTTATGCCAATCAGCCAGAACTCTTTCGGCATCAATCCCAGCTTTTTCATGGGTGATATCCGGTACCAAAACACCAGCCTCGCCAGAAAGCGTGACGGAAGCGGCCAATCGACGTGCACCATCACGCGCTTGTGCTTTATTGAGGGGCTGGCGCTGTTTACGGCTAGGGTCAATCTCGTCGAGACGAATATCAACCATGTGTTGCAAGGACTCCAGCCGACTACCCAACCGACTATCAGTTTTCCATTTAGACAACAGCGTCTCAAGATCAAAAGGCCTGGACGCCATTTCCATCAAATTGGCCCGTTGAATCTCAGTAATTAACTGCTCAATATCAGGTGTGGAATGATGTCGGGCGAACTGGCGAATATCGTCTAAGTCCAGAGGTTTAAGCCCATAGACCCTTAACGCGCTCTCATCTTCCTTTTCGGTATCGGCTGAAGTGGCATCAGTATCTTCTTTCGACTCCTGCTTTAAAACTTCAAATGGCAGGAGCTGCTCAACCAAAGCCTTGTCGCTTGTGAAACGCCATGCATAGGGACGACTGGTTATAACAATATGCGCACGATGGCTAGCAGGGCGAATACGTCTTGCGAAGCGCTGAATTGCCTTTTCGAAGGCGCGTGGATTATCCAATCTAGCTTCGTCGATAGAGTCTAGGAAAAACCAAGCCTCTTCTGATGAAGACAGCCATGCGTCAAAGTTTGACGAACTACCAACTTCAAAAGCTTCGTCAAAATTCGCATCAATATCCTCGATACGAATAAAAAAACTGGGGCGACCCTCTTCAACCCCAGTTTGGGCTCTCGCTAATGCTTCATGCGTTTTACCAGCGCCCGCATCGGCAAGAACAATGACCCTGTACTCTGCCTCCAGATCAACCCAGGTTTTGGGTTCCTTCTGCGCCCAGTAAGCATTGAGCCACCCTTCGTCAAATTCACTGTCTTGGCTGGGAGTAACAAGTGAAAATTTGCGCTCTAAGGGCACCTTATTATCAGACATTAGTAAAAACCTCGGTCTGTGACAGACTCATCCGCAAACAGCTCACGTCCCAAAGCATCCCGATCGACAGGAAAGGCTTGTATCTCTGAAGGAGTCATTTGAGGCGAAGAGGCACCACGCCGAATATAAGCTTCTTTTTTTGCAAGCAGGTAATTGAGACCATTGGATTTGTGGACGTCAACAACCAATATAAACAGCTCATTGTGTTCTATAAGATAGGTATTGAAACACTGGTTCTTATTTAGCGATTCCTGTAGGCGTTTAATCACCATTTTCTGATAACACTCTGCACCCTCGTTAGGAGCACATTGATAATGTTGCTGGCAGCCCTCGTTGATACCGATAATACGCGTGTCATCATCGACGCCAATAAACAGCTTACCGCCTTGGTGGTTGGAAAAAGCACACACCGTTTTATCTAATTCCCACGCCTTATTGTTCTTTTTAGAAACTAGGTCAATGTACTGTTTAAACTCGCAATGTTCGCTTTCACCAGCCGTAATGATTTGCAGCAGCTTTGTCAGATCGGTGTTATTCGTTTGAGCACCGTAGCGATACTCCCACTCGGATGATGAGCGGTAATCGACGATCTCATCGTTATCAGTCACTAGCCACAACTCTACGTCCGAAGCTTTCTCCTGCTCAAATACATATCTATCTTGGGAGCTGCTTAAGTTCACCGGATCACCGTCGATCGCACCAACTACGGATAACGTGTCCGTTGATTTGCAGTGATAACGAATTTCCTCGTTTGAAAGTGCTAGATACCCTCTCTGGTCAGAAATATCGATACATAGCTCACCTTTTCTGCCATGACTGGAGCCATGAAATCTATCCAACCCAAGAAACTCTCTCACATACTCAAACGCTGATGGATGAAAGGGCATGCCGTGAGCCACCAATTTGCTTTCGTGGCAATGCACGTCAGAGCACACGCGTGCCGAAAAACGCCTGATAGGGAACTGGTTATTACTTGCGTGGCTCGGAATTAAACTCTCGGTCCAGTTCAGGTTGTCCTCTTGATGCCCTAGAGAAGGAATACCTTGTATTGGAAGGTCGGTGCTTCGTTCAAGGTTCTCCATCAACATTTTCAGAGTTACGTCATTTACAGGTTGGCAAACAAATTGATACTCAGGATATTTATAATGACACGTTTGATGTTCAGCATCGTTAGCATAACCATCCAGCGTTATTACACCGAGAAACATCGACCATTCGTTATTGTTTTTTGTGTAAACACCCCGAAAAATACCTGAAGTACTCGCATCTATATCGACAAAACTGGCGATTCGCTTCGTGAGCTCGGGTTCTCGTAGATTATTTATCTGTGTTAAAGACATATTTGTACTGCAGTCATTTTTTTAATATCAATCCATTTGCTGGCGAGCAACGAGACCAGCTATCGTCAAGGCCTTAGCCACCTGTTGTTTTTTGTTCGTTAATTGTGATGGAGTAGTTTACCGACCCTGTTTCCATTACGAGTGATATCAATAGTACTTTTGCGACTGGAGGCTCTAAGTAACCCTCTCAGCTCACGTTTTGCACGGCTAATAGGAATATCGTTACTACCCGGATGCTTTAGATACTCCAGATGCCCCACTGAGCATATCCTCTCTATGGTATTTACGTATCCCGCTTTCCTAACCAGCTCTTCGCCTTCAACCGACATCCAGCGTATCACTTCAAGAATAAGCTCCTTGGTATCAAGTAGTTTCAGCATTGCGTCTGCAATTGAGGCTGGCTGGCCAATATTCCACACAGGTTCATGGTGAAAAGCTTTGTTTCTGAAACCTTTGATAGCTATCAGTTTTCCTTGAATAACACTTCTATCTCGTCCTTTTTTTGGCGCATTAGGGAAAACAGATCGAAGTAACGCTGGCCACAACGCCTGAGCATTACGGTTCACATCAAATGCTGTATTAAAGAGATTCGTCCAGAAGCCAAATGTCACCTTTGCGACGATCCTGTCTTCCAGCACAGTCGCTGACGATGAAAGCCGCAAATCACGTCGAATTTGATCTCGCGCACTCTTGATGGAGTTATGGCACTGACGAACAACTCGCTGCTGACTCGTAGATAGGCTACGTGATGGGCGTGTCGCGATATTATCGAACCAGAATGCCCCCAGCGTCTGGTGAGCTTCTTTGTGTATCGCGTTCCGAAGCGTAATCTCTAATACCTGAAGTAAAGGGAAGAACGCAGCAGCAACCTCTTTGTTCCACAGGTAACAACCTAATAACTCGATATCATTTGAAGAAGAAAAGAAGGTTCTATAAGTATCCAACCGTGGAGTCGAGATATAGGGCTCCAGCCCTGCATGGTTAATACTTCTCAATTTGACAATTCCATATCTTTATCGTAGATTTAGCACATAGCTAGTGAGGATTCCTCTCCCGCCTGCCTTTATGGTTGAGTGGTGATGCCCTCACAACAAGCGAATGTTACAGAACCTTGGTGCGAAAGTGTCAGGGTTTTTTAATGCCTGTAATTTGATAACCTGTTGTTTCTATAGATATTTTAGACGTATTTACCACTTTGGACTTCAGGCATACTGATAAGCTATATAATGCCCTAAAGCTTATGAACTCTCCACTTTTGCCCTACCCTGCTAATCAATGAGCCTCGCAGCTTTATTTTTTATCGTTTTTCAGCATATTCTGGCCAATTTCTCTGAACTTCATGAAATTTGAGGGCGTTCACAGGCTTTCCCGGGTTCGCAAAATGCTCATTCCCCTGCGGAGAACTGTCGCCCTCTCAATCCCTAACGCTCCAACCCTCCGGACTGCTTGGCAATTCGTAACCCCCCTCATACACAGAAGCTTACTAGGGGCTTTGCCCCACGCGTATAGCAAGTGTAAAGCTTCGCGCTTCCTCACCCGTTCAGATCACTCGCTTTGCTCAATCACTTAGCTGCGGCTTCCGGTGAGCCACTGGCCATTTGCTACCCCCACGCTTCGCCAGCGAGTCAGGAGCGCAGGCGGGCGCTGCGCTCGTTAATAATTAACTGTGCGAGAGTACTCACAACAATATGAATGGAATTCTGCAATGGAGGGTTAACAGTTAAGTCGACCAGGGCATGTAGAGACTGTAAAGACCCCGACGAAGCTATCTGTCTAGCCACTGTTACCATTTACGGGTAGCTGGTAGCTATTACGCTTATCGGTTTCCAACAAGCCAGCCTCCCATAAATTTTTTAGTGCCTGACGTATCTGGTCGATATCCAAGCCATAGCTAGCAGCCCTAATTTTGCGTATAACGGGTGGTATTTCTCCTTGAAGGATATCGGCACTCAATCGAGCAACAGCTTGCCGAGCCTCAGCGTCGCTACCTTCATTACTATCAATAGCCATATTCGGCTCAGTATTCGTGTTTGAATCTGGTAAGCCACTGTAAGCCTGTGCAAGGCTAATCATACCGAGGGTACTCAGTTCCAGTAGTAAACTTAACAAACCAAACCCACCTGCTCTAACCAAATAGACCTTCAGGTCTAGCAGTTGCCCTACATCGGAGAAAAAACGAGCGGTAGGTACAGTTTCGTCAGCTGAATCCTGTCCAGTCAATGGCAACATCCCCCTCAGCGAGAATAATTGTTTTCTTAGTTCGGCGATGCTATCGATAACTTCCTGCCCTGCTTCCCACTGGCTGTGAAAACTACTTTCCAAGCGCTTTGCCAGCAAGCGTTCTTGCTGTGCTATCTGACGTTCAACTCCATGGATTCGCTGCTGTTGCGAAAGGTATTCAGGTGAATTCAGTCTCGAACGTTCCAACAAATCCGATTCAGACGTAATCAAAAATGCACAACTGGCTAACCAAGAAAAAACCATCAACGTGATGCTAAGCGCGAAGAAATAATGCGTTACATGACGCTGTGACCAAAACAGGTATTTCCCAATATCGATACAACAACCAATCAACAGAAACAGAATCGTCATCAATAACTTTTCGATGCTATCCATAGCCGAAATACTAGCAAAGGAAATACCGGTCAACGACAACACAAACAGACTAGTAAGAACCATACTCACTAAACAGAAGATGTACTGGGCACAACGAATAAAATACCACATGAGGTCAAAACCAATAATCAGCAAACGTCCAGAATGCTCAGTCTGTAAAATTGATTCAACCACATAGTTTCTTGGCCACCAAATAAGATACCGAGGTACGCTATTCTCCACACTTTTCGAGTAACTGAATTCGTTTAAAGTCCGAATATACTGTGACGATCATCACACTCTAACCCAACGCATAACACGGGTTAGCATGCCCCCAAACAAACTTTCATGCCCCGCCCGTTAATTACCTATCACCCTGAAAAGTTTCCGCAAGATTAATATGACATACCGGCTATATTAGGGAAAATCGCAATGGAATGAGGAAGTCGTACATGAGGAACTTTGAAAACAAAATGTCACAGGCCGCAGTCAAAACTTTAGTCACATCTCTAAGCTGCCTTCACGCCGACCACTTCGATACTAACCGTGTCTCGGACAAGCTCATCGCCGTTATGGCAAAGCTTAATCTTACCGAGCAACACGCCCTTGTCGACCGAGCAAAGCATTTCATGGAGATCAAAATCGATGAAAACGCATTACAACGTCAGTTAATTGAACTTGAGTCACTGCGAGAAGGCCAAGAACTGGAAGATACCTTCCTTCTACAAGGCGCACCGTTGGTTCTCATGCGCCGCCTTTTTGGCATGCATGCTTCAGAATTTTCTCGACGTAGAAATTCGTTACATATTAAAGGTGTTTCCAGTGGCCGACCGCCCCAGTGCGACGAACAAACGGAACACGCTGTCTGGCAGTGTTGGCAGAACAATCATCATCTCGACGATCGGAAACGGTTTTTAGCAGTTGCCGAGTCCACTGAGGTAGATTTACACATAATATGGTCCGCATTACGAGACCATATCGACAGCTAGCCAATCGGTTCTATTAAGATCCATCTCTCAATAAAGATCATCTAAAAATGTGACTTATTCATTCGTTAATAATTGCTTGATTCGGATATAATCTATACACGGGAAAGACGCTTAAATGAATTTCATGGAGAGAAACATGTCTATCAAAAACACTTCCTGCTTAGTTTTTTTCATACTATTTTTGGCATTTTCTATCTCAGCCATCGCAGCCACAAGCTGGGAATACCTGGTAAACACATACCCACTAATGGGAAGTGACAAAGCACTCACCCAAGCCATGAATAAATTGGGCAAGCAACAATGGGAACTGGTTAATTGCACCGAGGGTGACGCCCAACTCACCTGTATTTTTAAACGTCCGATTCAGAGTAACTAAAACTATGTACCGCCTTATATCACTGAGTCGTTTCATTCTTACCCTAACCGCCGTACTGCTGGCAAATAGTTGGCGCGTATTTGTGATATTAATTGATATTATCGATGGCGACGATGAAATAGCTCCCTCAACCGATGATAAACTTATTTACTATAACTATCGTACCGGCGAACTTGATCCAATTGAACGCATTGACGGTCTCTACGACCACCAGTGATAAAAAAACCCATAGAGCTGTCGCTCTACAGGCCTTTTTAATTCAATCAACTACAGCAATCCTCTTTCCGCAAACGATACTACCGCGCCATCCCCAACCACAAAGTGGTCAAGAACCCGGATATCCACCAGGGACAATGCCTCTTTAAGCCGTTGCGTAATACGTTCATCGCTTTGACTCGGTTCAGCAATACCTGATGGGTGATTATGGGCAAAAATTACGGCAGCAGCATTGATCTGCAAAGCAGCTTTCACTACTTCACGGGGATAAACACTGCAACCATCAATCGTACCTACAAACAATTCCCGGTACTCCATTAGCCTGTGTTGGCTGTCGACAAACAAACAGCAAAAAATTTCTCGCTGTTGTTTGGCCAATTGTAAACACAAGTAGTCTCGTACTTCATGCGGAGAGCTAAACACGTGATCACGCGATTGTAAGCGCGAATGCAGTATCGTTTTTGCTTCAGCAATCAGTTGGTTTTCCTGCTCGAAAGTGGTTTCAGAAGAATACGCCTCATTCGGTGATGTTGCCGTTTTCATAGTGTGCTCCAAATAGTATAGGGAACACACCAGTCCCACGGGAACGGTAGTTCCCATAAGGCTGGTTGAAATAAGCTGTCATGGTAGTGACATCGCTATCTCATGATGGTGTTATCCATTGGTGACTTGAGGAAATACTTCCTGATCGTCAAAAGTTCGTTGATCTTCATAGATCAGCTCGCCATTGATTTTCATAGAAAGAATTCGTGTCAGAAATCCACCAATTGCAGCCCCTAATTCACCAGCACGATCACCTTGTTTATAGATAAACGCTTTGGCGCGGGGATTGGCCATATTGAATCGAATCAGCACTGTGGCGTCTTCTGATTCAATTGCTTCCCGATGCTCTAATACAACACCGAAAACCGTTTCAGACGAGATAACGAGATCGTGATATTCATAATGCACGTTATCCGCAGGCCCTTGGATAACCGAAACTTGAGCCGCATAACGGTTGGGTTTCCCTTCAGCACCGAATTCACGGATGCTGTTGAGATAACCAATGCCATTGGCATACTCGTTAAAGTATCGGTTGTTGTCTGCGTTAGCAGTTGAGCTGTGGGTATTTTCAGTAGGTTTACTCATAGCAATGCTCCTGATTCAATGAGTTGTTGAAATAAAAAGAGCCGCCGACCCAATAGGGCAAGAAGCTCCCCAGTTGGGTGAGTGAACACTTAGATCATTCAGCGTTTCAGAAGAAACCACTGCATACTTCGCTAATGCGATGATCCTGGTATGTCGGGTGCTATTGAGACAGCAATAGCCACTGTTGAAAAAGGTCGGGGGAATTCGCGAACATATTATTTCTTCCCTCCTCGCTTGCCCTTAAATCGACCACTCAATCGCGGATTAATGCGGCCAGCGCCTGCTGTGCCACGTGTAATCGCCTGAGTTGCACCATCCAATTGGGAAGCGGCACGAATACCCGCAAGCCCCAGATAAACAGACAGTAGTAGAGGCAGTGCCAGATACAGCCCACCTGTTAGGAAATTGAGGATAATACGTTTGAGTGTGAGGTCAGTGCTAAACAGCGTTGTGACACTGCCGGGATCGGGGTAAAACGCCTGAATCAAGTTCTGATCGACCCACCAAGCAAAGAACCACAAGACCGTCCAAAACTTCACGACAAACAACACTACGGCTCCAAGAATCAATAATGAAAATTTATAGCGACTGATGAGAATAAAAAACGGCAACAGTGCATAGAGCCCCATAAGAATTAAGGACTGAATCATAGGTACCGCTTCCAGGAACACCCGCAAATAGGCGGCAAAAGACACACTGGTTTTGCCAAGTCCGTAAGCCGCCAAGCCCTGCTGCGCGGCGTTCTGCACAGAGACCATAATGCCAGGCTCTCCAACACTGAAATCCACCAAATTGCCATAAGCAAAATCATACCCACGGGTTGTCCAACGAGGCGGCGAATTGATCAGTGCCATTTGAATCACCGCATCACGTCGTGGCGCTGGGTCCCAGCCCGGTTCAGCGGCTGCCGACAGTAAATCAAGATCACCCAATTCATTCAGTACCGACTGTTGAATACCTTGCCACCACTCCTTACAAAACGTTTTACCGTAAACGGCATGATCACTTAAATTCCATCCCACAACCCTTAGTGCCGACCAGGCATAACCCACCCTTAACCCATCGTCCCTAACCGAAACCGCACAGCCCGACGCTCCCAACCCAACA
>ERZ1027208.483-NODE-483-length-15417-cov-24.772621_pt1 | contig 15417 bp, 19 predicted proteins | sample MGYA00520867_ERZ1027208 | MGnify/ENA primary metagenome ERZ1027208 (study PRJEB33311, sample SAMEA4378413) | marine metagenome | biome: Marine biome; feature: Fjord; material: Water | collected 2014-07-20T08:00:00Z/2014-07-... | depth 75 m ...
TCAGAAGACCGAAAACGTGCTGAAAGTGGGAAAAACCGAGAGGTATAATGATAAGTATATCAATTGGTTAAAGTGATCCTAGGGCTGTTTTTCTCCCAATATTGTCGGACACCCAAAATAAGGCCGTCGATACGGATAAATATAGCCCTTCACAAGCAGCCATTAAAAGTACATTTACCGCGCTGTCATCTCTATTTGAATACCTCATACAAGAGAGTCTTGTTGATTCAAACCCCGTTTCTCTGATTAAGCAGAAAAGTAAATTTATCCGAAAAGATCAGCTAAAACCTGTTGTAAGGCGCATTAGTACATTGCAATGGGATTATGTATTAGAAACCGCCGAGCTTATGGCTAGTGAGAGCCCTGAAGCGCATGAGCGTACACTGTTCATTATGAATTGCCTGTTTGCAATGTATCTTCGTATCTCAGAGTTGGTGGCCGATGAGCGTTCTGCGCCTGTTATGTGTGATTTCCGAAAGGATCAGGATAATAACTGGTGGTTTGATGTAACGGGCAAAGGTAACAAGAATCGTTCCATAACCGTTTGTGACGAGATGCTTAAAGCATTGAAGCGTTATCGTAAATATCTAGGTTTATCGGAACTACCAGCCATCAGTGAACAGATACCACTTATTTCTAACGCTTCAGGTAAAGGCTCTATAACAAGCACCAGGCATATTCGAGTCATTGTGCAACAATGTTTTGATGCAGCCTATGTACGAATGAGCAATGACGGTCTTAAAGCTGATGCCATGGAGCTTAAAACTGCGACGGTCCATTGGTTGAGGCACACTGGAATATCTGAAGATGTTAAGTTTCGACCCCGTGAACATGTTCGTGATGATGCTGGGCATGCAAGTATGGCCACAACAGACAGGTATGTCGACTCAGATCTGCGTGAACGGCATGAATCTGGCCGACGTAAGCGTATTAAGGAAATTTAATAAAATCAACCGTGAACAACAATATCTTGGATTTGAATATTTGAGCGCGGTCGCACATTAAGGTGCAGAAAATGGAAAACCGAGAAGTATAGAATAACTATATTTACTGGTAAGAGTGACCCTAGAATTGAGTGTGTTCCACCCATAAATAAGGTTTAAACCCGTAGCTTTAAGTTGAATTTATTAATTTACTTGCTAGGAGGGTTGTTTCCTCGGCCTCCACCAGATTTATTTCCAGTCTTGCTAGGCCAATTAGGGTTTGTGTCATCATCGTGATAGTCACCCTCATTTGCCGCCCCATTAGTGGGTTGAACATAATAACTTGGTGCTTGTCCGTTTGCGTTTAGGACTATATTATCTGAGCCGATGATTTTACTTATTATTGGTGTTATCTCACTCAATTTAGTTAAAACCTTGTTACATATTTCATCTGTGGCATTTTGACGTATTAATACATTAATTTGAGCTGACATGCCGTGAATTCTTGACTCTCTTAATGAGACATTCACATCATGCTCATATAAATCTCGAAGGGGTTTTATTTTTACTTTGACGATGGAGGTCACCAAAGATTTAAGCCCTGAATTATGATCTTTGTTTATCAGTACGTTATATGCCCCCATTTTATTTTGAACTTCACTGGAAAATGCAGGGTATATTTTTTTCATAAATACACTTTCATAAAAACTTTGTGAGTCTCTAAAGCCTCTGGAGACATCGCCAGAGTCATCAATCAGTAATAAATATTTGTTTTCTTCGTATTCAAAAAAAGCATGAAAACATCCAGGTTTCACTTTTTCAACAACCGCTTTTATTGATGCATTTAACATTTCTCATCCTTGATTTAATTAATATGTATTCCTTCCGTAATATACAAAAGTATAGTGTGTTTTATAGCCATTTTATTAAATGGCTAAGTGTAATCATTAGGTGGATAGTATGTCCTACTGCTTAACCACTGATGCGAAGATGCTTTAAGCTACGCTTAGTCGGAATAGTAAAATATTCAGAGTATAAAATGATTAGTTTATCAAGAAGCTATAGTGATCCTAGAGCTGTTTTTTCCCAATATTGTCGGACACCAAATTAAGTGGGTTAGTTGGAAATAAAGGAGGTTAGTTGGAAAAAGTTAAGAACTTTAGTTGAAATACCATTCATAAACCCGTTTATATAACAAAAATGAATTAAGAAATTAGTCCTTATAACCAAAAATACAAAAACGTGTAGTGTACACTACAATTATTTGAGTTTTTGGTTATATATAAAGAAGTTAAGAGAATACCCTATAAACTAGATCCTTCATGACTGGCAAGCTTTTAAAAGGAATTCATTTTTAATCTCTCGCATCATTTCATCTGTTTCAGCGGCAGATTTTCTAGCAATTAAGTCCACCTCAGTCATAACACGTTTATATTCATCGGGAGATAAGGGTTCTGCGTTTCTTACCAATGAAGCAACCGATGTACTGTTTCCTTTTATCATTTTAATTTATCTCCACTATTTCTTTGCAATTTATCTTTCATATAAGCAAACCTAGCTTCAAAAATAATTCGTTGGCCAAATGCCTCTAGAACGTTCAGATGGTACCTAATACTGTCATTAAATGCATTATCTATGTTCGTGTCAACACAAATAATACCAAGCAATGAATTTTCTTGATGATCGTATATTTTGTAGCAGAGTATAGCTTTCAAATGGTTTTCTTGCCCATCTCGCAAAAATTTGAAGCCGGGGTTTTGCGAGTTAACCTCTTTATCAGTATCTTCAACTACAGAGTAGTTTATCCCATCTCTGCTCTATAAGAGCCCTGCAGCAGTCGATCCCCCCTTAGCAAAAGGGTTTGGGGTATCACCATTTAATGACCTTGGCTGGGCTCCTTCTTGATTACTATATGCTTTGCACTCCAAATGCGTCCCTGCTTCATTAGGGCTTAAAAAAGTCACTCTGAATTTTTGCTCTCTAAGCTTATCTGACCTTTCTTCAAATACCGTTCTAATGGAATCAATAATCCTTGATAGGCTAACTTCAAAGGAGTTTTGGTTCCTTATATCTTGTACCGCTTTTTCTTTTCCTTCTGAATCATAAGTGTCTATTGTTCTTAAGAACATCAGTGATTTAGCTTCAACCAAGTAACGCAATACTGTATTTAGATACATATAACGCTCAGTAGCATCCATCCAGTTTTTCTTTTCTTCCTTCTCCTTTTCTAAGTCCCCTTCAAGGAGCGAGTCTAAATACTGGTTATAAGTGTTAAACACAAACAGTACCGCCAAGAATGGAATCAGAAGATAATTTAAAACGGATTCGTCTTTTAAGACATATTTGATTATTATAAAAGTAGCACCAATGGCACCAGGGAGCAGCGCCGCACGTAAGACTTTGGGTAGCGCGTGATACCATACTTTGTAGTTCTGTAAACGCTCCCCAGATTTCCCTTTAATTTTATTTGTATTCATTTAACCATCCGTAGCATTTTTTATTTTCCAAATACATCTTCTATTATACGGCTTGTATTTTGCCGTTATTCGGTTTCAGCAGTAAATATTTGTTTTCGTCGTATTCAAAAAAAGCATGAAAACATCCAGGTTTCACCTTTTGCAACAACCGCTTTTATTGATGCATTTAACATTTCTCTCCTTGATTAAATCAAAAGGCGGTTATTTACACTCTGTCCAAATACTGTGAACTAAAGAAGCTATGTAGACGAGAATTAATCCCCCTATGAGCGTAAAAGCTACTGCATTTTGACGAATAACATCCCCATCCCGACCAGCTTCAAGAGACTGAAAGGTAGAGAAGAATAAAAAAAACATACTGAGAATTAATATTGGGGCCAATATATTTTTCCTGAAGGATGTGCTTTTCTTGCTAAATTGTACGTGTAGCTCTTTTTTAAACATGGTCATTAAATTATTTGTATCGAGAGAATTTTTGGGTAGCCTTTTGAAGCTTAACAGGCACCTTTTTAGGCGCTTCAATTCCAAAACGAATCTGCTTATCTGTAATGCCGATAACGGTCACTACAACGTCGTCACCGATGCGCAACTTTTCTTCTTCTTTTCTAGATATAATTAACATGCCTTATTTTACTGTATTTTATTGAAAATAAACGAGTCCATTTTAGCTTGAGCTTCTTTATTTGCAGCAATAGAGCTAGACAATATATCTGATGCAGCGATGACAATTCGTTCAGAGCCAGAAGTCAATACAACTGCACCGCCACTCGCAAACCCACTGCCCCGACCGTAGGACATTTCAACGGATTTAACATCTGATAGTGATAGTTTCTTAGTTGTTTTATTTAATATTCCTCTTGAAACAATTAGCACCTCATCGCGCTCTTTATTAATGGTTGTTTTTTTAAACTGTAGGATGCAGGCAGCAATTAGAATGACGCCCTGAAAGATGGCAAAATCAACCAAACCAACATCATTATCGGAATTAAAAATTGCCAATAAAAAAACAACGTAAAAAGACGCAATTAGTATCGCAAGTTTGTCCGGAAATGAGCTGAAAACAAGCTCATTAGAGGTGAGGTCGAGTTTATTGCTCATAGTGGATGTAGTTTAGGTTTCTTCGTCGGCATTTCAGGATGATTATAGCCTTATTGGACACGATGTTCTGGGGCCGTGCTATGAATTTCTTGAAAAAATACGCGAGCAATAAAAAACCCCAATCAACGAATTGAAAGGGGTTTTTAATTAAGCTACTTTTGATACTTCATAGCTTCCTGAAGTCCATGGACCGCATGGTATCCTCAGATCAAAACAAGTGGCCAGCTTGTCAAATAATATCGCGGCTCGTTTCTCTAGATGGTATTGCGCAAATGGATGTACTCCAGCGTCATACCGATCATCCTCTTTAATTGCGAGGCTTAATGCAACATACCCGTCCCAATCCTTAATTTGTATTGTGTAAAGATTGTTCTCTGCAATTATTTTTGAGGATTCACCGTGATCATATTCATCAACGACTTCATATGAGCTGGGTATTAGTTCTAATACTTCACTGATAAAATCATTAAAGCGAAACTGATAATCCCATTCACCTTCAATCCATTCAAAACCATCTTCAGTATTATAGTCACCATAAAGCTGCTGGTGATCTACTTGTACAGTTTTGCCGTTTGTAATTGTGTAGTTGCCTACTCCCATGTTAATTCTCCTGTCATTATAAAAAAATAATGGGAATAGCCCCTAGTGGGACTGTTCCCACTAGGGTTAATGCTGCTTTTCTATGCAGCGCTGGTTTTAATCAAGGTGATACAGATTTATGATTAGATCAACCAGAGTTTCTTTGTCATCTTTTGACCAAAATGGCGTGCCTTTTAAATACACGTTTTCTTGGCCAACCTCAAAAATAACAACAACGTTGTCGTGAAAATACGCCCTTATTTCAAATTCAACCCCAAGACTGTCTAACGTCGCCAGTGTGATTTTTTTAAAGCGTTTTTTTTCTAAGACTTCAATAAAGGCAATCATGTTACCCGTGTATTGCGATCTATCGAGCCTGCTAACAAGCGTTTCTACTTCTTCCATCTCTTTCTCCTTTTACTTAAAAAAAGAGGGAATCCCACCCCAAAGGGCGTTTTTCCCTCTGGGTTAGGTTCTTATTGGCGTTTAATGCCGCTGAGCACCGATGCTAGTAAATAGCTTGATATTCTTCCGGTAAGGATGAAATGGGTTCACCGTACGTTGACATCAGGTGTAAATCTGACCCGTCATTATTAATACAACAAACGGTAGTACCATTTTCAAGCCTGTATATTGACCTTCCAAAAAACTCGTATCCAACATGCGTTGCTTTCTGGCCATTGCCCAAGATTAGGTCTTTATTAATCTTAGCTGCTGGCCCTACGCACAGTGATTCTGGTTTTACAGGCATCCAATAACAACCGGTATCCAAGTGAATAAAGCTACCGTATTTGAGTAGATGACAGTCGGGCTTTGAAAACCCTATAATCGTTAACTCCTCAAACGAAGCGCCATAATCATTGGTATAGGTCACTAAGTCACCCACTTTATATTGACATAATACGGGCGACTCTTGCTGCAGCTGCCCATCTATATACTCCTGCATGTTTTTAAACATAATTTCTCCTTTTATAAAAAAAAGAGGGAGCAAACCCCAACAGGGGAATACTCCCCCAGGGGTTAGTTTTTACAAAGATTAAGCGGCTACTTCTGCGACCTCAAATCCCTTTGCATGAAAGACTACTTCAAATTTCTTATCCATAATCCCCAATCCGTTGATATACGGGTTATCTAATGCTGTCTTAAAGGCCTCAAGAACACTGCCGTTATGCCGCATTAAAAAAGCACCAAATATCTGTTCTTCATTTTGATAAGCCGTTTCATCAAAGTCATCGTAATTAGAAAAGGTATTGGCTTTTAAGATAGCCTCACCATCAGTGAATTTAGCTGGGATGTACATCTTGCCATCTTTAAAAATGACATCATCCTTAATATCAACCGTATCTAATGGTCCTTCCATCAGTACCGTTTCACCAAATTCACACGACATACAGACCCAATCACCATTAAAAGAGGTGCTGGTTTTCTTATCAACCGAACTAACAATGACCTTATCATCATCAAGCTCAACAATATGGCGATGAAGCCAGTGCTTATCGTGCAACGAAAAAGTCGCATAACAAAGAGCACCGGTATGGTAAGCATACTGCCATTGCCAAACCGTCTCACTATCAACGTAGTCCTCAATGGACAACACCTTGCCAATGTCATTTCGATGAACAGAAATTTCTTCAGAAAAGGTGTCGTTATGATTCGGCCGCTCACAATGCGGTGCTTCATTAACAACAAACAAGACTTCTTTAGGCACCAACGGTACGTCATTAAGCAAATCCAAACATCCGTGCTTTCTCAAATGTGGATATAACATCACAAACTGGTCAGAGCTAAGCTCTGCTTTTTTGGCGGTTAGATATTGAACCCATGTCGCCTTAATTTGACTTTCGATTCGCTTGTTCTGCTTGTCTTGGTCAATCAATACGTCACGATCCGGCATCCTTACCTCAAACTGTTGCTCATCAAGATGAACGACTGTATGAGGCGTTGTTTGATGCCGTTGTCTATCGACCCTTAAACCTTGAAAGTACAAGATAGTAGAACCGTTCCTATGCGCTGGGCATTCGTCAGCATTACTAATGCCCGGTATGAAGGCTTTGCCTACACCAATTTCAACAAAATCATCGTTTAAACGATGAGGCTGTTCACATTGAATGTCATTAACAAAAACATCTATTGCGAACCCTTTCGCAAGCCCGCTGATGAGTTTAAAAAATTCCACCTCTGTTTCTGGTAAGCCTTCAAGCATCATCGTGATTTTAGTCCCATGAACGACGTCAGACTGACAAATTTGAACGTCATGACCATTCAACAGCACTTGCGAATCACCTTCAAAACGCTGCCCATTGCTCTCAACAATAATGGATTCACAAGCATATAGCATTGCAAACGAACCCATTCCAAACGCACCTTCACGTTTAATCGTCTCTTCACCCCAACCGGAACCGGCAAGCGTTAAAAAGTCTTGAAGATCAGCAATCCCGCCACCATTGTCTGAAATGATTAAGTGACCAGGCGTTGTATAAAAATCTACACGAGTTGCCTTTGCTCTTCGAGCGTTCTGCATGGCCTCGGTATAGACACATTCAATAGAGGTAAAAGCATTTTTCAACTTACTGATGATTGAATTATCGAAGGCTACATTTACTGTTTTCATATTGGTTTCCTTTATATTTTTTTAGATAAAAAAAGGGCAACAAAAACAGCCCCAAAGGACAATTAATGTTGCCCTGTTGGGATAGGCATTAAAAACTAATACCCATAAAAAAACCGCAGATTAAAGAGACCAATGCCTCGTTAATACTTACGGTTGTGTGCTTTTAAGCCATAGCTTAAAAACGATTGAACATTAGTATTTTAAGTCACTAATGAAAGACTTCTTTTCAACACAAGAGGTTGAAATAATGAGTATTTATTCTAGTATTGGTCGAGGCTTAAGTCAATGGACGTGTTAGGCTTAATTCGGTGGAATATATTCTTTTGAAAGAAAGCGGGGACGCTTGCGGTCATTAGTTCAAATGGATTTTTAAAATATAAATGGATTTTATGAACAGCAAGCAACAATTGAAATATAAAGAACTTGTTCGACGAATGGAAAAAGTGCCTATGCTGTCATCGGGCTCCTTACATTTAATGAATATAGCCAGTGACTCGGATGTAGATATCGACCAATTGGTAGCTGAGATAGAAAAAAACCAAGCAGTTGTTTTTAAGATTCTTAGCATTGCCAACAGCGCCTATTTTAATCCACACGGTTCTCAAATTCTGGATGTAAAGGCTGCCGTCATTAAGATAGGTTTAAATCTCGTGGGTGGGATGGTTGTTTCAATTTTGTTAACGGGCTCTTTCAGCGGCTCGAAATCAAAATTATTTGAATCAAAGACACATTGGTTAGAAGCAGTGATGGTCGCCTCTCTTGTTGCTGAACTATCACGTATCAATAAAATTGAGAATGCTGACTTTTTATACACTGCTGGGCTGCTACATAACCTAGGTATTCTCCTGTTGGTTGAACTTATGCCTGAAGAAATGGACCTCGTATTGGCTCATGGGAAACCGTATGAAAACGGCTTCGAATATGAGGTTAATGTATTAGTCGGGGTTAATTCTTTTCAATCGTTAGCATGGTTGCTTCGTAAATGGGATGTACCGCGGCCGTTTATAGAAGTAATTGGTCATCTGGAGAGCCGCGAATATGACGGTCACTACCTTGATAGTGTTGGACACTTAAACACAGCGAGACAACTAGCCCGACATATCTTACTTGATCGAGAAGAGTTAGCCGAATCATTGGCCCCATATGAATTATTGCTAACGAAGACAAAAAAGAAATTCAGCAAGCTGGTGAAGCTGGCTAACAGTATGTCAAATTAACGTGCTATATCGACTGGATCGTAGCCTCCTTTAGCATTGGAAATGATCGCTGTGTATGGCCTCTGTAAGTGATTAAATAAGGCATTATCGACAACGCCTAATTTCTTTTTCGCATCATTCACGTCGTTTGGATTTGTTTTTAAGCCGACCCGCTTGGTAATGTTACTTAACATCGGCGTTGGAAACGCACGTGGTGACTGTGTTACCACAATGATTCCTAAGCCATACTTTCTGGCTTCAGCTGCAATACGGTTATATGTCTGGCTATGAAGGTTTTTCTCATTTGTATTGCTTGGGACAATGGATTGCAACTCATCTAAAATGATATAAGAATCAACTTTCCGCCCTCGTGAGAAATTACCCCGCTTGCTATATTCACCCCGCGTTTGAGCCGCGCGAAATATCTTGTACGAAAGCGCTTCGACAAAGAAACGGCGTACTTCATTATCCATGTATTGAAGATTGTAACGGTTTACAACACCTGCTCTAACTGGTGGCGGTCTGCAATCAAATAAACCACACTGAACAAGGGCATTGGTATACATCGATAAACTCTGAAGTGTAGACAGTGCCTTTTTTGAAGAATAGGCCTCTAAATTAATACGTTGGTTGAGTGCCTTGTTTGTCTGAAAACCTTCTACTTCTTGTTTTAGGTATTGACTACAAACATGACCCTTTACATCGTCGAGAATTTTTTTTAATTGTTTATCAACAAGGTCATGACCTTGGCCGTTCTCATTTTGTAACTGCTCTAAATGTGTGCCTTGATTATGCAGGTATGCGGCAATTCCGGAACCCTCTTGAAAATGATTCAAAATATCCGTAATTAAAGACAGCATATCTTTGAGACTTGGTGTTCGTGCCTCAATATCATCAACCATCCAAGTCGTCGGCTCATCTTCTTTTAATCCAGCCATTTTGTAAGTATCGCTGCAAAGCTGTTTTAATATAAGCTCCTGAACGCCCCCCATATTAGGCAAATAGGTCGAGCGATACATCGATACGATAGTGTTTAATTGGCTTTTTGGCCCGGCATGGACACTGGTATTATCAAATTGAAAAGGGTTGATGCCGTAGTTGACTTTTTGTCCGCCGAACAGCATTAAGTTTTCGTTTTTAGTCTCTAAATCACCGTGCAAATCGACCAAATGAATGTGCTTATTGCTGCGGTGTAAAAAGGTGATGATCTCACGCAACAGGTGTGACTTCCCAGCGCCTGAGTTGCCCCAGATGAGAAGGTGTGGATTATTCTCAAAATCAGGCCTCCAGCTGAACGTTTCATTTTTTTTAAACAGCCCAGGTCCGAATGTAAAACTACTATCCGTTGGGTATAACTGTTGAACACTACTCATAACTATCCTCTTAATGCGCTCTAAAATGGGCGCTGTCGATGGTTTTTGCAAAGGCAATGATGTGCGGTTGCCAGCCATACTTTTCATGTTTATTCAGCCCGACATAGGCGTTAAAGCGCCCTCTTTTACCTAGCAGGTTTTCACAGCCGTTTTTCTTTCTTTTCATTAAGCCAGTCGCAAATAAGTTGTCACTTGTCTCTAATTGAAACTGTTCGATGAAACGTGCTACTTGCTGTCTTGGAAGGTAAAAATCACATTCTTTACTGGTGCATCGATAGCTTTTTTCAGTCACGCAAACATCTGTTTTACACACCGGGCATTTGGCAATAATTTCTTTTTTCTCTGTGTTGGCTTCAATAAATGCAGAAAGCAATTTCTGATTACCTAAGCAATTGCTACGGATTTCGATGCCCTTTTTTTGCGCGATCGTTTGGGCGAACTGTATTTGTTTATCGGTTGGTGGTCTAAGATCTGGTGATGTGTAGTTCAGCATCTTTTTAAGATCAGCAACTTTGCTGACATATTGGCTGATGAGTTGGTCTCTTTTACCGTGTTTTTGCTCGATGTTATCTAAGGCTAGTTCAAATTCTTTTGCCATCTCTACATCGTTCAACCACGCTGCATTATCTGAGGTCCATTTATCTATTTGTGCGCCTAACTTTGTTACATAAAGCATGCCCTGTTTAACGGTTATATAGCCTTTGTTTTGAAGGCTAGGCAAAATGCCATCTATCGTTGATGGGCGTGCTATTCCTTTATTATCAAGTAAGGTAATAAACCGCCCCATGCCAAATCGAGGCGGACATTTTGTTGATAGATTGAGTGTTTCAATGGCCAAGGGTTCTAGTGTGTCACCTATGGTTAGCTCGGGTAAAATCACTTCACGGGTTTTAAAGCGTTCGTTTTCATCTTGCTCGCTTACATTCGTCTGGTTACCGTCAAGCACTTCCCATCCATCGAACAATTGTTGGTTGGCTTGAGCTAATAATTTATTGCCTTGTACGTCAATCTCAATTACAGAACGGTCATACACAGCGTTTGTCATTTGAGTAGACAACGTGCGGCCCCAAATAAGGCGATATATTAAATACTGGTCTTCGCTAAGGTGCTGCTTTAACGCTTTTGGGAAATATTCATTACTGAACGCTGTGGGCCGAATGGCTTCGTGAGCCGCTTGTGCATTTTCTTTGTTCTTGTAAGTACGTGGTCGATTAAGAACATAGTCGGTTTGGTAGTGTTCTGAAAGAACAGTGATGATCTCAGCACAGGCTTCATCAGAGAGGCTATAACTGTCTGTACGTGGGTAGGTGATTAAGCCTTTACGTGAATTTCTTATTTGAACGCCTTCATACAATTGTTGAGCAATTTTCATGGTTTTTTTAGGCTCAAAACCAAATAAGTAAAAGGCACACCGTTGTAATCTTGAGGTTATCAAGGGTGGGTATGGCGCGACATCATTAGTTTTTCGCTGGTAGTTATAAACAATGTGCTCATTGTTCTGAAAACTGGCGAGAGTGGCTTCTAATTCATGCTCGAATGCCTCGGTATATTTATGTCGATTGGTCAACCTAAATTGTTGTCCTTTATAACTGTAATCGGCATAGATGATTGAATACGGTGTCGGAACAAAACTTTCAATGGTCGTTTCTGTTTCATTCAGTAAATGAAGTGCTGGCGAAATAATACGCCCCACCCCTTTGGGTTGTTGTTCTTGGTGTTGTCTTTGGAAGTCCCAGCGGATGATTTGCGAGACCGGGTAACCAATCTCCCGATCAATTAAGCGCCGTGCCTCCTGTGCACTAACACGCTCCTTATTAACCGGCCTAGCACCTTCATGTAAGGCTTTAACAATGGCTTTTTTGGTAATCTCAGTAAACGTGATTCTGATCGGGTCATTGATCTTAGCGTGTTTGATGATACTGGCGGCAATAGCCTCGCCCTCCCTATCATCATCACTGCCTATAAAACAGTGTGTTGCTTCAAGCGCACTGTCTTTTATTCTCTTTAAGGCCGCTTTTTTGTTATCAATAATCTGCCACTCAGGAATAAAGGTGTCACCAGAATGAGTGATGCCGTGTGTTTTACTGGGTAGATCAATAATATGCCCACCGGTTGCGTGAACGACCCACCGATCTGGCTCTCCCTCTAGATATCCTTGAATGGTTTTTGCCTTCGCGGGTGACTCAACGATTAATAAATTCATGCGGTTCTCCTGATGTTTGTTGCGCTAATCGGCTTGACTTGGTTTAAAACATCGAGCCAATCAACACTCTTTTGGCCCTCCTCTATGGGTGTGGCCGGCAGTCTAATTTGTACCTCAAGACCTTGTTGCTTTAGCCTTTTTGCTAAGTGAGCAGCAGCGTCTTGGCCGGTACCACTTCGATCCTTATCAGCCCAAATAACCACTTTCTTGACGCCGCTAGGAATCTGAACGTTCTTTAACAAGGCCGCTGAAACACAAGCCCAGACGGGCATTTTGGTTAGGTGATATACCGCCATTGCGGTTTCAATGCCCTCGCAGACACCAAGCGTTTCACTGGGGTTAAATAAACGGATGGCCGAACCCTGCAGGTCAACACCTTTAGTGAACAGTTTTTTAGGTGATTCGACGGGGGCTTTAAACCCTTCATACGTGATATACGTGCGGTGGATTGCGACGCATAAGCCCTCTGGATTTAACAAAGGAGCGACGATAGCGCTGTAATTTGCAATAAACTTACCGTCTTCATAATAGCCATGAGCCATTGCCATTTTTAACATCGGCGAGACGTAGTTTAAATCGGTCAATCCTCGGTTATTAAAGTAGCGAAACATCGGTGCAGCACCACTCTCTTCAGGGGACACCGCGTCGTGCCAAAGCGCTTGAATTTTAAGTCGTCGAGTCTCGATTTCTTCAGGCTTTATTTTTTTTGGGTTGATAACGCGTAATTTCGGTATCGCCTTGATTTCTTCTTTGGATGTGACCCCCAGCTGGGCGGCGACTTGGTTTAATGCCTCGACACTAGACCAGCCATACAGCTCTTGTAAGAACGCGAAGCCATCGCTGAAAGCACCACATTGGGAACAAATGCAGCCACCGTTTACGTCAAAGTCTTCAAAAACTCGAAACGGCTTGCTGCCACCATGAATGGGACACGGGCTGTGACGCTGTGAGCCGCGCTCTATTGCGTCAATCATAATACTACCGACCAAAGTGCCGAGTATTTGATCCCAACGTCCCTGGGCGATTACCTTTACTTCTTTAAATGTTAAATGTTTCATCTTTTTTCCTCGTTCAATTCAATGCTGAAAACAGCCTTCTTTAAAGTTCAAAGAAGGCTCTGTTCAGAACTGCAGTGTTAAGCATTCCTAATACGCTAAATACGGTAAATCCAATCTGCATAACCAATATCCCATACAGTCTTTTTTGTAACGAAAAAGCGATTAAAAAGATGTTTGAAACAAAGTAAGCGATAAACCCGAAGTCAGCCCATGATCCATTTGTGGCCAGAAGGAATGACCCGAGTAACGCAAATGCGCTACCGGACCATTCCACTGTTTTAGTGATCATGATTTATCTCTGGTGTAAAAGATGTGTCGACCTAAAGTGAGCGTTTTAACATAGCTCTTAGCCCACTTAGGGTTGACGTCAATAGAGTGATAATCCAAAGCTGTACCAATGTTGCTGCGCATTCCTCCATGCAGAAGAATCCAAGCAATTTGTTGGGCATTACGCCAAGATTTTTTATCGGTTATCCCCAGTTCAGTTTTTATTAAAGTCCAGCTAAATTGATATGGCTGATGTACGACTTCGCATACTGTTGAGGGGTAGTATTTACTTCTGACCCTATTCATCACGACCGAACCCACTGCGAACTGACCAGGAATGGGTTCACCGCGTGATTCGTGATAAATGGTCTCTGATAAGCAATAAAATTCGCTGAATTCGCCAGCTTTGTTTTTTGCTTGTGCTGTATCAATACCGCTGATAAGCATGACTATAAAAAAAGTAAATATTTTCATGAAATTCTCCTTAAATTGAATAAAAAAAGGAGAAACAGCCCATAAGGAGCATATTTTCTCCTTTTGGGATTAACGGTAAAACCGTCAGTTAGTTTTTAGAATTAGATAGCTAAAACGTGGTTATTAACACCGATGTGCCTATGTGTTAATTCGAGGGTTACGCATTGGACAAATATTAATCCAAACAACAGCGTCCAAGAAGAACGTCAGGATTTGAAGCATTCCGTTATACGTGCGTTCACCGTAAACTTCATAGCGAAGCTCAGGCATATAGGGGCCATTTGGCCAACGTCGATATGCTAAAGGCCGCCCTCGGTTTTGTTTTGCGAATCTAATAAGATCTTCGTGTGGTTCCATAATACTCTCCAAAAATAAGAGTTAAGAAAACCAAACGAGATTAATCCCGAAACGGGGAAAATCCCGTTTGGGGTGATGTAAGAATTGCTCCTTACGTTTGAACGTTGATAAAGTTCAACGAAACTTTGTGGCATGCGTTATGCCAAATGAAAAATTAATATATCACTAAATATGCGACAGTTCAATTTAGTCCTTGTTTAATCTGGCGATTTCAACATAAGTATCTAAACGTGCTTCTACTTTAACAACTCGTTTATCAACGTCTATTAATCTATCTTCGACGCGCTCCATGTCTCTATTCATCTGCTTAACTTCATCAGTTAATTTAAGTACATCAAGCAGCATGTCTTTCCAACTTGCCATTATTGATCTCGCTCTAGTTTTAATAATGTTTTGTTCAGTCGTTTTCGTGTTTGCTGTGTATCTTCGACGGCTTCTTTTAATCTTGCAGAAACTAACTCAATTAATTCTGAGTCTTCATCGTTAATTTCAGGGTTATACGCATCAATCGCTATGCGTATAACACTTGCAACAGAAACGTTTTCTTTTTTTGAAATCTTGTTTAGTTTTGAAATATTACTATCCGAAAGCATGACTTGCTTTCTAACTAAATTGGATTTATCCATCGCACCGTAAAACCCCGCCGTTCAGGGCGGGGATATAAGGTGATACTGCCTAGTTGCAAACTCACTAAACCGTGATACCTTTGTAATATGCTGATTCGCAAAGCCTACAAATACAAATTAAAAACAACGCCGGATATTGAGCAAAAGCTTGTTAATTTCTCAGGCCAAACGCGGT
>ERZ1027208.485-NODE-485-length-15370-cov-113.400914_pt1 | contig 15370 bp, 9 predicted proteins | sample MGYA00520867_ERZ1027208 | MGnify/ENA primary metagenome ERZ1027208 (study PRJEB33311, sample SAMEA4378413) | marine metagenome | biome: Marine biome; feature: Fjord; material: Water | collected 2014-07-20T08:00:00Z/2014-07-... | depth 75 m ...
CGTTGGTATAACCGACTAAAGACACCGTGGGCACCTCGGCGCGCCGCCGTGAGCGCCGCCCCTGCTCGCGCTGAACACGCACTTTTTCAAGCCGCTTAAGAATGGATTTAATACGCACGCGCAGCAGGCGCCGGTCGGTCTCGAGCTGGGTTTCACCCGGCCCGCGCAAACCAATACCCCCCTTTTGCCGCTCGAGGTGAGTCCAGCCACGGATGAGGCGGGTGCTCATATGCTCAAGCTGAGCGAGCTCAACCTGCAACTTACCCTCATGGGTTTGCGCACGTTGAGCAAAAATATCGAGAATTAAACCGGTGCGATCAAGCACCCGACAGGAGAGCGCGTGTTCAATATTGCGCTCCTGGCTCGGGCTGAGATTGTGATTAAAGATAACCAGACCCGCGCCGCTGCTATCGACTTCCCGCTTGATTTCTTCCAGCTTGCCGGTGCCGACAAAGAACTTGGCGGTGGGCACATCGCGACTACCGGTAATAAAGGCAATCGGATCACCACCGGCAGAAATCGCCAACTCTTCAAATTCTCGGGGGTCTTCCGGCTCGCGTTCGCTGTTTAGATTCAGGTGGACAAGAACAGAGAGCTCGCCGGATTTGGGGCGATCAAAAAACAAACAGCCTCCTAATCGTCCAACTCCTCATCGGTAGGGACGGCCATAGGCAGCTTGACAGGGCGCGATGGCACCACCGTCGAAATAGCGTGTTTGTAAACCATCTGACTGACGGTGTTCTTTAGCAAAACAACAAACTGATCAAAGGACTCAACCTGGCCCTGCAGCTTAATGCCGTTGACCAGAAAGATTGATACAGGAATACGCTCTTTGCGTAAGACGTTGAGGAAAGGGTCTTGTAGATTATGCCCCTTTGACATGGTTGTTCTCCCAAAAGGTTGAGCGACGAAAAGCGCCTAAAATGAAAGGCTGGAACCCCTAGTAAAGAAGAGTCTAGCTGTAGACGCAAATAACATATGACAATGGCAATAACACTGGGCCAAATAGCCCGTTCCACCACCGCCAAACTGAGCCGCGCATAATACTACCCAGCGACGTTTTTGTATATGCCGCTACCGTGCAAAATTTCCAGCGCTCGCGACAAAACGGCCTCGCCAGACTGAGCGCTATCGTCCTTATCAAAGCTAAGCTCCAGGCGATGCAAGTCAGACCAGCCCCGCAGCCAGGTCAACTGCCGCTTGGCCAACTGCCGCGTGGCGGCAACACCGCGCGCTAACATCTCCTCGTAGCTGCATTCACCGTCGAGATAGGCCCAGATTTGCCGATAGCCCACCGCGCGCACTGCCGGTAAATCAACGCTCAAATCACCACGCTGACGCAGCATTTTCACCTCATCGATAAACCCTGCGTCCAGCATCAACTCAAAACGCTGCTCGATACGCTGGTGCAATGCGGCTCGATCAGTGGGTATCAGTGCCAATTGCACAATGCGGTAGTCCTTCTCGAGGGGCGGCACACCGCAGCCCTTTTCAAGCTGCTGTTTGATCAGCTGTGACAGGGGCAGGCCGCTAACACGATAAACCTCGAGGGCCCGAGAAATACGCTGGGAATGGTTGGGATGAATGGTCGCCGCACCCTCGGGATCAACCTCGGCCAGCAAGGCGTGCACAAAGGGCCAGCCCTTCTCGGCAGCCTGCTGCTCAATCTCAGCACGGATTTTTTCGTTGGCAGGAGGCAAGTCGGCAATGCCCTCACGCAGTGCTTTGAAATACAACATGGTGCCGCCGACCAATAAAGGAATGCGCCCGGCGGCGCTAATTTCATCAATTTCACGGCGCGCATCGCTTAGAAAGGCACCCACGGAATAGGCCTCGGCAGGGTCGCAAATATCGATCAGCCGATGGGGCGCATCGCGCAATACCTCCGCCTCGGGCTTGGCGGTGCCGATGTCCATACTGCGATACACCTGGGAGGAGTCGACGCTGATAATGTCACAGGGCAGTTTCTTGCAAAGCTGCAGGGCGAGATCGGTTTTACCCGAGGCCGTCGGGCCCATGAGAAAAATGACCGGCAGGTGTTGATCTGCTTCTGAGCTATCAGACATATCTATCGACCTCGCATAAACAGGGCGTCGAGCTCGTTCATCGACAACTGGGTCCAGGTGGGGCGACCGTGATTACACTGGCCGCTGCGCTCGGTGGCTTCCATCTCGCGCAACAGCGCGTTCATCTCCGTCAGCGTTAATTGCCGACCCGCACGCACCGAGCCGTGACAGGCCATGGTCGATAATATGGCGTTAGTCTGTTCTTCAATACGCCGTGTGGTACCGTGGGTCAGCAGATCGGCGAGAACATCTCTAATCAGCGGCTCGACATCGGCACCGCGCAACAAGGCCGGCACGGCACGTACCATCAGGCTTTCAGGCCCGGCGCGCTGCAGGGTGATGCCCAGGCTTTCGAACAAGGCGAGTTGGCTCTCGGCACAGTCCGCTTCTTTTTCACTGACGGCCAATGCCTCCGGCACCAGCAGGGGCTGAGCGGCGACACCGACACTCTCGTAGGCCGTTTTCATGTGCTCATAGGTGATGCGCTCGTGGGCGGCGTGCATGTCGACCAGCACCAGCCCCTCGCGGTTTTCGGCAAGAATATAAATGCCGCGCAATTGGGTGAGGGCATAGCCCAGCGGCGGAATTTCAGCCTGCTCAGCGTCGACACCCTCCACACTATTTGCCGCAGGCAGAACCCCAGCCGTTTGCTCTGGCAGCTGATAAACCGCCAACTGATCGCGCACCACACCGCGATCACCCGCAGAAAAAGCCACCGGATGCTGATAGGACAATGGTTGGCTACCCTGCCCCAGCGTCATCGTTTCGGCCCCTGGAGCAGCTAAGTTCGTCACCGGCACACCCGTCAGCACACCCGACGATTGCTCGCTCTCTTCTCTGCCCGGCCCCATATCCGCAACGATGCGCGACAGCGAACCGTAGAGAAAACCGTGCACCGTACGACTCTCGCGAAAACGCACTTCGTGTTTTGTCGGGTGAACATTAACGTCAACATCGGTGGCGGCCAATTCCAAAAATAAGACATAGGCCGGATGGCGACCGTGGTAGAGCACATCCTGATAAGCCTGGCGTACCGCGTGACTCACCACCTTGTCGCGAATGCTACGACCATTGACAAAAAAGTACTGCAGGTCGGCCTGACTGCGGGAAAAAGTCGGCGCACCCAGCCAGCCCCACAAACGCAGCTCACCCACCTCGGTATTAAAGAAGCGCGCCTGCTCCATAAATGCCGGGCCGCAAACGGCCCCCACGCGACGCTCCTGCTCCAGCTGTGTCGTCGCAGCGGGAAAACGGCGGGCGGGCTTATTGTTGTGGCGCAGATTAAAGGCGACATCGAAATGACTGAGGGCCAGCTTCTTGACCACATCATCGATGCGCGAATATTCGGTTTTTTCGGTGCGCAGAAACTTGCGCCGCGCCGGGGTATTAAAGAACAGGTCGCGCACTTCAACGCTGGTGCCCTGGGGGTGGGCCGTCGGCTCGACCTCCACCTTCATATCGCGCCCTTCACAACGGGCCAACCAGCCAGCGCCTTCGCTCTGGGTATTACTACTCAGCGAAAGCCGTGACACGGAGGCGACACTGGCGAGGGCCTCGCCACGAAAGCCGAGGGTGCCCACTGCCTCGAGATCTTCGAGGGCGAGAATTTTGCTGGTGGCGTGGCGACTAATGGCCAGGGGCAAATCATCTTTCTCGATACCGCAGCCGTTATCGCGAATCCGCACCCGCTTAATGCCGCCCTGTTCGATATCGATATCGATGCTATCGGCCCCGGCATCGAGGCTGTTTTCCAGCAATTCTTTAACCACAGAAGCGGGGCGTTCGACTACCTCCCCGGCGGCGATCTGATTCGCCAGACGGGGGCTTAGCAAGTGAATACGTGACATTAAAAGATAGTAAACTCAGAAATTTTAAGAAGCCCCCAATTAAGAGGAGATGGGGATTTTAATACGCTGACCAATCTTGATACGCGTGGATTTAAGGCTATTGTAGCGGCGTAAATCATTGACCGATACCCGATAGCGGTGGGCGATATCCGACAGGGTGTCGCCGCGGGCAATAATATGTACCGTGCCCGATTTGCGCTTGCGCTCGGCCAGCAAGGTGCCCGCTGGGGGTTTGTGTTGAAAATAACGCTTCACCCCGGTAAAAATAGCCTTCGCCATTTTCTGCTGATAGGCGGGCTGAGACAAACGGCGCGCTTCTTTGGGATTGGAAATAAAACCCGTCTCTACCAAAATCGAGGGAATATCGGGGGATTTCAAGACCACAAAGCCGGCCTGCTCCACCCGTTTTTTATGCAGGCGAGTGACACCATCCAAAGATTTAAGCACTTGCGTACCAACACCCAAACTACTTTCCAGGGTTGCCGTCATCGATAAATCCAGCAGTACACCGGCCAGCACTTTATCCTTATCGAAGAGGCTGAGCACACCGACGCCGCCGATCAAATCGGCGCGGTTTTCTCGCTTCGCCAGATAACTCGCGGTCTCACTACTGGCACTGCGGGTCGACAGCGCGTAGACCGAGGCACCATTCGCCGAGGCCTGGTTAAAGGCATCGGCGTGAATGGAAACCATTAAATCGGCGCGATGTTTACGGGCGATATCAGTGCGTTTGCGCAGGGGAATATAGTAGTCACCGGTACGTACCATTACCGCGCGAAAGCCCGACTCGCGGTTGACCATGCCCTGCATGGCACGACTGATGGCCAGCACCACATTTTTCTCACGCAGGCGTTTGGGGCCGAGAGCACCGGGGTCTTCACCACCGTGGCCGGCGTCAATGGCGATAATAATATCGCGACTTTTTTGACCGGCGAGGGCATCGACAACGGTTTTTTCCGTTTGTTTGGTGCGATCGTATAAATCAATCACCAGCCGGTCGCTGTATTGCTCATTGCTTTCCAGTACAAAGCTGCGGGGGTTAATTTCCTCCCGCAACTCGAGAACGATACGCAGGCTATCACCGTCAAACTGGGCGCTGCGCAATTCGGTAATGGGGGTATTGGCGAGTTTTAACTGGGAGGGTTTGCTGGCAAAGGCCGCCCGTTTAACATCGATCACCAGGCGCTGGGGATTGTCGAGGGTAAATATTTTGTGCTCAACCCGGGCCGACAAATCAAACACCAGGCGGGTGTGATCCGGCGCGCGCCACAGACGCACACCTTCAATCGTGGTTTTCGAAGCACTCGATCCAGCGGCCAAAACTGGCGCTGAATTTAACAAATACGTTATGCAAAAAAGACACAACAGCAGCATTAGACGCAAATCGACCACTGTACTTAAGCGCTCAGTGGACCTTCCTTTTTCAGTCAAGCTCAGCATTGCGCTTCCTCGCTGATAGTTATACCGCTAATACTACTCTCTGTAAGACGGGAGCGCACTCCGGCAAGTACCGCCTCGCCCTGGCCAGTACGGGGCGCCAAATTCAGGTGACGCCCGGCGGGGATCACCGTAATCGTCAGCTCCAGATCTGCGGCCTGCAGTATACCCTGCCCTTTATCGGGCCACTCAATCAGACAAATATTACCCGGCTCGAAATAATCCCTGATGCCCATGTATTCCAGCTCTTCCGGGTCGCCGAGGCGATAGAGGTCAAAATGAAAAACCCTGGCTGCCGGCAATTCATAGGGCTCAACCAGGGTATAGGTGGGACTCTTCACCGCCCCGCTGTGACCGCAGCCCTGCAGTACACCGCGACACACCGTGGTTTTGCCAGCGCCCAACTGACCTTGAAAATAGACAACAGCGGCTGCTTGCTGGCTGATCGCCAATAAGGCCCCACCCAACACCTCGCCAAAGGCGACCATCGCCGTGTCGGAAGCGACCGTAAATACGCAGCTGGAACTCACTGGCCGTTAACCAAATGCCGCAGGGGAGCAAACAGGTCGCTGGCCAGCAAACCCTTTTCACCGTTCTCTGCAGCGGCTCTATCGGCAGCGACACTGTGTAGACAGGCACCGAGGCAGGTCGCCGTTGCGGCATCTAAGCCCTGGGCCAACAAGCCACCAATCACACCGGCCAGCACATCACCCATGCCACCACTGGCCATACCGGGATTGCCGTAGGGGCAGAGCCATAGCGGCTGTTTACCATCACTTCCTGCGCCATTGCTTGGCGAGCCGGTAATAAGCGTACCGGCTCCTTTTAATAAGACGGTGGCCGAATATTTTTCGGCGATGCTGCGGCAGGCTGCCAGGCGGTCGGCCTGAATATCGGCATTGCTACAGCCCAGCAGGCGTGCCGCTTCGCCGGGATGGGGCGTTAGCACCCAGTTACTCGCATCGGCGTTTGCTCCCACCCGCCCTTCGCTAATAATATTCAAGGCATCGGCATCCACCACCATCGGTAGCCCAGTACCAATCGCCTTCTGTAGCATTTGTTCCGACCAGGGCGAACGGCCCAGCCCCGGGCCAATAACGATCAGCGTTGGGCCCTCTAAATGTGGCTCTAATTCCTGCCCCGAGGCGACACCCTTGACCATGAGTTCCGGCCGTCGCGCCAGCAGTGCGGGCACATGCTCCGGGCGCGTAGCAACGCTGACCAAACCCGCACCGACCCGCAGTGCCGCCTCTGCTGCCATCGCCACCGCACCGCCGTAACCTTTATCACCACCGATCACCAGCACATGGCCGAAGCGACCTTTATGGGCATCGCGCTCACGCTGGGGGAAAGAGGCCAGTAATGGTTCTAGCTCGAGTCGCTGCGCAGCTAGAGACATGGGTTTATCGGGGGAATCCTCGTAAACAAGTGCAGGAACGCCCAAATCTCGATACTGCAATTCACCGACCAGAGCAGGCCCTCGCCCGGTTAACAAACCGATTTTGACGCCAATAAAAGTCACCGTCAGCGCAGCTTCCACCGCAATGCCTCGCACCGCCCCCGTATCACTGCAAAGGCCGGAGGGAATGTCAGCGGCCAATACGGGTAGGCCCGCTTGATTAATATCGGCGATGGCAGCACGGTAATCGGCACGCACCTCGCCACGAATGCCGGTGCCCAACAAGGCATCGACAACAACACCGCTGGCAAGCTCGGCCCCACTCGAGACATAGTTCTGCCAGGATTGCATCGCCACGCCGGCTTCATTGGCAAAGGCCCAGGCGCGCTTAGCATCGCCGCCGAGTTTTTCCTCATCGGCGAGCTGAATAATTTCAACGGGTATCAACTGTTGCTGAGCCAGGCCCGCCATAACGTAGCCGTCGCCGCCATTATTACCACCGCCGCAGAACACGGTGATTTTCTCCGGCTCGGGCCAACGGGCGAGCAGCGCGTCGAAAGCCTCACGACCTGCCCGCTTCATCAGTACAATGCCGGGAATACCCTCATCTTCGATGGCTCGGCGGTCGAGTTCACGCACTGCGCTGGCGCTGTAGAGCCGGTTTACAATTTTTGTCATTCGCTTTTCCCTGAGATCTGCCAGAATTATACGGTAACCGGAGTACGCTGCGACAATGTCAGTCAAGCAATACACGCCTAAAGATTTGCGCCAACCCAAGGATCTGCGCGAGGACATCCGCCGCTGGGGCCGCGAGCTGGGTTTTCAGCAAGTCGGCTTTACGCACATCGACCTTGAACAGGCCGGTGAGCGACTCCAGCACTGGCTGACAAAGGGCTTTAATGGCTCGATGCAATGGTTGGCCGAACATGGCGATAAGCGCTGGCGACCGGAACACCTGCTGCCCGGTACGGCATCCATCATCAGCGTTAGAATGGACTACCTGTCACCCGACACCGATATGATCGCCCGCCTCAAAGACGGTGAAACGGCCTACCTGTCACGCTACGCCCTGGGCCGGGACTACCACAAACTGATTCGCAAGCGACTAGCGGCACTGGCCAAGCGCATCGAAGAACACAGCGCGCACCCGGTGATACAGCGCCCCTTTGTCGACAGCGCCCCGGTGATGGAAAAGCCCATCGCCGAACAGGCCGGCCTCGGCTGGATCGGCAAGCACACCCTGGTGCTCAATCGCGAGGCGGGCTCCTGGTTTTTCCTCGGCGAACTCTACACCAGTCTCGAACTACCCGCCAATACCCCCGTTGCCGAAAAGCAGTGCGGCAACTGCCGCGCCTGCCTGAAAATTTGCCCCACCGATGCCTTCCCCGAACCCTATGTGCTCGATGCCCGACGCTGTATTTCTTATCTCACCATTGAAAACAAGGGGCCCATCCCCCTGGAGTTTCGCCAAGCCATCGGCAACCGGGTCTTCGGTTGCGACGACTGCCAAATCATCTGCCCCTGGAATCGCTTTGCTAAACCGACCGACGAAAAAGACTTCAGCCCGCGCCACAAGCTCGACAACAGTAAGCTCACCACCCTCTTCCAGTGGACGGAGGAAGAATTCCTGGAGCGCACCGCTGGCTCGCCCATCCGCCGCATTGGTTACGAGCGATGGCAACGCAACCTCGCCATTGGCCTTGGCAATGCCCCAGTTTCGGCTAAAATTATCGAAATTCTCGAGCAAGCCCTGCCCCAGGCCACAGCCCTGGTCGGCGAGCATATTCAATGGGCATTAGACCAGCAGCACCAGCGCAGATCAGATGAGCCGTAGTACTCCGGCAGCCGTATATTGATGGATTCAGCGTTCCTGTGGTGTTTCGCAAGAAGGCGCAGTGCGCCGACAATGGCCGTAGTCCTTGTCAAGTACTGCAACGCCGTTGCGGGACACCACAGGAACGCCCGAAGGGTGGGTCTGTCAGCGCCCATACCCGCGTTGTACCTCTTACTAAGGACTACAGCCATTCGCTGCGAGGCACGCCTCGCCATGAGCGCTGACAGAGCCACTGAACCCTTCAATATACGTTTGTCGGAGTACTGGCTATTGATATAAGTTGAGCCCCGCTGTAAAATGCCCGTCCTCGAAATCAGACTCAACTTAATTACGGAGCACGCCAGGTGGCAAATTCACCCCAAGCACGCAAACGCGCCAAACAGAATGAAAAACGTCGTCAGCACAACGCCAGCATGGGTTCTATGGCGCGCACCTATTTGAAGAAAGTGATTGCCGCGATTGAATCCGGTGATGTCGAAGCTGCCAAAGCCGCTTATGCTGCTGCCGTGCCCGTTATCGACCGCGTTGCCGACAAGGGCGGCGTGATGCACAAGAACAAAGCGGCCCGGCATAAAAGCCGCCTCAACACCAAGATTAAAGCGATGTCGGCTTAAGCACACCAGCTTAAACGCAGTCACAAAAAAACCGGCCATTATGAGCCGGTTTTTTTGTGCTTAAAACGCGCGTTTCTTTTATCACCCTACAAACAAAAGGCCCGCCCCGCAGTCAACCTACGGGGGTATTACCTGTAGAGATTCAACAAACGCTCAGCTTCGCTTTTTGGCTAGCCTGAACATCCACAACGAGAAAATAAGCATCAGCGATATGGTCGAAGGTGTGGGTACGTTGGCAGTTGGGTCAGCAGTGAGTTTAAACGACATATTGATCGTCGGACTATCGTCACCCCAGCTATCAACATCAACACTACGACTCCAACCCGTATCATCTCCCGTCAGACCTTCTAGCCAGTACCAGTCGTTAGTATCATCGTTATTAAAAACCGATAAATAATAATCCTGCCCCCCGCTTAATAGCCAGGAAACACCGAGATCATAGCGAAATACCGGTTCGAAAAAGGCATCAACTAAGCCGTCACTACTATCGCCATTACCGGAATAATTAGCCTCGTACAACGACGTGACCTGCGGCAAACCACTGCCATTATCGGCAAAGATACGCACCGTAAATGACTCAGAAGCTGGCACAACCGGATCATAACTGCCCCACCAACTAATATCGCTCAAGGTTACATCGCTCGCAAACTGAAAGTTATCGGCAATTTGCGCACCGGCAGGCCCAACACTGTAGCTACCATCGCCTAAATTCTTAGGTGCTTGCTCAAGAACAAGCGCACTAGCCCCTATAGAAAGACCGCCTAATAGCAAGCCCGTTAGAATATGTTTCATGCCATACATTGGTAAACCCTCAATTTTTAAAAAAAATAATTAATTTATTCAACTTCATCACTAAATTCCTTTTCAACAGCCCTTGCTCATACCGCGACGGCTTGTCCTTTTTGTGTCAGCGCTATTTACCCAGTACAAGCCCGAATAAATAGCGCTGCGTACAAATCACAATCACGCTATTGATACCTCTGGCGCAATGCCCAGCAGAAGAAGAGGCTCACCCGAATCAATGGCACCATATTCCACTTCCACTGCGTCAAGTAGGTAATCACTACCCAACCAGCTACCATCACCAAGATCCACGGGATCACTGATATAAGCCCCGGAACTATTTGCCAGACCGCCGAATACGAATGTATCGTCGTCATAAACGCCCGCCGTCAAAACAAAACTGGAAAAGCCTTCGTTGTGATCAAGGCTAATCTGCATTTCATGACTGGCATCGTCTCCCTGGAATGTCAGCTCCGCAACAATTTCGCCGCTAGCATTTAAGAGCTGTAATCGACCCGCCTCAAACTGATCGGAACTCGCATTACCTTCCAGACGGGCAAGGTCAATGGTGAGCGACGTTGCCCCCTCGTCGAGTTCAAACTTAAGCGCCTCAACACCGTCGATCTCCTGACGAATACTACTTGAAACTAGCGACTGTCCACTCACACCAAGATCACCACCGAACAAATCGCCACCCGACAGCAGGCTTGAACTACGCCCACTTAATGTGGCCTCAGTCCAGCTTTCTGCAGCGTCGGTGTAATCACGCTTGTGAACGATGCTAATACCTTCATGAGTCCAGGCCCGCTCCCAGGCATCGGGGTCGCTCCGTGAAACACGGGTAGGCGCATCACCAATACGTACGACCTCTACTGGGGTAAGGTCATTGACCGTGAGCGCTAAGGTACCCGCACCGCTATGCGTGCCGTCTTCATCCACCAGATCAACGACAATGGTGTAGTCGCCATCGTCGGCGTAGGTGTGGGTGATGTCACCCGCGCTAGTACTAATTTCAATCGCACTGCCATCACCCCAGTTAATGTGATGCTGAACTACAGTGTCATCACCGGGATCAGTGACTGCACCGAGGTTGAGGGTGTATTCAGCACCTTCGTCCACTTCACTGGCACCACCCAAGGCAATGGTCGGCGCAACGTTGTTGACATCGAGCACAAAACTTTGGCTATCACTGTCACCCGCATCATCAGTCACGGTGACGCGAACGCTATGGCTGGCATCGCCATCGGCAAAGGCTCGACTGATGTCAAAGCTGCTTTGTCCGGCCGCAATCGTGCCGGTCTCTGCGGCTGCGCCATCGTCCCAGTCAATACTGTAGCTCCAGCCATCACTACCGGCATCGTCACCGTCGGTGAAGTTGATAGTGCGGGTGAAGGTGTTACCTTCGTCAATGGCACTGTCACCACCGGCATTTATCGATACGCCATCAGGCGGGATATTGACCGTGAGCGCTAAGGTACCGGCATTGGTGTGGGTTCCATCTTCATCCACCAGATCAACAACAATGTTGTAGTTACCCTCGTCGGCGTAGGTGTGGGTGATATCACCCGCTGTAGCACTGCTTGAACTGCTGCCGTCACCCCAGTCGATGGCGTATTGCGTCACCGTGTCCGCACCCGGATCGGTAATGGCACCGAGGTTGAGGGTATATTCCGCACCTTCGTCCACTTCACTAGCACCGCTGAGGGCAATGGTCGGGGCGACGTTGGTGACCTCAACCGCCTGGGTGAAGTCGTAAGTGCCGTCTTCGTCAGTCACCGTCACTGTGATGGTCGGACTGGCATTGCCATCGGCATAGATATGATCGATATCGCCGAGAGCGTTGACGTTGACGACATCGCTGCCGTCGCCCCAGTTGATGGCGTAGTTGCTGACCGTATCGGCACCTGGGTCAATCAGGGTCAACAGGCTCAGGGTGTAGGTGCTGCCTTCGGCCACACTGGCCGCCCCGGCGAGGGTGAGGAGTGGCGCAACATTGTTAACGCTGAGGCTTTTGCTGCCGGCGCTGCTGTGTACGCCATCGTCATCTTCCACATCAACAACAATAGTGTAATCACCATCGTCGGCGTAGGTGTGAGTGATGTCGCCCGCGCTAGTACTGATTTCAATAGCACTGCCATCACCCCAGTTAATGTGATGCTGAACTACGGTGTCATCACCGGGATCAGTGACAGCACCGAGGTTGAGGGTGTATTCAGTGCCTTCGTCCACTTCACTGGCACCACCCAAGGCAATGGTCGGCGCAACGTTGCTGACGTCGAGCACAAAACCTTGGCTATCACTGTCGCCACTCTCATCGGTCACGGTGACGCGAACGCTATGGCTGGCATCGCCATCGGCAAAGGCTCGACTGATGTCAAAGCTGCTTTGTCCGGCCGCAATCGTGCCGGTCTCTGCGGCTGCGCCATCGTCCCAGTCAATACTGTAGCTCCAGCCATCACTACCGGCATCGTCACCGTCGGTGAAGTTGATAGTGCGGGTGAAGGTGTTACCTTCGTCAATGGCACTGTCACCACCGGCATTTATCGATACGCCATCAGGCGGGATATTGACCGTGAGCGCTAAGGTACCGGCATTGGTGTGGGTTCCATCTTCATCCACCAGATCAACAACAATGTTGTAGTTACCCTCGTCGGCGTAGGTGTGGGTGATATCACCCGCTGTAGCACTGCTTGAACTGCTGCCGTCACCCCAGTCGATGGCGTATTGCGTCACCGTGTCCGCACCCGGATCGGTAATGGCACCGAGGTTGAGGGTATATTCCGCACCTTCGTCCACTTCACTAGCACCGCTGAGGGCAATGGTCGGGGCGACGTTGGTGACCTCAACCGCCTGGGTGAAGTCGTAAGTGCCGTCTTCGTCAGTCACCGTCACTGTGATGGTCGGACTGGCATTGCCATCGGCATAGATATGATCGATATCGCCGAGAGCGTTGACGTTGACGACATCGCTGCCGTCGCCCCAGTTGATGGCGTAGTTGCTGACCGTATCGGCACCTGGGTCAATCAGGGTCAACAGGCTCAGGGTGTAGGTGCTGCCTTCGGCCACACTGGCCGCCCCGGCGAGGGTGAGGAGTGGCGCAACATTGTTAACGCTGAGGCTTTTGCTGCCGGCGCTGCTGTGTACGCCATCGTCATCTTCCACATCAACAACAATGGTGTAGTCGCCATCGTCGGCGTAGGTGTGGGTGATATCACCCGCTGTAGCACTGCTTGAACTGCTGCCGTCACCCCAGTCGATGGCGTATTGCGTCACCGTGTCCGCACCCGGATCGGTAATGGCACCGAGGTTGAGGGTATATTCCGCACCTTCGTCCACTTCACTAGCACCGCTGAGGGCAATGGTCGGGGCGACGTTGGTGACCTCAACCGCCTGGGTGAAGTCGTAAGTGCCGTCTTCGTCAGTCACCGTCACTGTGATGGTCGGACTGGCATTGCCATCGGCATAGATATGATCGATATCGCCGAGAGCGTTGACGTTGACGACATCGCTGCCGTCGCCCCAGTTGATGGCGTAGTTGCTGACCGTATCGGCACCTGGGTCAATCAGGGTCAACAGGCTCAGGGTGTAGGTGCTGCCTTCGGCCACACTGGCCGCCCCGGCGAGGGTGAGGAGTGGCGCAACATTGTTAACGCTGAGGCTTTTGCTGCCGGCGCTGCTGTGTACGCCATCGTCATCTTCCACATCAACAACAATGGTGTAGTCGCCATCGTCGGCGTAGGTGTGGGTGATGTCACCCGCGCTAGTACTGATTTCAATCGCACTGCCATCACCCCAGTTAATGTGATGCTGAACTACGGTGTCAGCACCGGGATCAGTGACAGCACCGAGGTTGAGGGTGTATTCCGCACCTTCGTCCACTTCATCGGCACCGCTAAGGACAAGGGTCGGGGCGACGTTGGTGACATCGAGAACAAAGCTTTGGCTATCACTGTCGCCACTCTCATCGGTCACGGTGACGCTAACGTTGTGGCTGGCATCGCCATCGGCAAAGGCACGACTGATGTCAAAGCTGCTTTGTCCGGCCGCAATCGTGACGGTCTCTGCTGCTGTGCCATCATCCCAGTCAATGCTGTAGCTCCAGCCATCGCCACCGGCATCGTCACCATCGGTGAAGTGGATGGTGCGGGTAAGGGTGTTGCCTTCGTCAATGGCACCACCTTCAATAGTTTCAACAACGACTCCATCAGGCGCGCCACCATCGTTATCACGGATAGTGATAATCGCAGGGCTATTGCCGATAGTGGCATTACCTGCTTGTGAAAGAGTGACGGTAAACATTTCATCAGGCTCGACTTCCGTGTCATCCACGATCGCAATCCGTACCGTCTTCTCGGTCTCGCCCGCATCAAAGATCAGCACTTCACCGAGGGTTTGTTCGTAGTCGTTCGTCGTCGTCGTTGCATTGCCCGTGTCGTAACGCACCGAGACCCGCTCACTGCTCGGGTCACTGAGGCGCACCACAAATTCAACAAAGCCTGCGCCTTCATCCACCAGTACGTCTTCAACATTAATCACCGGTGTCACTACCGTCGCCTGATCACTGGCACCAATGGTGGCGGTACCACGATCGGTCAGCAGCGTTGCGCCGCTGACGTTGCTCAGTACCAGGTCAAAACTCTCCAGTACTTCCGCCACCGTGTCATCGGTAATCGGCACGCGGATGGTTTGCACCACTTGGCCCGGCTCAAAGTTCGCGGTGCCACTGATGCCGGTGTAGTCACTATCGTCTGCCGTACCGGCCACCGTGGCGTAATCCACGGTAACAGTGCCCGTACTCGGCTTGTCCAGACGCAAAGTAAACAGCGCTTCATCGTGGCTTTCATCCAGCACCGGATTCGAGACACTCAGTATCGGGGTACCCGCTGCGCCATCGTTATCAATGATCGTCGCGCTGACTTCCGTGCGACCAATCTGTGCATTGGTGACCTCACTCAGGTGCAGGGTGAAGGTTTCGTCCTGCTCGACTACGCTGTCATCCACAATCGCAATCCGTACCGACTTCTCGGTCTCGCCCGCATCAAAGATCAGCACTTCACCGAGGGTTTGTTCGTAGTCGTTCGTCGTCGTCGTTGCATTGCCCGTGTCGTAACGCACCGAGACTATGTCACTACTTGGAGCACTCAGTCGCACCACAAACTCGACAAAACCGGCACCCTCATCAACGAGCAGGTCGGCTACGTTGATAAGGGGTAGGGGGGTATCGTTATCGCCGATTTCACCAATAGCCCAAAGTTCTTGATCCGTCCCGGCATAAGAAGCATTCACTAATTCGGTAATATGAAGCACAAAGGTTTCAAGAGGTTCGATCACCAGGTCATCGACAATATCCACCACCACAGTGGTTGTGGTTTGATCTGCCGCGATCGTAA
>ERZ1027208.486-NODE-486-length-15333-cov-43.212135_pt1 | contig 15333 bp, 7 predicted proteins | sample MGYA00520867_ERZ1027208 | MGnify/ENA primary metagenome ERZ1027208 (study PRJEB33311, sample SAMEA4378413) | marine metagenome | biome: Marine biome; feature: Fjord; material: Water | collected 2014-07-20T08:00:00Z/2014-07-... | depth 75 m ...
TGGGTTGCCTGCTTTTATTGGTGCGACTATTTGCCCTGATAAAACCCAAGTGCTTATCTCCGCAGAAAGACAAGCATGGCTCTCTGTGGATAGTGGCAAGACTTGGCAAGCTAACACATTGACAACTGAAGAAACACCGCAATATATCAGCTGCTCAGCAAATAATAAATTATGGATCTCGGCCAGTTTTAGTACGTTATTAAATAGTATTGATCAGGGTGTGACCTGGCAACAGAGTACATTTGATGAAGATTTGATCCTCACGTATGTCAATTTCTTTGACTCGCAGCAAGGGATTGCGGTTGGTGAGTTTGGTAGCCTTTACACTACGGTAGACGGTGGTGAAAACTGGTTGTTAAAAGATAACCATATTCCGAATGAGTTTTTTCCATTAGCCGTTGCCTTTTTAGATAGTCGGCAGGGTTGGGTCGGTGGCTCCAGTGGTGTTATTTTCCATACGAATGATGGTGGTAGCACTTGGAAAAAAGAACATACAGGAGTACAGGCCCCTATCTATGGACTATCAGCTAGCAAGCTAGGTGTGTTTGCTGTCGGTGGTTTTGGGACATTCTTAGAAAGAAAGCCGGCAGTTGATGATGTTTTTAAGTGGCAAAACACCACGAGCGTAGCAACACGCTTTTATTTGCGTGCGATCGCACCACTAGGGCGAAATAAAATTATTTTGGGTGGAGGGGCTGGCACACTTCGATTCTTGGTTGATGATGGTTCAGGCCAGATGGCCATTGATACTGTCGAGAAGGGAGAATGAAAATGGGTGTGATAATCAACCATTTTAAAAAAATTGACCGTTTAGTGTTTGCTTTTCCAAAAATCACAGCATCGATCATTTTAGCAATAAGTACATTTTTTGCAATGCAAATTCCAGCAGTAAAAATGGTGTCTAATTTTGCAGACTTGTTGCCACAAGAACACTCATATATTAAAACGCATAATATTCTGACAGAAACATTTGGCGGTGCTAATACCGTAATTGTCTCAATTGAGGTGGATGAAGGAACTATTTTTACCAACGATGTCTTAAGTAGAATTAAACGGTTAACGGATAAGGTGGATGCGCTGCCTGCCGTTAATCACAACTTGGTTAATAGTTTAACGCATAGGAATACGCGCCGTGTATGGTTAAACGAGTATGGCACAATGAAATCTGCACCATATTACGACCCGCTTAAAGAGCATTATTCTGAAAAAGAATTACTTGCGATGCAAAATCAGGTGGTAGCAAACCCACGTGTATACGGTTTGTTAGTTTCTCCAGATTTAAAATCGGCCCTTATTAAAGGCACCTTAAATGAAGGTGATTTAGATTACGAAAAGGTTTTTTCTGCACTAGGCGAGCTTAGGAGTGAAGAACAAGCTGATGGTTTAACTATTTATGCAAGTGGTCAACCGGTATTAGTGGGCTGGGTGACGTCATATGTCAGTGAAGTGCTTCAAATATTTGCTTATACGGTGGCAATTTTACTGATTTTGTTAGTTGTTTATTTTAGAAAGTTTTATGGTTTACTGCTGCCTTTCATTGGTATTGCCTTAACCACAGTTTGGGGGCTGGGTATATTGTCCCTGCTTGGGTACAACTTGGATCCATTGATGCTTGTTGTGCCATTTTTGGTTTCAGCAAGAGCTATGTCGCATGGGGTTCAGATTGTTGAAAGGTTTTACACGGAGTTGGGTGAGTGTAACGACAAGAAAAAAGCGGCAAGAAACACTTTTGAAGGGTTGTTTAGGCCGGGTTCGTTGGGCGTTATTTCTGATGCGATTGGCTTATTACTTATTTCACTAGGGTCAGTGCCCATCAATGATAAGTTAGCAATTTATGCCTCTTTATGGGCCGGCAGCGTTATTATTACTGTGCTTATTTTTATACCCGTTATGCTAGAAATTCTTCCGCAACAAGGTAAAGGTTCAACAAAACACCCTTTGTTGGGAAAAATATTCCCAGTGGTTTCAAAAATTTCCTGCACACGAAAAGGTGCTTTAACAACGCTATTTTTCTCATTAGGTTTAGTTATTAGTGGTGCCTATTTAAGTTCAAAAGTACAAATTGGTGAAGCAGAATCTGGGTCACCCTTACTATACGCAGATCATGACTATAACCTGTCTTCAAAGGCGATTAATGAGGCTTTCCCTGGTTCTGAAGAAATGTTTATTCTGGCGCACTCAGATAAACCTCATGGATTAAAAGACCCTGTAGCTATAAAAGCACTGGCCGATTTCGAAAACTATATGATGTTGGACCCTGAATTAGGCGGTGCTAAAGGTTTGCCAGACTTGTTGTCACAAGCTAGTCGCATTATCCGTAATGATGACCCGCGTTGGTTAGTGTATCCAAAAGATGAATTTGAAGCAGGCGGTTTAATGTTTGCTTATATGATGTCTAGCCCGATCCCTGGTGCACTACTTGAGTTTATCGATCCAGATGAGCAAAATGCAAATATTGTGTTTTATTATAAGGACCACAAGGGCGAAACCATTCGCCGTGCGATACATATGGTTAAGGAGTGGAGTAACAGTGCAGCTGCGCAAGTGGATGGCTTGTCACTTAAATTAGCGGGTGGGCTTATTGGGGTTACTGCTGCGGTTAATGAAGCATCGTATGAAACTAATATGATTGTTATTCCCTTAGTGTTTTTACTGATTTTAGCCTTTGTAACTATTTTTTATTGGTCGATACACGCCGGCTGGCTTATGTTATTGGCAATGGGGTTTGCTACTACCTTAACGTATGCCTATATGGGTATTGTTGGGCTAGGTATCAATGTTAATACGGTACCCATTTTAGCGGCAGGAATAGGCATTGGTGTCGATTACTCCATTTATATTATGGATAAAATTAAGGAACAATACGCTAAAGTTGGAAATTTTGAAGGGGCAATTAAAAACGCGATAAATACCACTGGTATAGCGATTGGCTTTACTGCATTTTCACTCATAGCAGGGGTCATTATGTGGGTGCTTTTATCAACAATGCGTTTCCAAGCTGATGCAGCGATGTTGTTAATCGTGATGTTATTACTTAATGCCTTAGCAGCGATGTTTTTGGTGCCTGCTTGGGTGATGATATTTAAACCAAAGTTTATTCAAAAAAATGATAGTAAGTAAGTAGGTCCAGCCTATGGAAAAAGGGTGATGTAAAAGATGTTTTTTGTATGAGGTATTACTAGTGGAGCGATAGAGGTCGTTTTACCAGCCTTTATGCTAGACAAAATTATTATTATAAAAATGGAGAGGGAAGCTATGAAAAGAAAATGGTATTTACAACCTTTAACAGCCGCATTTTTACTGACAGGGCTATTTGGTCTATCGTTATCGCAGCAAGCCGTTGCATCTATCGATACGGGGGATGAAACATTAGATTTATCTGGTTTCGTTGAAAATGCAACCTACTTCCGCAATAAAGTGGGGCTATCTAAATTCCGCAATACACTTCAATTAGAAGGTACAAAAGTATTGGGTAATCTGGGTGCGTTTAGTGAAGTCAGTGTCAATGGTACATTCCGTGCTACGTATGACGGTGTGTATGATTTAAATTCTGATGAGTATGGTGATGGTGCAGGTGGTGCAATATTTTTAACACCAGTAATACCTGCTACAGGTACATTTAATGTTGCTCCAGGTGGAGGTATTCCGCTAGGTAATTTGACAGCTGAGGGTTTACGTAACGAAGGTTTGGAAATTTTAGGTCAAAGTAGACATACCGTAAAGGGGCATGGTGTCGAATTAGCTGTACCTGTTCGCCCTTGTGATAAAGACTCACGTGGCTGTCTAGATGGTTATATGGATGAAAGCCTGAATGAACTACGCTATTCAGACTTTAATGATCGTTGGGACTTTATCCGTGAATTATATGTTAATGCTGTTATAGATATGGATAGCGGCACAACATTTAACCTGAGTGTGGGTAAGAAGCAAGAAGTGTGGGGGCGGACTGATTTGTTCCGGGTTTTGGATATATTGAACCCGATTGATTATTCAAGAAATAATATTTACGATGAATTTGAAGATACGCGTATCCCATTATGGATGGCAACTGCTGAGTGGCAGTTTGGTGCCAACGAAATTATGGATGATATGAATGTTCAATTTGTTTGGATATTCGATAAATTTCGTCCCAGTAAATTAGGTCAATCTGGAACCCCTAACCAAATCTTGGGTGCGGGTGAGTTGTTTCGCTCGTTAAACCTATGTTGGGAAGAAGGTTGTACTACCTCTGTGTTTGCGGGTGCAACTCCGGACGATGCTTCAATTGCAACAAATTTTGGACCTGGAGTACTAGGTATTCGTGATGTGGATATGCCAGATTGGTCATTGGCAAACTCGCAATTAGGCGTGAAATTCGAAGGTGTTTACAATGATATTGGTTTCTCATTGAATGCCTTTTATACTCGTTCGCAACTACCTTCTTTAAGAGCCGGTATACCTTCAGATAATCCATTTACTGGGAGTGTACTTACAGGCGGAAATTATGGTGACAATATTGAGTCTCAATACTATAGCCACTTAATTTCATTCGACATCCACTTCCCGCGTGTATTTTTGGTTGGTGGTTCATTGGACTACTATTCAGAAACGCTAGATACAGCGATAAGAGTTGAGGGGGCATGGACTAAAGGTGAAGAATTTGCCGATTCAACACAAGAAAGGCTGTTTTCTGAATCTGAAGTAGCACGTTGGGTGATAGGTGCTGATCATAATTTCTTTGTTCGGTCTATCAATAAAAATAAAGCATTTTTACTTTCATTCCAAACGTTTGGCCAACATATCCTTCAGCATAATAGGGTACAACGTGAGTTTGGTGAAGCCGGTATGCCAGATAGAGAAAATAACTATATTTCAACCTTGTTGTTACAAGGCTGGTGGATGCAAGACCGTCTAAGCTTTAAAATGATTCAAGCCTATGACTGGGGTGCAGAAGCGTATGTTGTTTCGCCATCTATGGATTGGTTAATTGATGACAACTGGCGCTTACAAGTCGGAGCAAATATTAAATTTGACAGAGGTCCAGCTGAGTGGGCTGATTGTACTAAATGTAACCCATTTGCACCATATACTAATAGTAGTGCTCCAATTCATGCAGGTGGAGCATCAGGTGAAGCAGGTTTAGGCGGTATTGAACCATTAGGCCGCTTTATTGATGGGCCAATAGGCACAGCACGTAATGAAGACGAAATTCAAATAACGCTACGTTACCGCTTCTAGGAATGATATCAGCGGTGCTCAGGTGAGTGTCGCTGTGTTTTTCTTACAATGTTAAAAATATTTATGGAGATTTAAAGGATGAAAATAGTAACAAAAACTTTTCTTGGAATAGCATTACTAAGTGTCACTGCAAGCGCATTAGCCATCACCGATGCAGATATTGATAATTCATTCAAACCGTACGAAAAAGGCTTTCCAACCGTTGAAGGGATAGTCGATGGTTTAGTGATCAACAAGGATAATGTGGATAAATATGCCAACGTATTAGACGAGGGGATGATAAAACATATTAAAGATGGTTGGGTTGATATTACCGTAGGTGAACCATTGGATTTTGTACTTAATCAAGGCTACATCGATGCAACTAAAAGAGATGCAAAAAATGTAAAACTAGGCCCTAAAGTTGGTCAACTTGAAGGTTATGTAGCTGGGCGAGCATTCCCAGAAGAGCCAAGTTTAGATGACCCGCGTGCAGGTGAAAAATTAGCGTGGAACTTCCAGTATGGATATAACTGGGGTGATGGTGCTGCTATTTCTCCTTTCTATTGGAAATACCGTCATATGAATACGGGAAAAATTGAACGTACAATGAAATTTAACTTTTATTTCTTAAATTTTGCGCATCGTGTAAATCACGAACCTTTACCTGAAGTGACTCCTAATCCAGGTAAGTTATTCCGTGCGATTTACTTAAACGTAGAAGAACCCTTTGACGTAAAAAACACACAACTACTGATACACCGTTCTCAAAATGATTTAAAACGTGATAATACTTGGTTGTATCTTGGGTTTCAGCGCCGTGTTCGCCGTTTAGCAACTGGTCAAACAACAGACTCCTTCTTAGGTGCTGATTTGATGATTGAGGACTTTGAGGGATATAACGGTCGTATCTCTGATATGAAATGGACATACAAGGGTACAAAAACAATGTTGTTGCCAATGTATGATGCCTCAAAACAAGAGCGTACAGATGAGTTTAAAGAATCTGATGGTTATACCTATACTTCGTACCATGGTAAAGGCGGTTGTTTCCCTAAAGTAACTTATTCACTTAGAAAAGTGTATATGGTTGAATCAAAACCAGTTGATCCTAATCATCCGATTGGTAAACGTATGCACTATATGGATGCGCAAACCTTTACACTACCTCGTACAGTCACCTTTGACCGTCAAGGTAAGTACTGGAAGTCCTGGATGATTGGGCAAGCCCTTGCAGATACTCATCCAGTAAAAGAAAACCATGGTACTGGCGTTTCAATTGATGATGCCTTTGGCATGATGGATGTTCAGGCCATGCATTGTACAACAGGGCAGTTCAAGGGAATTGTAGACCCTAAGTTGGTTAAGAAAAAACAATTTAGTGTTCAATACATGCGCTCGTTTGGTAAATAAGCCAACAAAATTATTATGGAAAAACCGGCTTTGTAATGAAGCCGGTTTTTTTCGCTAACGTCTAAATTGCGGGTTTTGAAATGAAAAGTTTAGCAACTCTATTATTTGTTTTTCTCTCTTTCACAGTAAAGGCTGATATAGAGCTTATTGAAGGAAGTATGATTGATCAGACAAATGTCGACAATTATGCAGTCTATTTAGATAAACCGGTTATTGACTTGATCACCAATGGTTCACTAACCATTAAAATAGGTGAACATTTTGATATTCCCTTAAATACACGTTTTATAGAATTAACGGATAAAAACAAAATCACCACTGTTGACTCTGAAACAGGTCAAATAAAAAACTATAAAGATGGGTTACCCTTCCCTCAAAAACCAGTTGAAAGCGACCCTCTAGCAGGTCTTAAGTTGGCTTGGAATATGCGTTATGCCTATGGTGGTGACACGTCTTTAGTAGACCCTTTTGTTTGGGATTACATTAATATGAAAAATGGTAAAGTTGAGCGTACTCTAGAATTTATTGGCAAGATTTTAAGGTATAAACACCGTTTAGTGATGGACCCCGTCCCTAATTTACCCAAAAACCCAGTAGGCGTTTTTAATGGTATTTACTTACAAGCGACTGAACCTTTTGATTTAAAAAACACTCAATTACTGGTTCATCGTTTAGAGGATGATAGCGTACGTGAAAGGACGTGGTTATATTTATCGGTGCAGCGTCGAGTTCGCCGTCTTCCTGCAGGGCAAACCACAGATGCCTTTTTAGGCAGTGATATCATGATTGAGGACTTTCTCGGTTATAACGGCCGGATTAATGATATGACATGGAGCTACTTAGGAACTCAGCACTTATTAGCGCCGTTTTATAAGCATAATGAAATAGTTGGAAAGCCAGATCCAGAAGCCCAAGAAAAGTATAAATTTGGTACCTTCCATGGGCAAGGGAACTGCTTTCCTAATGTACCTTGGCAGCTGCGAAAGCTTTATGTGCTTGAGGCAAAGCCTAAGTTAAGTGACCACCCACTATCAAAGCGTATTTTTTACGTTGACTCGCAAACACACATTCCAATAGCAGGCCGTTATTATGATAGAAACAAGAAAATATGGCGGGTAGCTATTAGCGGTTTCTCACACCCTGATTACCACCTTGAGCAAAATAAAGGGTCTGGAGTTGCAATCCCTACATTGATCTCAATGGTTGATGTGGAGGCAAAACATTGTACGACACTCAAAATGAAAACACATATTAATAGTCAGTCTGTAAAACAGAAGGACTTTACGGTGCAATCCCTTCGTAGCCGAGGAAAGTAGCTGGCATTAAGAAGGTCGGTAGTGGTCGGCTGTAGCAAGTGTGTTTTGAATGAATTCAGCTAAGACTTAGCTGATAATGAATGAGGGTTAAAGGGATGGACTATTAAATAATCCCATAAACTAGCCCTAGGTTGAATGATGAAATACTTGGAAAAGTATTGGCCGTAGTAACATTGACTTGGTCTGTGTTACTACGGCTAAACTGAATTTTACTTGTGAACTAACATTTATTCGCTGGCGATTGGAATCTCAGAAATTTTTGATTTCCATAAAGCAGGGCCTGTCTTGTGTACCGATTCGCCTTGTGAATCGACCGCGACGGTGACGGGCATATCTTCTACATAAAACTCCCTGATAGCTTCCATTCCTAAGTCTTCAAAAGCGATAAGCTTAGAGCCTTTAATCGCCTTAGAAACGAGGTAAGCAGCGCCACCAACGGCCATTAAGTAAGTTGCTTTGTGTTTTTTAATTGCATCAATGGCGACAGGGCCACGTTCTGCTTTACCAATCATGCCCAGTAAGCCTGTTTTTTCAAGCATGGTCTCGGTAAATTTATCCATTCGTGTTGCGGTGGTTGGGCCGGCAGGGCCAACCACTTCGCCCTTAACTGGATCAACAGGCCCCACATAGTAGATAAATTTGTTTTTAAAGTCGACACCATCTGGTAATGACTCACCTTTAGCAAACATATCAACCATGCGCTTATGTGCGGCGTCACGGCCGGTTAGCATATGGCCTGATAATAGTAGGCGATCACCAGGTAACCAAGCTTGTGCTTCTTCTTCAGTAACGGTGTCTAAGTTAACGTGCTTAGTTTCTGCATCAGGTGACCAAGAAACATCTGGCCAGTCTTCAAGTTTTGGTGGCTCGATAAAGCTTGGGCCTGTGCCATCTAGGGTGAAGTGGGCGTGTCGTGTTGCCGCACAGTTTGGAATCATCGCAACGGGTAGGGATGCAGCGTGACATGGCATATGTTTTATTTTAATGTCTAATATGGTGGTTAAACCGCCTAAGCCTTGTGCGCCTATGCCTAAAGCGTTAACTTTTTCAAACAACTCTATGCGCATCTCTTCTGCTCGATCGTTCGGACCACGTTTAATAAGGTCTTGAATATCAATGTGTTCCATTAATGATTCTTTCGCCATGATCATTGCTTTTTCAGCCGTGCCACCAACACCAATGCCGAGTATACCCGGTGGGCACCAGCCAGCGCCCATCGTTGGAACGGTTTTAAGGACCCAATCAACAAGGCTATCATTAGGGTTCAACATGACAAATTTGGATTTATTTTCTGAGCCACCACCTTTTGCGGCAACATTAACACTAACGGTATTGCCCGGTACTAATTTTACATGAACAACAGCCGGTGTATTGTCACCGGTGTTTTTACGCGCACCTAATGGGTCGGTAACGATAGAAGCACGCAGCACATTATCAGGGTGTTTATAGGCTTGTCTAACGCCTTCATTGCACATCGCTTCTATGTCCATGTCGCTATCCCATTGAACATCCATGCCAACATCTAGGAAGATGTTAGCGATGCCTGTGTCTTGGCAAATAGGGCGGTGATCCATTGCACACATGCGCGAGTTCAATAGAATTTGCGCCATGGCATCCTTAGCGGCTGGAGACTCCTCTAAATCGTGTGCTTTACCCAAGGCTTGAATATAGTCTTTAGGGTGGTAATAGGAGATAAACTGAAAGGCTGCTGCAATACTTTCAATAAAGTCGTCTTGTTTAATAATTGTCATGTGATGGCCTTAGGTAGAGTAGGGAAGTGCAAAAATTTATTGTAACAAATTGATTCTGGCAATGGCTTAGATGCCAATGTAAATATTAGCGGAGCAAAAAAAGAGCCGGAATAACCGACTCTTTTTTTGTTTATTACTCGCTTTCAATATTACCTGTTAGGGATATGAATAGCTTTTTTATCGACTGCAAGAGCGGCTTCACGCAATGCTTCCGATAACGTTGGGTGTGCATGAATGGTTAATGCTAAGTCTTCTGAGCTAGCAGAATACTCCATGGCAAGCACGGCTTCTGCAATCAGTTCTGAAGCCTGTGGACCAATGATATGTACACCTAATATTTGATCAGTTTCTTCACTAGCGATTACTTTGACCATACCATTGGTATCACCAAGTGCTTGTGCACGGCCACTAGCAGCAAATGGGAAGGTGCCAATTTTGATTTTTTCACCGGCAGATTTTAAGTGTTGCTCGGTTTGGCCAACAGCGGCAATTTCAGGGCTTGTATAGATTACGTTTGGAATAACATCGTAGTTAATCTCAGGCTCTTCGCCATAAATCACTTCTGCAACTGCAACCCCTTCTTCTGATGCCTTGTGCGCTAACATTGGACCTCGAATAAGGTCACCAATGGCGTATACACCCGGCTGATTTGTTTGCCAAATTTCATCCACTTCAACAAAACCACGTTCATCTAATTCAACCGGTGCTTCTGGGGCAAATAAGTTATCAGTATTAGGACGACGACCGACAGCAACAATTAATTTGTCGAGTTCAATGCTGTGATTACCGCTGGCATCTTCATACTCGACAAGAACCTTGTTGCCTTTAGTGGTGGCTTTAGTCACACGGGCGCTCATTTTAATGTCGAGGCCTTGCTTTTTAAACTGGCGTTTCGCTTCAGCCGCTACCTTAAGGTCAACAGCTGGTAAGAAGGTGTCTTGGGCTTCAAGTAATACTACTTTTGAACCTAAGCGACTCCAAACACTACCAAGCTCTAAACCAATAACCCCTGCACCAATCACACCGAGTGTCTTAGGTGTTTTGTCGAAGTTTAATGCACCTGTCGAATCAACAATACACTTGTTATCAATAGGGGCAGAAGGGATATGAATTGGGCGTGACCCAGCGGCTAAAATAATGTTTTTGGCTGATATGCTGGAAACTTCACCATCAGCAGAGGTGATTTCGACGTTTTTACCAGCCAATAATTTACCTCGACCATGGAAGCTACTGATTTTGTTAGCTTTAAATAATCCGCTAATACCGCCAGTTAAACGACCGACAATATCGTCTTTATTTTTGATCATAGCGGCAACGTCAATTTTAACGCCACTGACTTTAATGCCGTGTTGATCTAGTCCATGGTTTAATTGTTCATAGTGGTGCGACGACTCAAGTAAGGCTTTTGATGGGATGCAGCCGACGTTAAGGCATGTTCCACCTAAAGAAGGCTTGTTATCTTTGCCAGTAAACTCGTCTACACAAGCAGTTTTAAGGCCCAGTTGTGCACATCGAATGGCTGCTACATAACCACCAGGCCCACCACCGATAACGATAACATCGAAATTATTGTCTGAATTCATGAAGGTGCTCCAAATTTATTGTTAGACGTTTAAAAGTAGTCTTGATGGATCTTCAAGGAAGTCCTTAATGGTTACTAAGAAAGAAACAGCCTCTTTACCATCAATGATACGGTGGTCATAAGACAGTGCTAAATACATCATTGGGCGAATGACCATTTCACCATTTTCTACCATTACTCTTTGATTGATAGCGTGCATACCCAAAATAGCACTCTGGGGAGGATTTAGGATAGGAGTCGATAACATTGAACCAAAAATACCGCCATTGGTAATGGTGAATGTGCCACCTGAAAGGTCTTCATAGGTTAGCTTTCCATCTTTAGCTTTATTGCCAAATCCAGTAATGCCTTTTTCGATCTCTGCAAAGTTTTTAAGATCGGCATCTCTTAGTACAGGGACAACAAGGCCGCGAGGTGATGAGACAGCGATGCCAATATCATAGTAGCCATGGTAGATAATATCTTGCTCATCAACAGAGGCATTGACGGCTGGGTAAAGTTTTAACGCTTCTACGGCTGCTTTTACAAAAAAGGACATAAAGCCTAACTTACTATCATGAACTTTTATAAATGTGTCTTTGTATTTGCTACGAATATCCATGATAGGCTGCATATTAACCTCGTTAAAGGTTGTTAGCATGGCTGTGTTTTGCTGAGCTTGTAGTAAGCGTTCAGCAACCTTTGCTCGTAACCGAGTCATCGGTACACGTTGTTCTGCTCTATCACTTGAGGGTAACGTAGGCATTGGTTCAGCCTTCGCAGCCATTGCAGGTGCAGGTGTGGCGCTATTCGTTTGAACAGGTGCTGATGACTGGTTTTTAATGAAGGTCAGTACATCTGTTTTAGTGATTCTGCCGCCTTTGCCGGTAGCAGTTATTAAATTGGTGTCTAGACCATGCTCTGATACGAGTTTTCTAACAGCAGGGCTTAAAGCTTCTGAAGAGGCAACCGATTGATCCGCGGGCGCAGGGGTTGGGCTAGTATCTGCAACAGCCGTGGCGGTGATGTTTGCGCTAGCGCCTGTGCCAGATTCAATTCGTCCAATTACTTGGCCGCTTAGTACAATAGAACCTTCAGGCTGAATGATTTCGGCAAGAACACCATTTTCTAAAGCGGGTACTTCTAAAACGACCTTGTCTGTTTCTAAATCAACAAGGTTATCATCTTTTAAAATGGTATCACCGGCTTGTTTATGCCATGTTACTAAGGTTGCATCTGCAACAGATTCTGGGAGAGTGGGTACTACGACTTCAATGCTCATGGTTTAGTCCTTTGTAAAGTCTATTTTAATAAAGTGCTTCGTGAATAAGCTTTTGTTGTTGTTCTACATGCAGGCTAAATTGACCAACGGCCGGAGACGCCGACATAGGGCGACCTGCATATTTAAGTTCTAAGTTTTTGCTTAATAAATCGAAAAAGCGATGTCTAATCTGATACCAAGCGCCTTGGTTTTTTGGTTCTTCTTGGCACCAAACAAATTGCTTCAGTTTAGGGTAGTTATCGAAAGAGGCGTGTAACTGATCTATAGGGAAGGGGTATAACTGCTCAGCCCGCAGAATAGCCACGTGATCAAGTTTATTTGCACGGCGCTGTTCAAGTAAGTCGTAATATACTTTGCCTGAGCAGACAACAACGCGAGTTACCTCTTTAGGGTCAATATCATCAACTTCTTGGATGAGCGGTTGGAAAGCTCCTTCGGTTAATTCCTCGAGTGTAGAAATAGCCATTTTATGACGTAATAAGCTTTTAGGGCTCATAATCACTAAGGGCTTGTGGAACTTACTAAGTGCTTGACGGCGCAATAAATGGAATATTTGCGCTGGAGTGGATGGAACACATACCTGCATATTATGCTCCGCGCACAGTTGAAGGTAACGTTCTAGTCGAGCGGATGAATGTTCAGGACCTTGGCCTTCATAACCATGCGGTAACAGCATGACTAAACCACATAAGCGGCCCCATTTGGTTTCACCAGAACTGATAAATTGATCCATAACCACTTGAGCACCATTGGCGAAGTCACCAAATTGGGCTTCCCAAATAACTAAATCATCTGGCTCGGTGGTTGAATAACCATATTCAAAGCCTAAAACAGCCTCTTCTGATAAGAACGAATCATAGATAGAGAAGGAACCTTGCTCAAGTAACAGGTTCTTAAGGGGCGTATAGGTTTCACCATTTTGGGTATTATGAAGAACAGCATGGCGATGAAAAAAGGTGCCTCGGCCAACATCTTGCCCAGTCATTCTAATATCTCTTCCTTCTACTAACAACGTGCCATAAGCCATGTTTTCAGCATAGCCCCAGTCGATGGGTTGCGCACCTACAGACATTTTCTTCCGACTTTCTAGAACTTTTTCTACACGTGCTTGAACAGAAAATTCCGGTGGTAGAGTGAGCATGAGCTCGGATACTTTATGGAACTGCTTAGTACTGACGGCTGTGTCGCAAGGAGTGTCCCATTTAGCACCTAAATAGCTATCCCATTTAGCAACAAAAGGGTTGGTTTTATCCTCTAAAATAGGGCGTGAAACAATCTCTCCTTTTTCAAGGGATGAGCGGTATTCAGCTTCCATATCGCTAGGCTCATTGCTAGCAAGGACGTTCTCTTGAATGAGTTGTTCTGCATAAAGTTTTCGGGTTGTTGGTAACGCTCGAATAGTTTGATACATAATAGGTTGCGTGACAGCAGGCTCATCAGCCTCATTGTGCCCACGGCGGCGATAACAAACCATGTCTAAAACAATATCTTGTTTAAACTCTTTACGGAAATCAACCACTAATTGAGAAGCAAAAAGAACGGCTTCAGGGTCATCACCGTTAACATGCAAAATAGGTGTTTCTAGCATTTTTGCAACATCAGTACAGTATAAAGTAGAGCGTGTATCGGCAGGGTTACTGGTTGTAAAGCCAACTTGGTTGTTAATAACAATATGGATAGTTCCACCGGTACCGTAAGCACGGGTTTGTGACATCTGTAAGGTTTCCATTACCACGCCTTGTCCAGAAAAAGCAGAGTCGCCATGAATTTGTATGGCAACAACCTCTTCACTGCCGGTTTCACCGCGCCTATCTTGCCGTGCACGTACAGACCCTTCAATTACAGGGTTAATAATTTCTAAATGCGAAGGGTTAAAGCCTAATGCAAGGTGCATTTCACCATCTGGAGTCGCGATATCTGATGAGAAGCCCATATGGTATTTAACGTCACCAGAGCCATTGGTAGCAGGGGAGGCAGACCGTTTCCCTTCAAATTCCTCAAACAAAATAGCAGGGTTTTTGCCGAAAATATTAACTAAAACATTTAATCTTCCACGATGCGCCATACCAATAACGGTTTCTTTAACGCCGTGTTCTCCAAAACGTTGTAGCATCTCATCTAGCATAGGGATAAGGCTCTCACCGCCTTCTAAAGAAAACCGTTTTTGTCCAACATAGGTCCTATGTAAGTAGTTTTCTATGCCTTCTGCAGCTGTTAACAGTTTGAGTAACCATTTTTTTTGAGTCGGTTCTAAGTTTAAGTGGCCTCGTGAGCCCTCCATACGACGACGTACCCAAGAGCGCATGTCATTATCACTGATATGCATGTACTCAATACCGATGCTGCTGCAGTAGGTTTCTTGTAGAATGGGTAAGATATCTTTTAGAGCTAACTGCTCCGGTGTGTTGTGCAGTGTTCCAGTGTCAAACTGGGTGTTTAAATCTAGTTCACTTAGACCGTGATAGGTAATGTCGAGTTCGGCGGTAAGTTTATGATCCAGACTATCCAAAGGGTTAACCCTGGCTTGTTTATGACCGTTTACTCGGTAGGCGTTTATTAGCCGAAGAACAGCGGCTTGTTTAGCTAATTGTTCGGAAGAGTTTTCACCTTGCATGACGCGCATGCCAGTAGGAGACTTAGCCAAATCGGCAAAGTGTTTTCTTATTGAAGAATGTGCAATATCTATTGTTTCGGCGCTAGCACGGATAGATGAAAATTGTTCTTGCCATTGCTCATTAACAGACTCAGGGTCGTTGAGGTACTGTTCGTACATGTCTTCAACAAAGTTTGCATTAGCTCCATTTAAAGCTGAGG
>ERZ1027208.487-NODE-487-length-15319-cov-8.329534_pt1 | contig 15319 bp, 17 predicted proteins | sample MGYA00520867_ERZ1027208 | MGnify/ENA primary metagenome ERZ1027208 (study PRJEB33311, sample SAMEA4378413) | marine metagenome | biome: Marine biome; feature: Fjord; material: Water | collected 2014-07-20T08:00:00Z/2014-07-... | depth 75 m ...
CCTCCCCGATGAGTGAACGCCGCGCGAAGCATTGGACTTGATCTACAAATTGAAAGAGGCGGCCAAAAACTGACCGCCTCTCTTGTTGGATTTGAAATCCAATTATCTTGGTTCCCTTAGCCTGGCGTGGACGAAACTCCCACCTGTGCAGGGCGCAGCAAACGATCATGCAGCATGAAGCCTTCGGCCGCCACCTGAATGATATCACCTGCTTTGGTGTCCGGAACTGGCGCTTCAAACATCGCTTGATGCAATTTTGGATCAAAACGATCGCCAACTTCAGGCGTGATCGGTGTAATCCCGTGTTTCTTAAACACTGAAATCAGTTCACGCATCGTCAGCTCGATACCTTCCAGCAAAGGGCCGGAAATCGTGCGCTGTTCCTCAGTAGCCGCTTCCAATGCGCGCTTCATGTTGTCGTGAACCGACAGCATATCGCGGGCCAACTTGGAGCCGCCATAGTTTTCCGAATCACGACGGTCTTTGTCTGACCGTTTGCGGGCATTTTCCGCATCGGCCAAAGCCCGCATAAAGCGATCTCTGTATTCGTCACGTTCTGCCATGACCTCTTCGAGGGCCAGCTCGCCCTCGTCAATTTCTTCCATCTCAGAGGCGTAAGCCTCTGCTTCCGCTGCTTCGGGATCATCTAAAAAGTCGTTCGGGTCTGCCATCTTCCACCTCTAACTCCGGTCGGAAATCAATTTTCCAACCAGTTGCGCCGTGTAATTCACAATCGGCACGATACGTCCATAGTTCAGGCGCGTTGGGCCAATTACACCCACTGCACCAATTATCTTACGATCAGAGTTCATATATGGTGAAACCACCAAAGAGGAACCCGAAAGTGAGAAAAGTTTGTTCTCAGAGCCAATAAAAATGCGCACACCATCGCCATCTTCAGCAAGTTCAAGGAAATCCGCGATATCTCGCTTGCGTTCGAGATCATCAAACAGGGTTCTGACCTTTTCCAAGTCCTGAACTTCGCCACTGTCGGTCAACAGATTTGCACGCCCACGCACAATCAATCGCTCAGGATGGCCTTCACCACTCTCCCAAATCACCAAGCCGCTTTCCACCAGCTCAGCGGCGAGTGTGTCAATTTCTTGCCTCCGCCTGCTCATCTCGACCTTAATCGTCCGCTGGAGCTCACTTAACGTCTTCCCCTCAACCAGTGAGTTGAGAAAATTCGCCGCCTCACGCATTGAGCTAGGGGTTTGCCCCATCGGAGGCGTGAACAGGCGGTTTTCTACGTGACCATCAGAGAAGACCAGCACCGCCAATGCACGATCATGCGCTAGTGAAACAAACTCAATATGCTTTATCGGTGCTTCGTGTTTGGGTGCTAGCACCAAAGAGGCACCATGCGTTACACCAGACAGCGCAGTCCCCAACCGATCCAGCATCCCTGTCACGTCATCTTCATTACGTCCCATAGTCGCATCGATTTGCGCGCGATCACCTTCATCGGGCTTGCCAACCTCTAGTAGCCCATCGACAAACATTCGCAGACCAAGCTGGGTAGGTATTCTGCCTGCACTCACATGAGGGCTATCAAGCAATCCAAGATACTCAAGGTCCTGCATGACATTGCGAATTGTAGCCGCACTCACCTTTTCGGAAAAGTCACGCGTCAACGTCCGAGAACCTACAGGATCGCCATTCGCCAGGTATCCCTCGACAACGCGGCGAAATACCTCACGTGAGCGGTCGTTCATTTCCTGCAAAAGGCCTGATGTGTCTGTCATACGCACACATTAAAGCTGCGGGGGTTGCATCCGCAAGGTATCGGGCGCTATCCCGTGGGCTAAATCAAACAAAAGGAATATCCCATGCGCCCATCCGGTCGGAAACTTGACGAAATGCGCAACGTATCAGTGGAAGTCGGCTTTACGAAGCATGCCGAAGGTTCTGCCTTGATCAAGGTGGGGGATACCCATGTTCTATGCACCGCGACGATCGAAGCGCGCGTGCCCTCATTTATCAAAGGTTCTGGGTTGGGCTGGGTCACCGCAGAATATGGCATGCTACCCCGCGCCACGAACACACGCATGCGTCGTGAGGCCGCTTCAGGCAAACAAGGTGGCCGCACTGTAGAAATCCAACGCCTCATCGGGCGTTCATTACGTGCAGGAGTTGATCGTGTTGCATTAGGCGAACGCCAGATCACAGTCGATTGTGATGTTTTGCAGGCCGATGGCGGCACGCGCTGCGCATCCATTACTGGCGGTTGGATTGCGCTACGTCTTGCAGTGAATAAATTGATGAAAGCTGGCGACGTAATCACCGATCCAATGGTTGATCCTGTTGCGGCGATCAGTTGCGGTATTTATGCGGGTCAGCCTGTGTTGGATCTCGATTATCCCGAAGATTCCGAGGCCGGCGTTGATGGTAATTTCATCATGACAGAAAGCGGTCAAATGATTGAAACCCAGATGAGCGCCGAAGGCTCGACCTATTCCCGCGCCCAAATGAATGAACTTCTTGATCTGGCTGAAAAAGGCATCGCGGAACTGACTGCGATCCAGAAAGCAGCTTGCGCATGAGCCGCAAATTTGAGGGCGACCGCATTTTGATCGCGACGCACAACGCGGGTAAACTCGAAGAAATGCAGGAACTGTTTGCCCCCCTTGGTATCACTGTGGTTGGTGCCAAGGAGCTGGGGCTGGACGAGCCTGATGAAACCGAAGATACGTTCATCGGTAATGCCCGGATCAAAGCCCATGCAGCAGTAAAGGCCACAGGCCTTCCTGCCCTTGCCGACGATAGTGGTATTCAGGTTTCGGCATTAGATAACGCTCCGGGTGTGTACACGGCCGATTGGGCAGAAACACCTAATGGCCGCGATTTCATCATGGCAATGCACAAAACCCACGATTTGCTTGAAAAAGCTGACGCTCCGCATCCTCGTGCTGCTCTTTTTTGCGCGACACTTGTTCTGGCATGGCCGGATGGGCACGACGAAATTGTCGAAGGATTTGTAGATGGCACGTTTGTCTGGCCAATGCGCGGTGAAACAGGGCACGGATACGATCCTATTTTCCAGCCCTTGGGCGAAACGCGAACATTTGCAGAAATGGATCATGACGAAAAGAACACAATGAGCCATCGCGCTGATGCTTTCTCCAAGCTACTCACTCAGTGCTTTAAGTGAGTATCCGTTTTGATTGATGATTGGCAGCACGGCGGCTTTGGCATTTATATCCACTGGCCGTTCTGCGAGGCTAAGTGCCCTTATTGCGACTTTAACAGCCATGTCTCACGCAACATCGATCAGGCGGCATGGAAGACAGCATATCTGTCTGAACTAAAGCGGTATGCCGAAGAAACACCCGGCCGTACTGTCACTTCCGTATTCTTCGGTGGTGGAACGCCCAGCTTAATGAATCCGGACACTGTAGCGGCTGTGATCGAAGAGATCAGAAGATTATGGTCTACAGCCAACGATCTAGAAATCACACTTGAGGCCAATCCTGGTTCCGTTGAGGCAGGCCGGTTTGTCGCCTATCGTGATGGCGGTGTATCCAGAATTTCGATGGGAATTCAGGCACTGAATGACAGTGATCTAAAACGCCTTGGTCGCATTCACACGGTATCCGAAGCGTTGGCTGCTTTCGATATAGCACGAAACACCTTTGAACGGGTCAGTTTCGATTTGATGTACGCGCGCCAAAATCAGTCTTTGGAAGCATGGGAAACCGAGCTAAAACAGGCACTATCTCTATCGATAGACCATCTTTCTCTCTACCAGTTGACGATTGAAGACGGTACAGCATTTGGCGATCGTTACGCTATCGGGAAATTGCGTGGCTTGCCTGACGAAGATTTGGGTGCCGACATGTTTGATTTGACTCAAGATCTTTGTGGCGCAGCCGGAATGCCCGCATATGAAGTCTCAAACCACGCCTCTGATAGCGCACAATCACGGCATAATAAGATCTACTGGCGCTATGGCGACTATCTGGGTATCGGTCCGGGCGCGCACGGACGGTTAACCAAAAATGGCAGCCGACACGCAACTATTTGCTATAGTAATCCGAAAAGGTGGCTTGATGCAGTTTCAGCCAACGAAGCCGAGCAAAGCCGTGACAAACTAACTCAGAATGATGAAGCCACCGAATTTCTTTTGATGGGCATGCGGTTGCGTGAGGGTATTGATCTAAATCGATACGCCTCACTAACGCAAAAACCACTTAACCAGCAGGTCCTCACGCATCTCACTGAGATTGGAATGATTGACGTATCCAAAGATAAGTTAATCGTTACAGATCAAGGGTTTAGAGTTCTAAACTCAGTGATTGCGGAAATGCTAACTACCTAAGTGCTACTCAAAAGGCGACAAAGCTCATCCAGCTCATCTAATGTCTTATAGTGCACAGTAAGTTGTCCATTTTCCTGGCCAGGCTTATGGCTCAGCGAAACATTCATTCCAAGATTCGCAGATAGATCACCCTCAAGTGCTTTGGTATCTGCATCTTTTTCCTCGGAACTCGAAGAACCCGTTGGTTTTGCTTTAGCACCACCAGAAAGCTCACTTTTGACCAAAGCTTCAGTCGCGCGAACGGATAAACCACCTTTGATAACTTGTTGCGCAAGTTTCATTGGGTCCTGAGCAGGAATTAGAGCACGAGCATGACCCGCGCTCAGTTCTCCTTGTCTCAATAGCTCCAGCACTGGTGCCGGCAAGTTCAACAAGCGGAGCAAGTTTGCAATGTGACTACGGCTTTTACCCAGAGCTTCAGCCATCTTTTCCTGCGTATGGCCGAACTTATCCATCAACTGTCTATATCCAGCCGCTTCTTCGGCTGCGTTTAGATCGGCACGTTGGATGTTTTCAATGATCGCAACTTCGAGAACTTCAATGTCGCTGAATTCACGGACGATAACTGGCAATGCATGCAATTGCGCCATCTGTGCTGCACGCCAACGGCGTTCACCCGCAACAATTTCGTAATTCTTATCATCAATCGCCCGAACGATCAGTGGCTGAAGTACACCTTTTTCTCTGATCGAAGCAGCGAGGTCATCCAGATCATTTTGAACAAACTGCTTACGCGGCTGATCGGGGTTTGGCGCAATCTGTTCGATCGGCACGAGTTGATCCGCTGCAGAAGGTCCTTTAGCTGCAACTGTTTCTGTTTCACTCACATCCGCCATCAGTGCTGACAAACCACGGCCAAGGCCTCTTTTACGCTCTTGTTTATTCGACATACTGCGCCTCTTTCGTTGTATTCTTATTATTGTTCATCAATTCAATCGCAAGATCACGATAAGCTTTTGCGCCTTTTGACTGTGTATCATAGGTTAGTACAGGCATAGCAAAACTTGGTGCTTCGCTAACACGTACATTACGCGGGACCATCGTTTTAAAAACGAGATCGCCCAAATTTTCACGCGCATCCTGTTCGACTTGCTGGGACAAATTGTTTCTTCGATCATACATTGTCAAAACAACACCCTCAATCCGAAGGTCTTTATTGCCTGATTGACGTACTTCACGGATCGTTAGCATAAGTTGAGACAGCCCTTCTAACGCGAAGAACTCGCTTTGAAGCGGGACCAAAACAGAATGCGCACCGATCATCGCATTCACTGTCAAAAGATTAAGAGACGGCGGGCAGTCGATCAGAATGTATGAAAATTCAAATGTGTCCATCTGGGTTTGCCGCAATGCATCGTGGAGTAAAAAGCTACGCTTCTCATTCGACAGCAACTCTAAGTCAGCGGAACTTAGGTCAACTGTAGCAGGGACAATAAACAGGTTTTCCGTCTGAGTTTCCAAGATAACCTGATTCAGGTCGATATCTTCAAGAAGCAATTCGTAAGTGGTGAATTCACGTTCATCCAAACTGATCCCAAGCCCAGTGGATGCATTTCCTTGTGGATCTAGATCAACTACTAAGACTCTCTCGCCCTTTTCGGCCAACGCCGCGGCCAAATTTATCGTCGTTGTTGTCTTACCAACACCGCCTTTTTGATTGGCTACCGCTATGATCTTCGGACCTTTAGGTCGTGATAAGTCAGACACGCGAAAGCCCCTTTATTTTCAAGATTGTGGCGTCAGGGTTAGTCTCGCTTCTAATCGGTTCGATCTCATAAGACCAATTCCTTTGAGCGGCTTCGTGCTCATTTTTCCATGAAGCCCCTTTAGGAAACAAGGCCGTTCCACCTGAAATCAGATGACGTTCCGTATGTGACAATAGGCCGTCAAGATCATCCAAAGCACGTGCAGACATAACAGCTACATTCATTGGGGTCATTTTCTCAACCCTATCTGATACAACGTTAACGTTCAGCTTTAATTCACGCGCCGCCGTTCTAAGGAATGCACACTTTCTCTGGTCGCTGTCGACAAGTGTAAAACGCCTCTCCGGTGTTTCCTCTTTCGCCAAAATTGCTACGACAATCCCAGGGAACCCACCACCACTACCGATATCAAGCCAAGAACCTTCCCTTGGTGCTAAATTGTAGACTTGAACAGAATCGACTATATGGCGATCCCAAACTTGATCGGCATCCCTATTGGATACGAGATTGATTTTTTTCGTCCACTTCTGAACGAGAGTTTCAAAACCTCTCAACTGGGCCAATGTTTCACGTGAAACATTGGCAATATTCAGACTTGTCATTATGCTGACTTTCTGGGCTGCCCCTTACGGATCAACGCAAGGATGAGGGTTAATGCCGCTGGTGTCATTCCATCAATTCTAGATGCTTGCGCCAAATTTTCAGGTCTCGATGCAATCAATTTTGACTTTAGTTCATTGGATAGCCCCTCGATCGGGTTATAGTCAAAATTGGCGGGAATTCTCTCTCCCTCATCTTTTCGCAACAAAGCCAAATCATTTTCCTGCCGCTTTATATAGTTTGCATAAAGTGCATCGCGCGCAATCTGTCTTCCATCTTCATCCTTTACGTCCTCCAACTCCGGATCAAGAGTACGGATGTGGCCAAAATCAACTTCTGGAAAGGCCAATAATTGAAAGCCAGTCCGACGTTGACCATCAAGACTAACAGCAATTCCAGCAGATTGCGCTTCCTTGGGAGTAAATGTCTTTCCTTGGAGTAAATCTCGGCAGTTAGTCAATCTAGCCATTTTCGAAGTAAATACAGATGCTCGTTTTTCTGAAACGCAACCTAGCTCAATACCCTGCCCCGTCAGTCGCTGATCGGCATTGTCCGCCCGTAAAGACAACCTGAATTCCGCACGTGACGTAAACATTCTATACGGTTCGGCAACTCCACGCGTGGTTAGGTCATCTATCATTACCCCAATATAGCTATTGGTCCGGCTGAAATCAGCAACGTCACGCCCCTTTGAAGCAAGTGCTGCATTTAGCCCTGCAACAAGACCTTGTGCAGCGGCCTCTTCGTATCCTGTTGTACCGTTGATTTGCCCCGCAAGATACAGTCCCGGAACTGTTTTAAGCTCCAGAGATTGCTTTAACGCACGTGGATCAATGTAGTCATATTCAATTGCATAACCCGGCTGCATGATTTCAACATTTTCTAGCCCTACAATTGACCGAACATACTCTTCTTGAACCGAAACCGGTAGAGACGTCGAGATGCCATTTGGATAAATCGTAGGAACATCCAATCCCTCAGGTTCAAGAAATACTTGATGGGACGTTTTGTCAGAAAATCTCACAACTTTATCTTCTATTGAAGGACAATAGCGGGGGCCCACACCGTCGATGTGCCCGCCATACATAGCTGAGCGAGCGAGATTATCACGGATGATATCGTGGGTTTTTTCGTTAGTATGGGTAATACCACATGAAATTTGACGCGCTGATGGGAATTTTGACATAAACGAGAATAGCGTCGGCTCTTCGTCAGCTGCCTGCATCTCCAAACCGCTCCAATTGATGGTTCGACCATCCAACCTAGGAGGTGTACCTGTTTTCAGGCGACCAAGGTTTAAACCAAAACCATCAATTCGTTCAGCCAATAATGTGGATGGGTTATCACCCATCCGGCCACCGGGTTTTTGAACATCACCAATGTGAATAATACCACGAAGAAATGTTCCAGTTGTAAGAATGACGGCTTCAGCTGTCAGGTTATCACCATCAACTGTGGTTACTCCCCGAACTTTCTCACCCTTCATAATAAAGTCGACAGCCTCTCCTTCAACAATAGTAATGTTGGGGGTGGTTTCGATTTCTCTCAACATAGCGTTTCGGTAGATTTTCCGATCTGCCTGAGTGCGTGGCCCCTGAACAGCAGGCCCTTTTCTCCGGTTTAGGAGGCGGAACTGAATACCTGCTACGTCAGAGACCCGACCCATTACTCCATCCAATGCATCGATTTCTCTAACAAGATGCCCTTTTCCAAGGCCGCCAATAGCAGGATTACATGACATCACGCCGATAGTGTTACGCGACATCGTTAATAGAGCAGTTTTTGCGCCCATACGAGCAGAGGCATGCGCAGCTTCTGTTCCTGCGTGACCACCACCAATTACTATGACATCAAAATGTTTCACGTGAAACAACCCTCATTTTCCAAGGCAAAAACTTGCGAATATTTCGTCTAACAGGTTTTCAGCATCAATGCGACCTACCAGAACTTCTAAAGCATGAATTCCAATCCGTAATTCAGCTGCAACAATATCATACTGATCGGGTCCTGAATTCAGTAATATTTGCGCTTCATTCAAACTACTCTTAGAAACTGACATAGCTCTCGCATGTCGCTCATGTGTAGCTAATCCCGCACCTGAGGCCAATCTAGCTAGAATTTTTTCAACTTCCAACAATAATGTATCGACACCAGCACCTGACTTACCAGAAATCGCTGGGTACTCACGACCAGTAATATCAGCCTTAGAACTAAGAATAATGTCATTTAGATTTGGCTCAATTGGTGGAGATTCTTCCTCATCAAGTAGGAAAATTCGTAGATCGGCCGCCGTGGCCCGCCGTATTGCCAGATCAACACCCAGAGATTCGATTTTGTCCGTGCTTTCCCGTATGCCCGCTGTATCCAAAAGGGTCACAGGTAAACCGCCAAGATCCATACGAACTTCGATCACATCCCGTGTCGTTCCCGCAATACTGGATGTTATAGCCGCTTCGCGACCAGCCAATCGGTTTAACAACGTGGACTTCCCCACGTTAGGTGCGCCGATAATTGCGACCTCAAAACCTGTACGAATTCTTTCTGCTGCTTTTGTACCTTCAATCTCGGCCGTCAACGCATTATCAACACCATTCAAAAGTTCCCTAACTTCATCGCTTACGTCGACTGGAACATCTTCATCGGCAAAATCAATTGTAGCTTCAAGCAACGCCGCTGCACGGATCAATGATTTCCGCCAACCATCAATTTTTGATCCTAGCGCGCCAGACAACACACGAAGAGCTTGTTTACGTTGCGCCTCAGTCTCAGCTTCGATTAAATCCGCAAGGCCTTCTACTTGAACTAAGTCGAGTCGACCATTTTCTAATGCGCGGCGTGTAAATTCGCCAGGTTCAGCCAAGCGAGCACCTTGAAATTCACCTAGAACTTCAAGCACCCTGCGTAGAATCGCAATGCTACCGTGTAGATGCAGTTCAACAACATCTTCACCTGTAAAACTATCGGGTCCGACAAATGACAGGATAAGAGCCTGATCAATAAAGTCGCCGTCATGATCTTTTACCATCCGCAATGCAGATGAACGTGGCTCTGGCAATGATCCAACCATCTTAGCGCATATGTCATGTGCCAACGGCCCAGAAACCCGCACAATGGACACCCCTGCACGGCCCACTGCTGTTGCTTGGGCAAATATAGTATCCATAGACCTAAGCCTTTGAATTAATGTGACGTTTAGGTATTCATCGAATCGAAGAAGTCAGAATTCGTTTTGGTTTGTTTCAGCTTCGAAATCAGGAATTCAATTCCATCTGTTGTGCCCATCGGGTTCAAAATGCGGCGCAGAACAAACGTTTTCTGTAGGTCGATTTTATCAACCAACAGTTCTTCTTTACGCGTACCTGATTTCAAGATGTCTATTGCTGGGAAGACGCGTTTGTCCGCAATCTTACGATCCAGAACGATTTCAGAGTTACCCGTGCCTTTGAACTCTTCAAAGATGACTTCATCCATGCGGCTACCGGTATCAATCAACGCCGTTGCAATGATCGTCAGGGAACCACCCTCTTCAATGTTACGAGCAGCACCAAAGAAGCGCTTTGGACGTTGCAGAGCGTTTGCATCCACACCACCAGTAAGAACTTTACCGGATGATGGTACAACCGTGTTAAATGCCCGGCCCAAACGGGTTACGGAATCAAGCAAGATCACAACGTCACGTTTGTGTTCGACCAGACGTTTGGCTTTTTCGATCACCATCTCAGAAACCGCAACGTGACGGGTTGCCGGTTCATCAAACGTCGAAGACACAACTTCACCCTTAACCGAGCGCTGCATGTCAGTAACTTCTTCTGGGCGTTCATCGATCAACAACACGATCAAGTAACACTCAGGGTGATTCTTCTCGATTGAGTTCGCGATGTTCTGCAGCAGAACAGTTTTACCTGTCCGTGGCGGTGCTACAATCAATGAACGTTGTCCTTTGCCGATAGGAGCAACCAGATCAATGATACGCGCAGAGCGGTCCTTAATGGTAGGATCGTCGACTTCCATATTAAGACGCTCATCCGGGTAAAGCGGTGTGAGGTTCTCAAATGCAACCTTGTGACGCGCCTTCTCAGGGTCTTCAAAGTTGATCAGCGTAACCTCGGTAAGGGCAAAGTAACGCTCGGTATCGTCAGGAGCCTTAATCAGCCCGTCAATGGTATCTCCGGTCCGCAGGGAATGTTGACGGATCATATCAGGTGAAAGATAAATGTCATCCGGACCCGGCAGATAGTTTGCTTCAGGGGAACGTAGAAAACCAAAACCGTCTTGCAGAACTTCAAGAACGCCGTCACCGGAAATTTCCCATCCCTCATCCGCGCGTTCACGCAGAATCTGGAACATCATCTCACCTTTGCGCATCGTTGATGCATTTTCGATCTCTAGCTCTTCAGCCATAGATAACAGGCTTTTGGGTGATTTCGCTTTTAGATCAGCAAGGTTGAGTGTTTCGAGTGTCATGAAAATATCCTTAGCCGCGCGCTATTACGCTGGCTCGTCGGTCTTGAATGTAATCGGGCAATACGCTCCTCGGACGAGGACGTGGCAAACCACTACGACGATGCGCCCGTGCTGTCAATCTACGGCTCTGTCAGAACTTTACGGTGACGGAAAACACGATGATGATCATCAGCAATGTCGGAACTTCGTTCATCATCCGATACTGCCTACCAGTCACTTTGTTTTCACCGCGCTGAAACCCTCTCATTCGGCGCATCAGCCAAATATGAAACACTGTCATCGTGATAACAGCAGCTCCTTTGGTCCATGGCCACACATCGCCCCAATAGACAATTCCTGGTGTCAAAACCAATAAAACTCCAAATATCCATGTCGCCATCATCGCAGGATTCATAATCACCTTTGCCAATTTATATTCCATCATAGCAAAAATTTTATGTGTCTCGCCACTTAGGCCTACCTGTTCGGTGTGATGCACCATCAGCCGTGGAAGGTAGAACAACGCAGCCATCCATGAAATCACAGAGATAATATGGAAGCCCTTGATCCAAGGATAGGCTGCACTGAGGATATCGGCCATGTCACACTCTCCGCTCTTTGCCTTCTCTTTATAATAATAAAGATAGAAAGAAAGATTGTTGATTTAAGTAGGGAAGCCAAAACCTGTGGATTAAATTGTTATCCACAGGTTTGTGATCCAGCAAAGCACCGTTGATATTAGGTGTGAAGAAAAATGAAAATCAAAATTTTATGTATTTTTAACAATAGCTTATAATCTAAATCATGAAACCAGATACTGTGGATAAGTCTGTGTATTTTCTTTGGTTAAGGAGAGTTACTAATCCATTAATTTATCCTTTTCCACCGTGGAGTAATCTGTTGCAAACTGGGTGGAAATGATGGGTTATCCCCCTCTTGAACCTAAACCAGTAATTGCCGACAAGTTGTCATTAACAATTTCTTTAGATTATGCATGAGTTATCCCCATGAGTGTCCACATTATCCTCGCCTCTGGTTCTGCTATCCGTACCCAGATGCTGAACCAAGCAGCTGTTGAACATGAGGTGCAAATCGCGCGTGTAGATGAAGAGATGATCAAAGCATCGCTTGTCGCTGAGGGTGCGCCGCCGCGCGATATTGCAGATGCACTGGCAGAAATGAAAGCCGCAAAGGTTAGCGAAAAGAACCCAGACGCATTGATTATAGGTTGTGATCAGGTTCTCGAACACGCGGGAACATTGTTGAGTAAGCCAAAATCTACTGATGATGCGTTGTTACAACTACAGACAATGCGGGGTGATCGGCACACGCTTTTGTCTGCAGCTGTTATCTATGAGAATGGAAAACCCGTATGGCGCCACGTAGGTGTGGTTCGTTTGCGGATGCGAGACGCAAGTGATGCGTACCTACAGGACTATGTCGGGCGTAACTGGGATAGTATTCAACATGCTGTAGGGGCCTACAAACTTGAGGAAGAAGGTGTGCGGCTCTTCTCGCGCATTGAAGGGGATTACTTTAATGTCCTTGGTATGCCCTTGTTGGAAATTCTGAACTACCTGACCCTGCGCGGAGAAATAGCCCAATGACCGAACTGCCTCGTATTCCATTAGCTGGTGTTATCGGCTCACCAATTGCGCATTCTAAATCTCCGCAAGTGCATGGTCACTGGCTAAAAACTTATGGTATTGCCGGACATTACATACCTATGGATGTTGCACCTGAAAATTTGGAAACGGTCCTAAGGTCACTTCCCAAGGCGGGATTTGTTGGAGTTAACCTAACGATCCCCCACAAAGAAAAGGTAATGGAGATTGCAGACCTTGTCACCGATCGTGCGATCTTGATCGGAGCGGCAAATACATTAATTTTCCGTAAAGATGGGAAAATTCATGCAGATAATACAGATGGTTACGGTTTTTTAGAAAACTTAAAAGCTGGGGCACCACACTGGAACCCACGCTCTGGTCCCGCAGCGGTTTTAGGCGCTGGCGGTGCAGCGCGCGCTGTAATCTCATCCTTGCTTGAGGCTGGCGTGCCAGAAATTTATCTATCCAACCGAACGCGTGTTCGTGCCGAGGCTTTGCAAAAAGACTTTGGTAATCGTGTGCGTGTTTTTGATTGGGTCAAAGCAGGGAACATGATCGATGAAGCAGATCTGTTGGTTAACACGACATCACTTGGGATGATCGGAAAGTCAGAACTCCGTGTTCCACTAGACGGTTTAAGGCCACAGACGATTGTGACAGATCTAGTGTACACACCGCTAAAGACGAAGATGCTACAGACTGCTGAAGAGTATGGATGTATAACAGTTGATGGTCTTGGCATGCTGTTACACCAAGCAGTTCCAGGGTTTGAGCGCTGGTTTGGTCATCGCCCCGAGGTAGACCGCGCGACCCGCACTGCGGCGCTACGTTGATGTTCTTGTTGGGTCTGACGGGCTCTATCGGGATGGGTAAATCAACAACTGCAAAGATGTTTTCCGAATATGGTTGTGCTGTGTGGGATGCAGACGCGGCCGTTCATCGCCTTTACGCCAAAGGGGGAGCTGCGGTTGCGCCATTCACCGCATCGTTTCCTGACGCGATCGTTGATGGCGCGGTTTCGCGCCCTGCCCTGAAAAAAATAATAGGACGTGATCCCGCAGCCTTGAAACAGATCGAAGCGATTGTTCATCCGCTTGTCGGGCAGGACCGGAATGATTTTCTGGCGCAGGTCGATGCCGACATTGTGGTGCTGGACATACCTTTGTTGTTTGAAACAGGCGGTGATGCGCACATGGATGCGACTGCTTGTGTGTTTACAGATGACGTTACGCAGCAGTCCCGCGTTATGGAGCGTGGTACGATGACCCTTGAACAGTTTTTGACTATCAAATCAAAGCAGATGCCTGCACAGGAAAAATGTGGCCGCGCAACCTATGTGATTGAGACGGACACGCTTGAACACGCCGCGCAGCAGGTGCAAACCATTGTTCAGACTATCAGGAGCAAGCTAGATGCGTGAGATCGTTTTAGATACCGAAACAACGGGCTTTGATCCGAAAACTGGAGATCGCATCGTTGAAATTGGCGCGGTCGAATTGATGGGCCATGTTGCTACGGGTAACACCTATCATCAGTACATAAACCCTGAACGAGGCATGCCAGCTGATGCATTTGAGGTGCACGGCCTTGGGGATGAGTTTTTGAGGGATAAACCCAAATTTGCAGCCGTTGGGCAAGCGTTTTTGGATTTTATTGGTGACAGTAAAATGATCATCCACAACGCTGCATTCGATATGAAGTTCTTGAACTTTGAGCTGGGTAAAATGGGTCTTCGCCAGCTTCCATGGGAACAGGCGATAGATACACTTGCCATCGCACGCAAGAAATTTCCGGGATCACCTTCCTCACTCGATGCTTTGTGCCGGCGTTTTGGCATCGACAACTCATCTCGTACCTTGCACGGCGCGCTTTTGGCTAGTGAAATCCTTGCTGAAGTGTATCTAGAGCTAATCGGGGGCAAGCAGCCTGATTTCGGCTTGTCCACGCGGGCTGAGCCAAAGGCAGGCGGTGATACTTCGGAATGGACTGCGCGGCCCCGCGCTACCCCTTTGCCATCACGTCTTTCTGAAAAAGAAAACGCCGCCCACGCTGAATTTGTCAGCAAGTTGGGCGGCGATGCATTGTGGCTTAAAACCTAAGGTTTAGGCGTCTGCGGTAGGTGCAGGAGCTTCTGCCTGACGGCGTGCGATTTCGTTGCGGTAAAGTGATACAAAATCGATGTTCTCAAGGTTCAGTGGCGGGAAGCCACCGTCACGTGTAATGTCGCTTACGATGCGGCGCAGGAACGGAAAGATCATGCGTGGGCATTCGATCAGCAGAAACGGGTGCAGCTGGTCTTCTGGAACGTCCTGAATATCGAAGATGCCGACATAGTCGATTTCAAGCATGAACAGCGTTGTGTCCGCGCCTTTGGCTTTTGATGTCACGTTCAGTTTGATCGACGACTCGTACTGGTTATCCGCAGTGCGTTTTTTTGCATCAAGGTTCACTTGAACCTGAACATCGGGTTGCACGTCGCTTGGTGCGCCCTTTTGAGCCATGATATTTTCAAATGACATATCACGGATAAATTGTCCCAGTACGCGCAGTTGCGGTCCTGCTGTTGGTGTTGCTTCGGCCTCGGCCATAATCTTGCTCCTGTTTGGAGGTTGGAATTTAATCAGCTTGGCTTAGCAGGTCATGCC
>ERZ1027208.488-NODE-488-length-15314-cov-95.581624_pt1 | contig 15314 bp, 14 predicted proteins | sample MGYA00520867_ERZ1027208 | MGnify/ENA primary metagenome ERZ1027208 (study PRJEB33311, sample SAMEA4378413) | marine metagenome | biome: Marine biome; feature: Fjord; material: Water | collected 2014-07-20T08:00:00Z/2014-07-... | depth 75 m ...
AGTTCTCAAAGTTGCACTTTCTAAAATAATAATAAGGATCAGACCCTCTAGTTTCAGAGCGTTTGGTGATAGCCTGCACTAACTGGCGATCAGCGGTAGTTTCTATCTATTTCTGTCTTGTCAGCTAGTGGTAGGGCGCAGTTCTTGATAATTCAAATTTTGCCCGCCACGAGTAAATCGTACAGAACAATAAACTGGCTAACGGGTGTGCAAAATGGATGATATGGATGAAGAGGTTCTCCAACTTTTCGTAGAGGAATCTAGAGAGCATTTGGCAGGTATTGAAGATGACCTGCTGGCGATGGAGTCCATGGATGGTCTAGATGAAGATCTTGTTAACAGGGTGTTTAGGACCCTGCACACGATCAAGGGTGGCGCAGGTTTTTTTGATCTAATTAATTTGCAAAACCTCGCTCATTCAATGGAGAATATTCTCGATCTGATTCGAAAGAACGAGCTTCAGACCACGAAAATCATCGTATCTTCCCTGCTTTCTGGTGCCGATACGGTTGCCAGTATGGTCGATAATCTAGAGGCATCGAATGATTATGATATTGCTGATCATCTAGCCGTTTTTGATGGCATTCTCAAGGGCGAGCCGGTCCCTGAAGAAGCAGCCCCCCTCGTTAGTGATGACGTCGCTGCCGATGAGGAGGTGGCTCAAGAGGCGTCTATAGATCCAGACCCTTTGACTGACGAAGATAGTTCTCCAGTTATTGAGCAAGAAGTAGCTGTTTCGGAGCCCGAGGCTGAAGTGAGTGCGCAGGTTGAACCTACTTCTAAGGCCGTTGCAGAAGTGCCTAAGTCTGAAACACCTGCCGCAAAAGCTACACCTGCAAAAGCCGCCGGAGCATCGACGGGCGACCAAAGTATACGCGTCCATTTATCGCTTCTCGACCGGCTGATGGAGCTGGCGGGAGAACTCGTCCTGACACGTAATGCACTGATCCAAAGTGTAGAGACAGGTGATCCAGCCTTGTTGCAACCAGCGGCAAAAAAGGTCGACGCGATAACCTCTCAATTGCAGCGCGCGATTATGTCCACGCGTATGCAAACTATTGATATTGTTTTTAGTAAGTTTCGACGCATCGTTCGGGACTTATCCGGGCAGCTCGGTAAGCAGATAAACCTGGAGATTTTGGGTGAAGACGTAGAGCTTGATAAAACCATTATTGAAGCACTAGGCGACCCCCTTACACACCTGGTACGCAATTCTATCGACCACGGTCTAGAAACTCCCGCACAACGCAAAGCCGCAGGTAAGCCTCCTTTTGGGCAATTGCGCTTACATGCCTTTCACGAAGCGGGGCAGGTCGTTATTGAGGTCAGTGATAACGGCGCTGGTATTGACCCGCAAAAAATTGCCGGCAAGGCCATTGAAAAGGGAATGGTGTCAGAGGAAGAAATCGCTCGCATGAGTGAAAAAGACATTGTGCGACTGATTTTTCAGCCGGGCTTTTCCACGGCGGAGGAAGTGACCGATATTTCTGGACGTGGTGTGGGTATGGATGTGGTTCGCCAAAACTTGGCGAAAGTTGGTGGTGTTGCCGATATAGAATCCGAACTGGGTAGCGGTACGACCATTCGCGTTAAATTACCATTGACACTGGCGATTATACCTAGCGTATTGGTTGGTATCAGTACCGAAAACTTTGCGATTCCGCAGGTTAATGTCGTGGAAATGGTGGGTCTTGCTCCTGATGAAATTAAGGGACGAATCCAGCATGTGGGCGGTGTGGCTATGCTGCGTTTGCGGGGCGAACTTCTGCCTTTGATCGAGCTGAGTGATTTCTTTGGGATTACACAAACTTATCGTGATGTCGAAAACGGCTCAGTGAATGATGAGCGCCGAGACCGGCTTGCTGATCGCCGTGAAAACGAAGAAATTGATGAAGCTACAACTGAGTTACGCGGTGGAGTAGAACGTCGAGAAAGCGCAGAGAGTAGCGTCAACATTGTTATCGTTGCTGCAGGTGCCTTTAAATACGGCATTCGTGTTGACGAACTTCATGAATCGGCAGAAATTGTTGTTAAGCCTCTAGGTATGCATTTTCGCGGGAGTAATGAGTTTTCTGGGGCGACCATTCTTGGGGATGGAACCGTGGCTCTTATTCTTGATGTCGATGGTGTGCGCATGCTTAGTGGTGCGAGTGAATCTCGGCAAACCGAGGGTGATATACGCACAAGGGAGACAGAAGAAACTCAGGAAGTGGATTCTTGTTCCATTCTGATTATTCAGCATGCTGAAGATGAAGTGTATGCCGTTCCTCTTCAGTTAGTTGCAAGAATCGAAAGGTTCTCAACATCAGATTTACAAGATGTGGGGGATCGTAAAGCGATCAGCTATCGTGGAGGTATTTTGCCGCTGATTTCCCTGGAGGGAACTGTCAGTTCGCAAGCACTGGATGTGAGCGGGAATGAGTTCTATGTGATCGTTTATACCGTGGGTAATGAAGAAATAGGCTTAATGGCGTCTGACATCAGGGACATTGTTGATTATAAAGACACGATTGATAATCGTACGCACAAGCGAGCGGGTATTGCTGGTTCGATGATTGTGAATAGTGAGATTTTACAGTTTCTTGATATGTACGGCATTCTTGAATTGGATGATCCAGAGTGGACTGAGCACCTAATCGGTGGTGCTGAAGATACTAACCTGACGGTATTGTTAGTAGAAGATTCACCGTTTTTCCAATCGCAAATGAAAAAGGAAATTGAAGCGGCTGGTTTTATTGTAGTGACAGCCGATGATGGTCTGTTGGGCCTGGAGATGTTGCGTACCCACCCCGAAATCTGCATGGTATTAACGGATATTGAAATGCCGAATATGGATGGCCTCGAGATGGTGCGGGCTATTAAAGCACTGCCAGAATACGCAGGCCTACCTCTAGTTGCGGTTACTTCATTGGCCGGTGCTGCAGCAGAACAAAAGGGGCTTGATGCCGGTGTTGATGAATATCAGATTAAGCTTGACCGTGAACAGCTAGTGGATGTCTGTAGACGCCTGGCCAAACCCCGTGCAGTAAGTGCTTAAGTATAAGTTGAGGAGAATAAGAAATGAGTGAAGCTTTGTTTTTGGAAGATACTGAGATTATTGTTTTCAGGGTTGGAGAGATTACGATTGGGTTGCCAATTACAGAAGTTCGTGAGATTTTTAAATCTCCAACTATCACGCCCGTTCACACAGCATTTTCTTATGTTAATGGGGTGATTAATTTACGAGGAAGTATTGTCACAATTATTGACTTAAGTAAGCGTATGGGCCTGCCGATAAACCAAAATACAAAAGCTGTACATATTGTTCTTGTGGAGTTTGGGGAAGAGTTGATCGGTCTGTTAGTTGATGGTATTGAAGACTCTGTATTTGCCAGTAGTGATGATTTTTTTCCTGTCCCGGCAACTGTCAATGGAGCAGATAGTGATTTTTTCAGAGCTCTGTTTCGGCGTGAAGAAGATTTGGTAGCAATGCTTGACCTGGATAACACTCTGGATACCGAGGCTGCATAATGACGGAGTTGCGGCTGTTAGTTGTCGATGATTCTGCGATGTATCGACAGGCCTTGAAGGGGATAGTAGAGACTATCCCTGGTGTTAAATGCATAGGGCAAGCTTGCGATGGTAAAGAGGCGATAGAAAAAATCGTTTCTGAAAAGCCCGATGTGGTGACGCTTGATATGGAGATGCCGGTTATGTCCGGAATGGATGTCATCAAGGCAGTGACGGCAAAACACTTGAACACTAAATTAATTATTGTTAGTGCGTGCTCTCAATCAGGGGCGGAAGTTGCTATTAATGCACTGAAGCTAGGGGCTTACGATTTTATAACTAAGCCTAATAGATTGGGTGGAGGTGGGGCTAAAGAGGATATTCGTCAGCAACTGATTGAGAAACTTAAAGCTTTGCAAAGTGGTGCAAATAAAGTAATAAAACGCCCCGTGGAGGCAATTGATACAACTAAGAATAGTCAGAGGCCTATTGTAACTAGAAAGTCATCGGCGACAGGAAATAAATCAGCTGTACCAAAGTCTGTTACTCCGCTATCACTTACTAGCAGAACACTGGCGCCTAAGGCCATTGCCATGGGGTGTTCAACAGGTGGGCCAAAGGCATTGCTAAAACTATTCTCTGGTTTGAATTGTGAGTTAGATGTCCCTATCTTTATCGTGCAACACATGCCCCCAATGTTTACTCAGACATTGGCAAAGTCAATTGATGAAATTTCCATCGTTTCGGTAAAAGAGGCAGAAGATGGTGAAAAGCCATTGCCCAATCACGCATATATTGCTCCTGGTGGGCGACAAATGAAATTAATTCGTGGCGATGGTGGGGTTGAGATAAAAATTACTGATGATGCTCCTGATAATTTTTGCAAACCATCAGTGGACTATTTTTTTAATAGTGTTGCTGAAATATATGAAGCTCGCGCGTTAGGCGTAATTTTGAGCGGAATGGGTAGCGATGGTAGCGAGGGATTAAAAAAAATGAAGCGACATGGGGTTACAGTACTCGGTCAAGATGAAGAAAGCTGCGTGGTTTATGGAATGCCCCGAGTAGCCCAAGAAGCTGGCTTGGTCGACAAACAAGTGAGTATTGAGAACATGGCCTCTAGTATAGAAGACGTTATAAGATTTCTAGTGAAAGGGTCTAAAACGCATGCAAGCGCTTGAAGTCGATGAAGGCGTAAAGTTCATAATATTGGCCTCAATAGGTGGTGCATCGTTTCAGTTTGTCAAACAGGTTGTTATGCGCAGGGAATCCGTTGAATATAAGTTGACTAGAAAAATTAAAGCATTCAAGTCAATTTCTGTGTGGATAAAACAATATCTTCACAGAGAAAATGTAAGTGGAATTGAGTATGGCGGCTTGGGTGGTGAGTAATAGCGCCGGCTCAATGAGTGACCGTGAAGTGAGCCGGTTTATTGATCACGTTAAATTTCAGACGGGAATTAACCTGGATATATCTAAGCGATATTTATTAGAATCCAGGTTAAGACCTGTGTTAGAGAAATTCAGTCTTGATTCTTATGGTGAGTTATTAAGATGTGTTGTAGATGTTAACTCAAGCGAAAATCAAGCACTTATTAGCGCCATAACTACTAATGAAACATATTTTTTTAGGGATGAACATCCCTTTGACTTACTTAAGTACAAACTTATACCAGACATTCTTGGCGAAGAGCAAAACGCTGTTGTGAAAATTGCTAGTGCAGCCTGCTCTAGTGGTCAAGAAGCTTATAGTATGGCCATGGTATTGAAGGAAGTTCTTTTTGACTTGACAAAGTATAGAGTGCAAATTGGTGCTTTTGATATATCTGATGAGATTATCACTTTAGCCAGTAAGGGCGAATACTCAAAATTTGAAGTTGAACGAGGCTTGTCTGATGATAAAATAAGAAGCTATTTTGATTGTGTTAATGGTCGTTATCAAGTTAAAGCAGAGTTGCGATCGATTGTGTCGTTTAGTAAGAAAAACCTATTGAGACCAGAAGGTTGTATTAAAAAATTTAATATTGTTTTTTGTCGGAACGTCGTGAACTACTTTGAAGATAAAGACAGGGCATTGTTGTTTGATAACTTGGCCAATATGTTGCTCCCAAAAGGAGTTTTAGTGATTGGTGCTACAGAGTTTCTAAACAACCAGTTTGGTCGTTTTGTTAAGAAAAGTGAGAAGGGTTCTGTGTACTACGAAAAGGTAGGTTAATGCCAAAACTGAGATCGGCTCGGACTTTTTTAATGAGTATTATCAGTACTATGGCTGTGGACTTAAGTGATTTAAGTAATTATGGAGTTGGTAAATGAAAGTGCTTGTTGTTGACGACAGCGTCGCCATGCGAATGATTGTCAAGAAAATGGTTAAGGCTGCCGGGTTCAGTGCAGACTTCATAGAGGCTGCTGATGGACAGCTCGGTCTGGATAAAATTAAGTCAGATTCTCCAGATTTAGTCTTGTGTGATTGGAATATGCCTAACATGTCTGGAATCGAGTTGTTAACAGCTCTTAATGATGAAGGTATCACTGTAGATTTTGGTTTTGTTACAACAGAGTCTTCCGATGAAATGCGTACGAAAGCTGAGGACCTGGGTGCTAAGTTTTTAATATCCAAGCCTTTTACCAAAGAATCGGTATTTGATGCATTAAAGTCTTTCTTCTAAATAAATTTTATAAATGGGGTCGCTTGTGAGTTTTAGTATACCGTCAAAAGCTGAATTAAAAGATATGCTAGGCATGCTCTTTACTAACCTAGAGGTTCAAGACTGTGATCCTGTTGCTTTGGATGCAGATGATCTCTTTTTTGGCTTATATCTTGATGATGATGATAATCCCGTAACTCTAGTAGTCTGTGACTTACCCTTCTCTGCATATATGGGTAGCTCTATGACTATGTTGCCACCGCCTGTTGCGGCAGACGTTATAAAGAGTGGCAAGTTAGAAGATATGATGGTTGGTAATATAAAAGAAGTCATGAATATTGTGTCAAGACTTTTTATGCTGCGTGGGGGTGATCATCTAAGATTTGCAACATTGCATTCTGTGACGGATGGCTTACCTGATCCAGTGTCTGGATTACTGGGTAACATTGATCAACAAGTTTTTTTTGATGTGGAAGTTCCACGTTATGGTGCAGGTAAAGTAGGGTTTTTAGTGCCTCATAATTAATCGACGTAAAGCGAAAATCGGCTGGGGATTGTGTCGATTAGTGGAATTTGTTTACTAGAGCTTAAGAGAACTATGTTTGTTAATGGTTTTCTTAGTCAAGATCGATAGATGAAAATACTCATGGATGATTCGACCTTAAAATAATAGTGCTGGGAGAATTAAAGCTATGCTTGGATTTCTAAAAATTTTTTTTGGAGCAGGAGCTGAAGAGTTTCTGAACCGTTATAGCTTGGCGGGTCGTATTGGCGGCCTTGCATTCGCGCCAATTTTGGCTCTAGTCATGTTTTTAATATTCAACTCCTATGGTGCCTACCAAGACTATCGGCAAAATGTACAGATAGTGCGGCTTGCTGAGATCTCAAAGTTGGTGGGTAACGCGATTCATGAAACTCAAAAAGAAAAAGGGCTCAGTGCTGCCTTTATAGGCGAAGAAGCTAAAGAGGAGCATAAAAATATTCTGAGTGCTCAGTGGGCTATAACAGATCAGTCGGTAGAAAGTTTGAAGGCTGCGTTAAGCGATGATTTAAGTGCTTATGGGGACTCCTTTGCCGAGGTCGCTGCTACCGCAAAGGAATCAGTCGATCATTTTCAAGAAGTACGGGATTTTCTTTTAACGATAGATTTTCGTGCATTTAATAGAGAGGTTGCGAGGCGAGAGGCGTTAAACTACGTTGACAGGAACGTACTAACTCCATTAGTCCCTTTAGATGAAGAGGCTGGTCTACAATTTGTAAAAATAGAAAGTGATTTGGCCGCTCTGGTTGATCAGATGGTAGGGCTTGCTTCAAGTGCTGAAATGAGTGCCAAGCTATCATCTTTGGCGACTTTGTTCAAAGTAAAAGAGATGAGTGCTAATGAGCGAGCGCTTGTTGTTACAGCCTTCAGCACTGGTCGTTTTACGCCAGAGTCATATTCTGAATTTCTGCGTCTAAAGGGTGCCCAGGATACGTTCCTAACTGTTTTTTATAGTATGGCTACGGTTGCTAATGACGAAGCATACGCAAATACAGTTACTGGTGATGCCATCGTTGATGCTGAAGATGTCCGTATTTTTATAACAGATATGGAGGGCGGGGATATGACAGGCTCTGGCTATACCGGCTTAGAATGGTACGATATGTCAACGAAAAAAATTAATTTAATCAAGTCTGTTGAGGATATTGTATCAGCTGATATTGTTGCTGATGCAAGTGATAAAGCATCGTCCGCATTTGTTAATGTGTTGATTTTTGGCTTTGTGGCCGTCGTGGTTACTCTTCTTACATTTTTTATATTTATTGTGTCAAGGAGTATTTCAAAGCCTCTAGGGTTGATGAATGAGGCGATGCTGAGTTTGGCGGATGGTGATATGGCAGTCGAAGTCCCGTGCCTGGGTTATGGTTCAGAGGTGGGGCAGATGGCAAGTGCGGTAGATAATTTTAAGCAAGGCCGCATTGAGCGGCAACGTCTGGAAGCGGAAGCAAAAGAAGCCGAAGAAGCTCAGCGTAAGCGTGAAGAGGAACAGCGAATTGAGGCTGAAAAAGCCAAACAAGCTGAACAAGAAAGAGAGCTTGAAACAAGTCGACGACGCCAGGAAAGAGCTGAAAAACTAGAATCTAGAATTGCAGAATTTGATCAGAGTATTTTACTAAAAATAGGCTCTTTTAATACGGCAATTTCCGAAATGGAACAAGCTGCCGTAACCTTGTCCGACACAGCAAAACAAACAGAGACACAAAGTGTTGCAGCTGCAACTGGTGCGTCTGAGGCATCGCAAAATGTTCAAACAGTTGCTGCTGCTAGTGAGGAGATGGCCTCTACGGTTGCTGGTATTAACGAGCAGATGAACCACTCTTCGCAAATAACGGGTCAAGCCATGGACACTATTGATTCTACAGCCAAGATTGCTGTCGAATTACAAAGCTCATCTCAAAACATTGGTAATGTGATTGATTTAATTAACGAAATTGCTGAGCAGACTAATTTACTTGCTTTGAATGCAACTATAGAAGCTGCACGTGCGGGAGATGCAGGTAAGGGTTTTGCGGTTGTTGCGTCTGAGGTAAAAGAATTGTCTAATCAAACTTCGTCTGCAACTAATGATATTTCTGAGCATATTAAGCGGTTACAAGAAATTAGCTCGAATGTCGTGACTTCTGTCGATAAGACCCGTGACGCTCTAAAAGAAAATTCCGAAGTGGCTCTAAATGTGACTGGCGCGGTCGAACAGCAGGCGCTCGCTACACAGGAGATTTCTCAGAATATTCAACAGGTGGCTACGGGTACAGCTGATGCTAGTAGTCAGATTACACAGGTCCAAGGTGGAGCGGCTACTGTTCTACGCTCATCTGAACAAGTTCAAGTTTCCTCTGGTAGCCTTGCGGGAGATAGTCGTGAATTGAAGGCAGCAATTGAAGAGTTTCTATCTGATATTCGCGAAATATAGCCACAATTCAGCCCTGTTATATACAGGGCTGAATTGATTGTATTTAGAACAGCTGAAGCCTTTCTAGTAGGTTGTAACTAGCATAGCCCTACTTGAAACTTTTCATATGTAATGATTGCTCTGCTGCTACATTTTACTATTGTAATCCTCCCGCCCCCCCCTCCTAAAAAAATAACCGCTCTTAAAAGTAGAGTTTTCTCGTAATCTAAACGCAGGAGAGCTACGTGAAGAAATCACATTGTTCAGATAGACAAATTATGGCGATTCTTAATTAGGTTGAAGGAGGAAACTCAGTGCCAGAGCTATTACGTGAGTATGGGATGAGCTCGACAACCATTCTACAAATGGCGCTCCAAGTACTGCGACATTGATGTCACTATGAAGACACTACTTCAAGACCAGGAAGATGACAATTGTCGTTTAAAGAAGATGTATACCGAAGAGCGCCTTAAGGCCGAGATCATTCAGGAGGCCATTGCATAAGAGTGGTAAAGCTGTCTCGGTGAAAGGAGGAGGCGCACCATGCTCTTGTTTAAAAAAATTTGCATCCGCTTTGCCTGTAACGCATTCGGTATCACTGACGCCTGCTGTCTCTATCAAGCTATACTTACATCGGAGAATGCGCTCATTAGCGATTTACTGATCCAGAATGCAGAGCAGGGGCAGATTGGAGGTTTGGTCTGTGCTTTGAACATCTTCGTAATATTAAGGGCTTCGTCTGAAATCACAAACGTGTTTGCCGCACCTACTGTGAACTTGCCTAAAACCTACAGATCAAACCTAGAAGGCGTTTAAGGCTGCACAAACCTAAACTACTAAAAGAATCCATGGACTCGGATCTGGAGTTGTGTGACAAGCTTATTGCGATACGTTGCTATAACGGGCAGGAGTTTATCAGTCATGTGTTTGCCGAGTGGGCCAAAAAAGGTCTCAGAATCGAATATATACAGCCTGGCAATCCACAACAGAATGCCTATATAGGAAGGCCCAACCGTACAATCCGTAACAGCTGGGTTAGAAAACACTTCTTTTAAACACGGTAGGAGGTGTGGGAGCATGCAACGAAGTGGTTATGGTTTTACAATCATGAGCGGCCTCATAAAGCTAACACGGGTAGGCCACCGCTGATGGCGGCATAATTTCTAGTTTTAATGTGGTTAAAAATGGGGGGCTAGCGTTTAAGTATCGCTATGATCTGGCTGTCCGAATATTTTGAAGTTTTCATGAAGAACTTCCTGTGTCTAGATTACGAAAAAACCTTACTTTCAACTACGATGGTTTTTTGGGGATTATCCACGTTGGCTAATGATTCTCAGTCTATAAAAAAGACCAGGTATTTAGAGTGCTACTTATGTTCAAAAATGAGTTGTCGCTATCAGTTGCTCCTCTGCCCATAATCTAATCCCTAACTTGAGGTTGTTGAGGAAAATTTCGTTTTTAGCAATTAAAAAATTCTGTATACCAGTCAACAAAACGATTGATACCTTCCTGTATTGAGGTTTGCGGTTGGTAGTTAAGGTCGCTGATTAGGTCGCTGACATCGGCGTAGGTGCTGGGTACGTCACCGGGCTGGAGGGGCAGCATATTCTTTTTTGCAGTCTTGCCCAGTTTGTTTTCCAGAGCACTGATAAAGTCCATTAACCGCACAGGGTTGTTATTCCCGATGTTGTAGATTTTATAGGGTGCGGGTGAACTGGAGGGGTCCGGAGTTTTGCCATCCCAGGTGGGATTGCCTTGGGGTGGGTTGTCGATGACGCGAGTGATGCCTTCGACTATGTCGTCAATGTATGTGAAGTCCCTTTGCATTTCGCCGTGGTTGAACACATCGATAGGTTTACCTTCAAAAATCGCTTTGGTAAATAGGTATAAAGCCATGTCGGGCCTGCCCCAGGGACCATACACAGTAAAAAAGCGCAGGCCTGTTGTCGGTAGCTGATAAAGGTGGGAGTAGGTGTGTGCCATCAGTTCATTGGATTTTTTACTGGCGGCGTACAAGCTAATAGGGTGGTCGACATTGGCCGAGGTCGAAAATGGCTGAGCTTCGTTGAGGCCATAAACAGAAGAGCTGCTGGCGTAGCTGAGTTTTTTAACGCCGTTATGACGGCAGCATTCAAGAATATTACAAAAGCCAACGATGTTACTGCTGATGTAGGCCTGCGGATTGGTCAGACTGTAACGTACACCTGCCTGTGCGGCTAAATTGCAGACCGCATCGAATTGCTGCTCGGCAAACAGGGTATTCAGATTCTCCGCATCTTCAAGGTTGAGTTTAATAAACTGGTAATTGGGGTGTTTGCTACTGCCAACACAGTGATTGTAGATGATGTCGCTCTGGGCAATACCAGCGCGCTCTAGCCGACCGTACTTGACCCGTTGGTCGTAATAATCATTGATATTGTCGAGCCCAACAACCTCGTCGCCGCGTGCCAATAATTTTAGGGCGAGGTGAGAACCGATAAAACCAGCGGTGCCAGTAATTAATATTTTCATGTGTTTCTTTATTCCTGATTTATTACTTAAGATCTACCACGGCCTATGGCGTAGTAAGCCCAGTTATCTTTTTCAAGCCGCTCGGGTGAATAGAGGTTGCGGCCATCAATAATCGCTTTATTGTTTAAGCGCAGGGCTATTTCATCAAAATCTGGGGCGCGAAATTGTTGCCACTCCGTACAAATCACCAGTGCATCGCAGTCATTTAATACCGAGTATTTGTCATCGCAAAGTTGCAGATTTTCGTCATCCGCATAAATACGTTGTGTTTCATCCATTGCCACCGGGTCGAAGGCTTTTACTTTGGCACCGACATGCCACAGGGCTTCCATTAAGGTGCGGCTGGGCGCTTCACGCATATCGTCGGTATTGGGTTTGAAGGCCAGCCCCCAGAGGGCAATTGTTTTACCGGCGAGCTTTTCTTCGCCACCAAAGTAATGAACGAGCTTACTGAAAAGCCGGGATTTTTGCCGCTCGTTTACGTGGTCGACAGATTTTAGCAGTTCGGCGTTATAGCCTAGCTGCTCTGCAGCCTTGGACAGAGCCTTAACATCCTTGGGGAAGCAGGAGCCGCCATAGCCACAGCCCGGATAAATAAAGTGGTAGCCGATGCGGGGGTCCGAGCCCATGCCTTTGCGCACGGCTTCAATATCGGCACCCAGTAATTCAGCCATATTTGACAGTTCATTCATAAAGCTGATTTTGGTGGCGAGCATGGCGTTGGCGGCGTACTTGGTCAGCTCGGCAGAGCGAATGTCCATAAACACCGTGCGTTCTTGCTGGCGGTTAAAAGGCTCGTAGAGTTCGCGCAGTAGCTTTTCTGCTTCTGTCGAGTCAGTGCCAATAATAATACGGTCGGGCTTCATAAAGTCATTGATCGCCGCCCCTTCTTTGAGAAACTCGGGGTTGGAGACAACGGCGAAGGGAATGTCTTGTCCACGCTCTTGTAGCGTAGCCTGTATTTGAGCTTTAACCTTATCGGCCGTACCGACTGGCACGGTAGATTTGTCGACAATAATACGTTGCTCTGTCATCCGCTCGGCAATGGTTTTTGCCACAGCGAGCACATACTGTAAATCGGCGGAGCCATCTTCGTCGGGTGGCGTGCCAACGGCGATTAGCTGGATAAGACCGTGGGCGACAACGAGGTCTGCATCGGTGGTGAAGCGCAGGCGACCATCTTCGCGATTGCGTTGCACAATGTCTTCAAGGCCTGCTTCCCAAATGGGCAGAATGTCATTGTTGAGTTGATCAATTTTGCCCTGGTCGACGTCCATGCAAATCACATCGTGACCCACTTCAGCGAGGCAGGCTCCAGTGACAAGGCCGACATAGCCGGTACCGAATACGGAAATTTTCATCTTATCGAAACCTGTTGTTGAAACGTGGAGCAAGTGTTGGTGTAGAAGGATTGGTGCGAGGGTATTGCACTGCAAATCCTTGTGTCAGTAGTGTACTTACGTTTTATTAAAGACTGGTGAATGTGTTGATTATACCTTGCTACGGGGATAGCGGGTGCTTTGTCCACATTGATGTGTGCTTTTGTTAAAGTGTTACTTCACTATGTATCTCAAGCTTTATTTTGGAGTTCTGCTTCCTTCTCGAGCCAATAACAGGCGCCATTATAACCTGTACTACCGGAGTCACATCATGAAAGCCTGGTTAGGGATAGCCTTTTGTTCCACTCTTCTTTTTCTCTCTCAGTTTGGTGGAGCCACAGATCTCGCCGATGTTATCGATGGCCTACGCCCTAGCGTCGTGGGTATTGGCACGGTGCGCCCCGCTCGGGGTAGCCATAAGCCAGCCATTGATTTTAGAGGCACGGGCTTTGTTGTTGGCAACGGCCGTCAGGTAATTACGAACCACCACGTGCTACCAGAAAAGCTCGATCGTGCTAACAAAGAAAGCCTGGCCATCTTTGTGGGTAGAGGTAAAGCTGGCAGGGCAATGGTCGTTAAGGTGTTGCATAAAGATAGAGAGCATGACCTGGCTTTACTCGAAATTATTGACGGCTCTTTGCCGGCCATGCGCTTGGGAGACACCGCTTTTATTCGCGAGGGCTCTGACATCGCCTTCACTGGCTTCCCTATCGGCATGGTGCTGGGTCTCTATCCGGTTACTCACAAGGGTATCATCTCTGCGATTACACCTATTGCGATACCCTCGGTGTCATCACGTACTATTACGGCTGCGCAGATGAAGCGTTTGCGCAAACCCTTTGAGGTGTACCAGCTCGATGCCACCGCTTACCCTGGTAACAGTGGTAGCCCGGTTTACAATCGAGATACCGGCGAAGTGATTGGTGTTATCAACAGTGTTTTCGTTAAGGGCTCGAAAGAGACCGTGTTGGAAAAACCTTCGGGCATTAGCTATGCGATTCCCGTGCGTTATGTGCATGACCTACTTAAGAAGGGCAAATAGAGACCGGTTTGCTGTTGCCCTTACACAGTTACAGACCTGCGGCGAGAGATAAGGTCAACTCTGCGGCGCTGACTCTTTTGCAGCCGCTGGCATTTTGACCACACCACAAAGGACTAAAATCATCCCCCCCTTGTTTTTCAGCTGCAGCGCGCAAGGGTGCCATGGCGGTGCTTGCCAGCGGGAAAGTTGGCGCTGAATAATTAATGGGGCCGAGTTCGCTGATCGCTCGATTGACAATGCCACGAGCGGGTCTGCCTGAAAAAACGTTGGTTAATGCGGTGTGGCAGGCAGCGTCACTTTCAAGTGCTGTACGGTGCAGAGCACTGGTCGTGCTTTCGTGGCAGAGTAAATACGCCGTTCCCATTTGTACACCCGCAGCGCCCAGTGCCATCGCCGCCGCCACGCCCTCTGCATCGACAATTCCTCCGGCAGCTATCACCGGCAGTTTTAGCGCCTTAACAATTTGTGGCAACAGGGCGAAAGTCCCCATCTGTTGGCTCAGGTCATTACTTAAAAAGTTGCCACGGTGGCCACCGGCCTCCAGCCCCTGGGCGATAATTCCATCAACACCTGCCGCCTCTAAAAATAGTGCTTCCTCGATAGTTGTAGCAGAGGCAATGACCTTGCTGCCCCAGTGCTTCACTCGCGCTAATAAACTTTTTTCAGGCAGGCCAAAGTGAAAGCTCACCACGGGTGGTTTAAAGGCTTCGACGATATCTGCCGTCTCATTACTAAAAGGCCTTCGTTCTGGCCCGGCCGCTATAGCCTGTATATCGAGCCCGTACTCTTTGTAATAAGGCGCAAGTATTTTGTGCCAGGCCGCTTCCTGCTTAGGTTGCGGTGGCGGGGGCGTGTGACAAAAGAAGTTAAGGTTGTAGGGCTTGCTAGTTTGCGCTCGCAACGTCGTGAGCTCTTTGCCCAAGGCATCATTACTGAGCATGGCGCAGGGCAGTGAACCAAGGCCACCAGCATTGGATACGGCAACGGTTAATGCGCTGTCTTGCACACCGGCCATGGGTGCCTGAATGATAGGGAATTCAATGCCTAAAAGCGTTTGCAGCGTCATCGTTAAAATCAGTCTTTAATTATTTTGACAGACTATATTACATGCTAATGATTACTTTTTGGGCGGGTGAAAAATTTAGCGCTGCGTTAATAGAGTTGCTGAGCTGAATTGTCAGTGACGCTTGGCAGGACGAGAGGGCAGGAAGGCCTGGCAGATAAATAGAGCTAATGGTTCGTGCTAAGGCTTGAAATAAATGGTACCGGAGGCCGGACTTGAACCGGCACGCTATTGCTAGCAACGGATTTTGAATCC
>ERZ1027208.489-NODE-489-length-15309-cov-29.643766_pt1 | contig 15309 bp, 19 predicted proteins | sample MGYA00520867_ERZ1027208 | MGnify/ENA primary metagenome ERZ1027208 (study PRJEB33311, sample SAMEA4378413) | marine metagenome | biome: Marine biome; feature: Fjord; material: Water | collected 2014-07-20T08:00:00Z/2014-07-... | depth 75 m ...
CTATCTATAAATCTTACCACTATAGTATTTCTAATACTAATTAGATTCTAACCTTCTTTAGAAAATAAATTATGTCGGTAAATACGCAATTGATGCAAACTAAACGTGAAAAAACTCACCGTATGGTACTGGATGCTGCCGCTAAGCTATTTAGTGAGCAGGGCTACCATGGCACCTCTTTAAAAAGTATTGCAGAGGCCGTTAATATGCAAGCGGGTAGTTTGTATTATCACTTTTCTTCAAAAGATCAGCTGATGCAAGATGTGTTAAATAAAAGCATTCATATTATTTACTCGACCGTGAAAACAGAGATGAATAAACTGGATGCGGCAGCCAGCTTCAGTGATAAATTAAAGGCTGCTATACGAGGCCATATGATCGCAATTTTAACGTATGCCGACTATACCTCGGCCAGCATTAGAAATTATGGACAGTTGCCTGACGCCGTGCATTATGCCTCACAACCAGCACGTGATGAGTATGAACAATTCTGGCGTGAACTCTTCGAACAAGCTGAGGGTGCTGGCGCTATAAGAACAGACGTAGATAAACACTTATTGCGACTGAGCATTTTTGGGAGCATGAACTGGTCGTCGGTTTGGTTTAATGCTCAGCAAAATACATCGGTTGAGGCATTAGCCGCTGCTCAAGCAGATATTTTTTTACATGGTTGCTTAAAACAAGGACAAAATACATGACCTTTAAAACTTTATTAATGACAGTCGATGCCCGGGGTGTTGCAAGCCTCACACTTAATCGACCTGATGTTCATAATGCATTAAGCGCACAACTTATTGATGAGCTACAACAAGCTTGCCAAATGATTAATAACAGCGAAGAGATTAGAGTCGCTGTATTAACAGGCATGGGCGGCACTTTTTGTTCTGGTGGTGATTTACGCTGGATGCAAAGTAACATTGATAAGCCTCGACAACAACGTATTGAAGAGACAGCAGAGCTAGCAAATATGTTGGCGTCACTTAATACCTTAACTAAGCCACTTATTGGCCGTGTACAAGGGCCTGCTTATGGAGGGGGAGTCGGTCTAGTGTCCGTTTGTGACATTTGTATTGGTACAAATAGTGCGCGTTTTGGTTTAACCGAGGTAAAACTCGGCTTAACGCCCGCGACCATTTCGCCCTATGTTGTTAAACGTATTGGCGAGGCAAACGCACGACGTAATTTCTTTAATGCCCGGATTTTCAATGCCGATGAAGCCCAAAAAATGGGTTTGTTGCATGAGGTAACAGACGACGATGATTTAGATGAAATGGTTGAGCGAGAAGTTAAGCTTATTCTTAAATGTGCCCCTGGTGCCATTGCATCAACGAAAAAACTAATTGCATATGTGGACAGCCATGATGGTGTCGATAACCACACTTATACAGCAGAAAATTTAGCAGATGCTTGGGAAACAGAAGAGGGGAAGCTAGGGATAGATGCTTTTTTAAATAAGCGAAAAGCACCGTGGGTATAAGGTAAGCGATTAGCGATTAGCGATCTCGTACTATAAATATGTGCGCTATAGCGTAAAATTACCAGTATTAACATTGATTAAATAATAAGGAATTAATATGTCAGAAGGGTTTAGTATTGAAGAAATGAGTCTTGGGCAAACAGCCTCAATGAGTAAAACGGTCACAGAAGCAGACATTGTTTTATTTGCGGGTATCACCGGTGATTTTAACCCAGCGCATATTGATGAAGAATATGCTCAAAACAGTATGTTTAAAGGTCGTATTGCACACGGCATGCTATCAGCAGGCTTTATTAGCGCAACATTAGCGATGAAGTTGCCTGGGCCTGGAACTATTTATTTAAGCCAAAATATGAAGTTCAAAGCACCCGTTAGGATAGGTGACACGGTAAAAACAACAGTGACAGTGACTGATATTAATATAGATAAAAAAATTGTAAAACTTGATACCGTTTGCAGTGTAGCTGGAAAGCCGGTTGTTACGGGTGACTGCACCATGATGAAACCCTAGTAAGCTATCGATCACTATTGATGGAAAAGATTATGTCGTTACAAGAAAAACAGCAACAACTGATTAAAACAGCAAGCGATGTTGCCGCTTGGGTGAGCAGTGGAGATGTTATTGATTATGGTTTCGGTTTATCGCAGCCTGACCTTTTTGATCTAGCATTAGCTGCACAAAAAGACCGCCTAAGTGACGTTACTATCCGCGCTGCTTTAACCGTTAAACCTCGTCAGGTTTTGGAACAAGATCCAGAGCAAAAACATTTCGATTTTCAAAGCTGGCATTTCTCTGGGTATGAACGAAAAAAAGCCGCTGAAGGCTTAATCAGTTATATTCCCTTTAATTTTGGTGAAGGTCCGCATATTTATAGGAGCTCTCTTAAGATTGATTTATTGGTTATAAAAACAACCCCAATGGATCAACATGGTTACTTTAATTTTGGAGTTTCTAATACATATTTAAAAGCGTGCTGTGATATTGCAAAGAAAGTAGTGATAGAAACATCCACTCAAATACCGTTGTGCTTCGGTAGCCAAAATAGTGTTCATGTCAGTGAGATAAGCGCCATTATCGAAGGTAATAACGAAGCCTTAACTGAGCTTCCTAATGCCGTTACAACTGACATTGATAAACAAGTAGCCAGCCATATTGTGCCGTTAATTAAAGACAGAAGCTGCCTACAAATTGGTATTGGTGGCATGCCTAATGCTGTCTGTTCGGCTTTGGCAACATCAAATATTAAAGAATTAGGTATTCATACAGAAATGTTTGTCGATGGTATGGTCGATCTAGTAGAAGCTGGAAAAGTATCAGGACAACATAAACAACGGTACCGAGGGCAAATTATTTATGCCTTTGCCTTAGGCACTAAAAAAACCTACAACTTTTTAAATGAAAACCCATTGTGCCTCAGCCTTCCAGTTGATGAAACAAACTTACCTGAAAGAATTGCCGACAATAAACAGGTTGTCTCCATTAATAATTGTTTACAGGTTGATCTGACCGGACAAGTTGCTTCGGAGAGCAGTGCTTATCGGCACATTTCAGGAACAGGTGGGCAGTTACAGTTTGTCCGAGGCGCTGTAGCGTCGGAAGGTGGCCAGTCTTTTATGTGCTTATCATCTCGATTTAAAAATAAAGCAGGTGATAGCGTTTCAAGAATTGTATTGGGCTTAGATCCCGGCACCGTCGTCACAACACCACGAACAGATGTCATGTATATCGTCACTGAATATGGAGCAGTAAACCTTAAAGGGAAAAGTATGAATGATAGGGTATTAGGCCTTATTAACATAGCTCACCCCGATGACCGTGACCAGTTAACTCAGCAAGCACAAGACAGTGGTTTATTGTCTCGTCGCCACTGTCATTAATTAACCCCGTTAACCTTTAATAAAATATGTCTTATCAAACCGTTAAATTAAAGGTGGACAATAAAGTTGCCACCATCACATTAAATGACCCCAAGACTCGCAATGCAATTACTGACCCTATTGTCCTTGGCGAGCTTAAAAGTGTTTTAAGTGACGTTCAAGCCGATAAAAGTATTTCAGTTTGTGTTATTACAGGGGAAGGTAAGGGGTTTTCCTCGGGGGGCAATGTTAAAGATATGCTGCACAAGGAAAAAATGTTTTCGGGTACTCCTTTAGACGTACAAAATAACTACCGACAAGGGATTCACAGCTTATCAAAGCTCCTTTATTCAATGGACATACCTACTATTGCCGCAGTGAATGGAGCAGCAGCGGGAGCTGGATTTGATTTGGCTTTATTGTGTGACTTACGAATAGGCTCTGAAAAATCGAGCTTTTGCTCATCATTTTTAAATTTGGCGGTTATCCCAGGTGACGGGGCAGCATGGTTATTGCGCAAGACAATTGGGGCGCAACGGGCCGCAGAGTTAGTTTTAACGGGTCGAACGGTTTATGCAGAAGAAGCGTTGAAAATTGGCTTATTATTAGACGTGGTTAAACCTGAGCAGTTGATGGAAAAAGCGCAGTTACTAGCAAGCTCCATTGCCGAAAAGTCACGTGAAACACTGGTCGTTACCAAACGATTATTACGGTCGACGGACTCGCTCAGTTATGAGAACCACTTAGACCTTTGTTCCGCTAACCAAGGAATGTTCCACCATACCGATGAGCACCAACTTGCCTTAAATAATTTTTTTAATAAAACGAAACAATAAATTAGCCATAAGTTAAGGTTATTCTATGGTAGTTTGTTTTTTTTGAGAATTCCCCTGGTTATCATTCCAACGCAGATCTAGATGGTCACCTTTTTGCGCGCCTTTAAAAGAAAAGGATATAAATGGGCTGCTCGCAACATGTGGGCCCAGATGAGCTAGAAAAATTGTATGACCGGCATATTGGCAACTCAGCTCTTGAATAAACTGAGGTGAACCAACTTGGCGCATAGAATCTGTCGGGTATTGAATAAATATCCTGACGCTGATTAAGTCTTCTTTAATAATGGCTTTAATTTTCACAATAGAAACCGTACATATTAAGACCCACAATGGTTATTGATAAGGGAAATTTTTTTCCGGTTGGTATAGAGTTTTTCTGCTGTTTTGACTACCACGATAAGAACATCAGTTTTAACCATTTTGATACGCGTGGAAACAAACGGAGTCGTAGCGGCTGATAATTGAAAAGTTGCTACAAGCGGGGAGTTAGCGGTCTCAATAAAAATACTAATGGATTGAACATTAGGTAGGTTAGCGCTTATTTTTATTGGAACTGCATTAGGATTTTTAGCAGTTTGTGGTGTTACGATTTGAACTTTTCGCGTAGCAGTAAAAGATGTGCTGTTAAACAGTTGCAGGTATGCAGCATCTAAACTGTTAGCCTTAAAGGCTTGGCTAGCCCATGCTGCAACCGCCTGGAATGGGGTTAATAGAGCTATTAACGACAGACTAGCAGTCTCGATAAACCGTCGACGGCTCAGCATGGCTTTGTCAGCTAAACGTTATGGATATATTGGCCCATTAAGGTAGTTTATCAAGCATATCTTGAGCCGTTTGTTGCTGCTCCGTGCTTCCACTTTCCAATACTTCAAGTAAGGATTCTTTAGCTGATATGTAATCTTCCATTTCAATATAAGCTTGAGCCAAAGATAGCCTTGTGTCATCTGACTCAAGATCATCTAAATCTGAGTTTTCAGAGCTTGGCTCATCAAGGTGTGGAGTAGGTTGAATAAGGTCAAAATCAAACTCAAAATCTTTTTTGTTGTCATTGTCTGTTGAGTCGTCATCATGATCAACCGCTAACTCAGGTTCATCAAGATTGAAGTCGATCCCGTTATCTGTGCTTTGTTCTGGCTCCGCCTCAACATCAACTACATCCTCAGCTGCTACCTCTAAGCCAAAGTCGTCAGGATTAATGTCCGTAGCTGTGTCTACAGAGCTGGGTCTATTAAACAAAGTCGAAGCAGGGTTTATTTCAGAGCCCATTTTTTCTATATTGGCCCATGACGCAGGGTCAGAATCTTTTAATATTATTAGGCTAGCGGCTACCTCTTCAAAACGTTCAGCGTTAGAAGAAGCATAGAACACATCCAATAATTTTAATTTATACGTTTGGTTGTCAGGCTCACTTTCAAGTGCATTTTGTATAATATCTTCTGCTTGCTGGTACCGCCCATAAGCTATATATACATCACTCTCTGTCAGAGGGTCGGACTCTTGAGGATGTTGAGCAGAGTTGAATTCAGTAGACGTAAACTCACTTAATAGTGGTTCTTCAGTGCTTGAAAATAAGGTGGTCTCTTCAGGCTCATCAACTTCTTTAAAGGTATCGGGTTTATTATCTATATCCAAATTAACGGATGGGGCAGGCACGGCATCCTCAGGTTGATCCTTCTTACGGCGGGCCAGTAAAAGTGCCAGTAAAAGAATAACTAAGCCTCCACCGCTATAAATGTAGGTACTATTAACTTGTAACCACTCACTTATTTCATTTTCACCGGTCTCCTTTAAAAGAGGGGTTTTAGTAACTGGCTCAGTGGCGGGTACTTGAAGTTGCGTTAATTGCTCATTCTTTAATACCAAAAGTCGTTGTAGTTTTTCAACTTGTAACTCTAATTCACTGAGGCGTAACTTAACTTCTTTATTTTGCTCTTCGAGGCTGGTTGCCATCTCAATGGCTGCACTTGCTTGAATAGAGGGGCTATTTGAATTTTCTGGTGTTTTAGCTGTGTCTGTATTTTCAACAGAACTACTGGTCGAAGGTTGTTCATCTTTTAATGAAAGAAGAGAAAGTTTAGACTTAGTATTTACATTAATTTTATCTACTAACTCATTGTTTTTGTTTTCTTTATTGTATTTATTTGATGGCTTCTTTATCGTTTGCTGTGCTTTACGACTGACCGATGATTTCCAAAGGGTATTCTGATCGTTAAAGTCGGCTTTAGCTTGAGCCGTAGTTCTACTTTGAAGCTGAGCAGAGGTGGGGACTTGTAAAACAACCCCTCTTTTTAACGCATTAATATTTTTTTTATAAAAAGCTTTAGGGTTATTGTCATATAAAGCCATCATCATTTGTTGATGAGTAGCATCAGAACTATTTTTGACTAAGTTTTTTGCTATGTCCCATACGTTATCTCTACGCTTGGTAGGTCCGTATTCATCGCTGATAGGGGTGTTACTTGAAACATCAGCTGAGGTGTTTTTTTTAAGTGTTTTTTTTTCAGCCGGTTTGATGACTGTCTCTTGAGCGGTCGCATGTTTTATAGCCGGTGAACGACTAATAGGCATCACAGAGGGAGGGTCTAAAAGGATAGTAAACTCTTTTAGAGTTCGACCTTCGGGCCACTCTACTTCAAGAATAAAATTAACAAAAGGTTCTTTAATGTTAGAACTGGAGCTAACATCAATAACAATCTCGCCATTATTGCTTAAAACAGGTTCAAATTTAAGTTCTGTTAAATAGTGGGGGCGATCGATGCCTGCTTTTTTAAATGTATCGACGGAAGCAATGTTGATATGAACATTGGTTGGATCTTCCCCTTTTGAGCTAATTAAAGGGATCTTAGCTTTTAACACTTGATTTAAAGACGTGCTGGTAACAATATCACCTACACCAAGAGCATAAATATTGGCAGAATTAAATAAACAGAGTGCAGCGGCGAGTTTTGTGGTTGTTTTCATTATTGCTCCATATTGTAAAAGCAGCTTTTATATTATAAAAGCTGGTTGGTGGCTTACCCTTTTAATAAGACCACCAACAATAATAACTATAGTCTATAGATAATTTTTTACTAGATGTTCTGCTATTTGAATACTATTTAAAGCAGCTCCTTTACGTACATTATCCGCAACGACCCACATGTTTAAGCCTCTTGGGTGAGAAATATCTTCTCTAACTCTTCCTACGAAAACATCATCATTACCTGCAGAGTCGGTCACTGCCGTTGGGTATCCGCCATCTACTTGCTCATCTAGCAAAGTAATACCATTAAAATCATTCAGTAATTCAAGCGCTTTTTTTGCCGTTATTTTTTCCTTAGTTTCAATGTGCAAGGCTTCTGAGTGACCATAAAAAACAGGCACTCGAACAGCCGTTGGGTTAACTTTAATGCTTGTGTCATTAAATATTTTAGTGGTTTCCCAAACCATTTTCATTTCTTCTTTGGTATAACCATTCTCTAAAAAAACATCGATTTGGGGTAGTACATTAAAGGCTATTTGCTTAGGGTAAACCTTGGCATCAACACTTTTTCCGTTTAACAACTTAGCAGTTTGCCCAGCAAGCTCTTCGATGGCATTTTTGCCAGTTCCAGAGACTGCCTGATACGTTGAAACATTAATACGTTCAATGCCGACGGCATCATAAATAGGCTTAAGAGCCACGAGCATTTGAATTGTTGAGCAGTTAGGGTTAGCAATGATGCCACGATTCTTATATTGCGCTATGGCACCAGGGTTAACTTCGGGGACAACCAATGGGATATCATCGTCGTAGCGAAAGTGTGAGGTATTATCAATAACCACACAGCCAGCTGCCGCTGCTTTTGGTGCATACTCTTCTGAGACTGAACCACCAGCCGAGAATAGCCCTATTTGCACTGTCTTAAAATCAAAGTCTGCAAGGTTGCCAATCGTAATACTTTTGCCTTTGAATTGAATTTTTCCACCGGCAGAACGACTACTGGCTAATGGATAAATATTTTTAATTGGAAAGTTTCTTTGCTCTAAAATAGAGAGCATTGTTTCACCTACGGCACCAGTGGCACCAACAACGGCAACATCATACGTTTTCATTTTTTTTCCTAGTAATGGTTAACTCAAGACAGTCATGCTTAAATATTTAGCGCCTTGAATACTTGTTCTGTGATTTCTGCAACTTTTCCTACACCCTCAACTTTAGAATACTGAAGGGCGGATGTAGCAGCCTTATCTTGATAAAAGTTAATTAAAGGAGATGTTTGACTGTGATAGGTGGCTAATCGTTCTCTAACGATTACTTCTTGGTCATCGCTTCGTTGGACGAGGGCCTCACCTGTTTGATCATCTAGCCCGGCTTGCTTAGGCGGGTTGTAAACAAGGTGGTAAGTTCGTCCTGAATCTAAATGAACACGCCTGCCAGCAATACGACGAACAATTTCTTCATCGTCCACTGAAATTTCAATGACGTTATCGATATCAATACCCATAGCCGCTAAGCCGTTAGCCTGTGGGACAGTACGTGGGAAACCATCAAGTAAAAAACCTTTAGAGCAGTCATCTGATGACAACCTTTCTTGTATGAGACCAAGGATGATGTCATCTGAAACTAAGCCACCAGCTTCCATAATTTTTTTTGCTTCTACACCTAAAGGAGAGCCTGCTTTAACCGCTGCTCTCAACATATCACCCGTTGAAATTTGAGGTATTCCCAATTTTTCAGTAATAAATTGAGATTGAGTACCTTTACCTGAGCCGGGCCCGCCTAAAAGAATAATACGCATTAATTTTCCTGGAACTATAAATTTTGATGGCGAAAAATAACACAATTAGGCGTTTAAATCCAGTTGTAAACGCAGATCTGGTAGGGGCTAAGCATTGGAATAGACAGCTATTAGTCTGATACTTGGGGGCTAAACACTATAAAAGCCCTATTAAAGGGCTTTTATAGTGTTTAAGTATTTGTTGACACTATTTTTTTAGGGTCACTTTAATGCTTGCAGTTTTTCTAAGCGCCTCAATGTGATTCTCAATGGCATCTTGTTCTAAAGCAGCAACAATGGCAGGCTTAACTTGCTCAAAAGTTGGTGGCTTACCATCACGCTGACCTGTACGTAAGATAACGTGCAAACCAAACTGTGTACGAACGGCCTGTTTAGTGTACTCGTTATCTTTTAAGGCTAGCACGGCTGAAGAAAATTCGGCCACCATTCGGTCTTGAGCAAACCAACCAAGGTTACCACCTTTAGAGGCCGATGGGCCTACTGAGTATTTTTTAGCTAAAGCAGCAAAGTCTTCACCCTTGTTAAGCTTACTAATAACCTCTTTAGCTGTCGCCTCATCTTCCATAAGAATATGACTTGCTTTTAACTCAATGCTTTTCATATCTGCTAAACGTGACGTGTATTCTTTTTTCAGTACCTCTTCAGCAATAGGGTTGTTGTCTAAAAAGTTAATCATCGCCACTTGTGACAACATGCTAAGCTCTAAAAATTGCATTCTTGTTTTAAAGCCTTCGTCATTCTCTAAGCCTTTTTTCAGGGCTTCTTCCTTTAACAATTGCATGTTAACCAAATCGTCGACAAGGCGTTCCATAGGGACCACTTTTTTGTCATTCACCTGCCGTCTTTCTAGTGCGTAGAATTGGAGCATTGAATTCTTTACATCTTGACCATTGACGACAGCAACGGTTGGGTTATCTTCAGCAATAGCATGCTGTGAAAGTGTTGCCAATAAAATAGAGGCTATAAGGCTAGATTTAAATGTCATACGGATCTCCTATTAGTTTTTTTCTTCTGGTGTAAAAGCTTTGATACTTAGGGCATGAATATCAGTTTTCATCATATCGCCCAATGCTGCATAGATAAGTTGGTGACGTTTAATTCGTGATAGTTGACTAAACTCTGTTGAGACAATCGTCAAATAAAAGTGACTGCCGCCTGACTTAGCACCCTCATGGCCAGCATGCGCTTGGCTGTCATCTAATACTTCGATAAAACTAGGCTGGAGGGCAGCCGTTAAAATACTTTTGATACGTTCACTACGAGTTGGCATATGTATTAATCCAAATAATTAAGTTAAAGAAAGAAGGGGTAACGCTAGAATTTTTCTGGCTGCTTAACATGTTTCATTAAATAAAAACCCTGAGCAATAATGAAGCTAATGGTTAAGCCAAGCATGCCAAACAATTTAAAGTTAACCCAGGTATCAGTATCAAAATTATAGAGTACGAAAACGTTTAAACTGCCTTGGACCAGAAAGAAGGCAGCCCACATAGTATTAAGCTTTAACCAAATAGAGTCACTCAACTGTAAATTAGCCCCCATCATTCGTTTAATTAATGGCGCTTTACCAAAAAATTGGCTAATTATGCAAGCAGCGGCAAATAACCAGTTAATAACGGTTGGCTTCCATTTAATGAAGCTTTCGTCTTGAAGGTATAGGGTGGTTCCACCAAATAACACCAATATGACTAAGATGATGACTTGAGAAGATTCAAACTGTCGGTGCTTAAGCCAAAACCAAGCCACCTGAACAAATGAAGCGCCAATCGCAACCTGCGTGGCCAAATAGAGGCCTTGCCATTTGTAAGCAATAAAAAAAAGCACGATGGGGAAAAATTCAAATAATAGTTTCATAAGAAAGAAGATGAGGCCTTAGGCTAAAATATCAATGCCTAATTGCTCATGCAACTCATCTTTATAGGCTTGTTCGGAAAGGGACTGAGTTTGAAGGTATGACTGAATAGGTTTATTTTGCTTGGTATCAACCTTATCAAGCTGAGTTTTTGATTGCTTTTTATCCAACAACTCAATTTTCTCAAATAATTCAGGTCTCGGCGTTTTTTTAAGTGATAGAGTCTGTTTGACAAGGTGTTGGTCAACTAAACGGTTATCAACTTTATCACCAGATAGACTTTGTTTATCGGTAACCTTAGCCGGATGAGGGACAAAATTTAGCGCTGGCAGATTTGCTTGAATATTCATGACAGATAATTGCTACAATATATATTGATACCGTTGTTGAGACTTGTGTAATTGGCATATGTAATAAACAGCTGTCCAATCTAACACAAATAATTGAATTTCACTATGACTCCGATAGAACGATATTTAGATGACCAATCAGCTGGTGGATTTACGAAAGACGCCGCGCAACGAGATATAGTTGAGTATTTAAATGTTTTATACCTAAACTTATTAAATGAACCAACTGAGCCTGTTAAACCTACCAGCTTTTTTGCTAAGTTTAAACGGTCCACTAAACCAGTTTTAACAATACCAAAGGGTCTTTATTTATGGGGAGGCGTTGGGCAGGGTAAAACTTACTTAATGGACCTATTCTATGACTCAATACCCTTTAAGCAGAAGAAACGAACCCACTTTCATCGTTTCATGCAACAGGTGCACCAGCAATTAAGAAGCTTAAATAATGTACCCGACCCACTGCAATTGGTTGCAGATAAAATAGCCAGTGAATGTCGTGTGCTGTGTTTTGATGAGTTTTTCGTATCAGACATTACCGATGCCATGCTGCTGGGTCGATTATTTGAGGCCTTATTTGTACGTGGAATATGCTTAGTGGCAACCTCTAATATACCTCCTGATGACTTGTATAAAGGCGGTTTACAACGCGCACGTTTCTTGCCGGCCATCGCTGCCCTAAAAGAGCACTGCACCGTATTGAAGTTAGACAGTGGAACAGACTATCGACTGCGTGAGCTTGAACAAGCTGAAATATACCACTCGCCATTAGACGACCAAGCCACCATTGAATTACAGCGTTTATTCGACCAAATGACATTGAGTGATGTTGAGTTTGAGGCCAGTTTGGAAATAGAAGGGCGCACAATCGAGGTTAACAAGTGCGCCGAAGGGGTAGTGTGGTTCGATTATCAAGTTATTTGTGATATCCCACGGGGCTCGGCAGATTACATAGAAATTTCACGTTGCTTTCATACCGTTATGGTATCGAATGTCTGTATTATGAATGACTTAACAAATGATGCTGCTAATCGCTTTATTAATTTAGTCGATGAGCTTTATGCTCATAATGTCAAACTGGTTATTTCTGCGGAAGTGCCTGCCCAGCAATTGTATCAAGGGACCAAAATGGCATTTCCATTCGAAAGGACAGTCAGTCGTCTACTTGAAATGCAATCACACGAGTACTTAGAACGCCCCCATTTACCATAAACAGGAGAACTAATATGGATAAGCAAACACAGTTAGAAATTGAAGCAGCCTCTTTTAGGCGAATTATGAAACATTTTCAAACACATACCGACGTACAAAATATTGACCTAATGAATTTAGCCGATTTTTGCCGAAACTGTTTTTCCAAATGGTATATGGCAGAAGCTAAAGAGCGAGGGGTTGAGATAGATTACGATGCCGCGCGTAAGGAAGTCTACGGCATGAGTTATGCTGACTGGAAAAAAGACTACCAGCAACCAGCAACAGCCGAACAATTAGCTTTGTTTGAAGCTGGAGAAATAAGACGTAAGGCAGAAAAATAGGCTTGGTTTGTAAGGTTGAATAAATCAACTTTACATCATTAAAAACCATCTCTAATTCGAGCATAAAGTTCAGTTGCTTAATCCAATTTACTTCTGAACACGCTTACGAGTAGAATTAACCTTTAACTATACATTATGGAGTAAAAATCACATGGGCAGAGCGTATCAGAACCGTAAAGAATCAATGGCAAAAACCTCTGATATGAAGGCGAAGGTCTACAGTCGATATGGTCGTGAGATTTACGTTGTCGCTAAAACAGGTGGGTTTGATCCAACCGGAAACCTGGCTTTACGTAGTTTAATTGACCGCGCGAAGAAAGATCAGGTTCCTGCTCATGTCATTGACAAAGCGATAGAGAAAGCGAAAGGTGGCACTGGTGAGGATTTTTCTCCAGCACGTTATGAAGGTTATGGCCCGGGTGGCAGTATGGCAATTATTGATTGCTTAACCGATAACCCTAACCGTACTTTTGGTGATGTTCGCCAAGCATTTACTAAAACAGATTGTAAAATTGGTACGCAAGGTAGCGTTAGCCACATGTTTGACCATTTAGCTATTTTTGTTTTCAAACATGATGATGAAGATGCCGTGCTAGAAGCATTAATGGATGCGGATGTTGATGTTAGCGATATTGAGAATGAAGACGGAAAACTCTCAGTTTTTGCACCAAATACCGAATACTTTAAGGTTAAGCAAGCGTTATTAGATAGCTTTGGTGAACTCGACTTTGAAGTGGATGAGATTCAGTTTATTGCTCATAACTTCACCACGGTTAGCGGTGATGATGTTGCCTTATTTGACAAGTTTTTAGATATGCTGAACGAGCTAGATGATGTGCAGCAGGTTTACCATAATGTTGAATTAAACTAAGTCGACGCATTAAATATAACGCCCCCCCCTAAACTCCAAGCCGAACCGTTTACAGGTTCGGCTTACTCACTATTGAGTTAAGTTATTTTGCTGGTTTTCAATTAGATTGATTCAACTAAAATAAGTTCTGGTGGGCTTTGTTTAACCAACGGCGGAATATCTATCGTCACGCGATAATATTGTTTATCAAGCGCCTTTGCCCATACTTTTACCGCTTCGGCCTCCTGCCGACCACCAATATGTCCGGTATAGGCCAATACTGAAATAATACCCGGTTTTTGTAAGCTTAATAAGGCAGAATTTAACGCTTGAACGGTTGTTTGCGGAGAGGTTTGTATGTTTTTGTCACTACCTGGTAAATAACCTAAATTAAAGACAATACAACGAACAGACTCAATCTTATTATTAGCTAAGTAGCTAGTCAAATTTTTATGGTTATCTTGAATCAGATTGACCCGTTCGCTTAAGCCTTTATCCTTCAAGCGGGCATCAGTTGCTGTTAATGCCGCTGATTGTAGGTCAAAGGCGTACACTTTACCGTGCTGACCGACATTTTCAGCCAGAAAAACAGTATCGTAACCATTGCCCATGGTGGCATCAACGGCGTGATCGGCTTCTTGCAAATAAGCAGCTATTTTTTGATGAGCTTTTTCAACCAGCGGGACAGCCATTGGCGTACCTCTTAATGTCTAGTGTATCGGGTAAGGCTTTATTGTTAAGCAAATGGTCAGCAAAGCGCTCACTGCACCAAGGAATAGTTAATGAACCCTTTGAGCCAAAACCGTTGAAAACAAATAGTTGTTCATGATATGGGTGTTGACCAATAAAAGGCTGTTTATCACGCGTTCCTGGGCGAATACCTACATTTTTTTTAATGAGGCGAGCATTTTTTAAATGCGGGAACTGCTGATGGCAGGCATTTAATAGTTCATCAACTGATGTGTCGCAACTTAGCTCATCAAGCGGGCTCCATTGCCATGTCGCACCTAATTTAAACTGCCCATTGGCTAAGGGCAGAAGCCACTTGCCAAATTGCACCATTTCCTTGGGCAGTGGTTGATCAGTTTCTAAGGTGAAAATTTCACCCTGAGCCGGTTGTAATGGAAGCCATGAGAACCAAGGGTTATCTTTTAACTGGTAACCATCACAGAAAATGACTTTGCTTATTTCGTAGTCTCCCCACTCAATTGAGCTGCCTGTTAGCGTTAACGCCTTAGGGTCAATTTTACTGCTAATAAAGCACCCTTGCTGCAAAAAGAAATGGCGTAACTGGTCCAGTAGCGGAACAGTGTTTAAGTAGGCGCATTGTTTTTGCTCAAAGCCGCCAATAGTATTTTGTCTTAGGTAGTCTTTAGCACTAGGGTCTAACCGTGGACCTAAAAAAGGTGCATAATCAGCTTGCTGCTGGCGTTTTTCCCATTGCAATACTTCATCGCTAGACTTAAACACGCGAACTTGTTTAAGGGGGTGTAAAAAAGGTTGTTTAAAAAACTCACTGAGTGACTGGTAAAGTTTTTTGGCATAAGGTAGGTAATGTTCCAGCCCGTTTGTTTTCACCAGTCTTTTTCCGGTAATAGGGTTAATTAAGCCCGCCGCAGTACGTGAGGTTGTCTGCTGTAGGCAAGGGTCAGCAATAAGAACATGCTTACCCTGCTGCATAAGCTGCCAACCAAGTAAGCTACCCGCAAGCCCCTGTCCAATAATTAGAAAGTCGATATGTTTTTTTGAGGGCATGGCTGCTCGGGAGTCATTAACGTGTGTTATTTTACGTTAT
>ERZ1027208.490-NODE-490-length-15282-cov-8.727392_pt1 | contig 15282 bp, 17 predicted proteins | sample MGYA00520867_ERZ1027208 | MGnify/ENA primary metagenome ERZ1027208 (study PRJEB33311, sample SAMEA4378413) | marine metagenome | biome: Marine biome; feature: Fjord; material: Water | collected 2014-07-20T08:00:00Z/2014-07-... | depth 75 m ...
CCTTGCCGGGCGGGGGGCGCGGCTGGCGGGGAAGTGTCACTTGGTAACTGCCACCCTGGGTATGGGACCCACAACTGCCGCGACTTTAATCTGCGAGCTGGATGTACTGGGTCAAGCACGCGCCCGCCAGCTCGCAGCGCTCGCCGGTGGCGCGCCAATCAATCGAGATTCAGGCCAGTTTAGCGGGCAACGCAAAATCGGAGGCGGGAGGAAACAGGTTCGAGATGTGGTTTACATGGCGGCGGTTGTAGCAATCCGTTGGAATAAGGAAATGATGCGCTTCTATGAAAGACTCAAGAAAGCTGGAAAGCCGTTCAAAGTCGCAATTACCGCCGTCATGCGGAAACTGCTCATCTTAGCAAATACTCTGCTTCGCGAAAAGCGACCTTGGTGCGAAGTCAGGCCTTGATTTTCAAGACAGATGCTTTCCTCTTTTGGAGAGGTCCGGCGGCTTGGAAAAAACTCTACAATCTGATGCGCCGAGATCACCTCTCTCGTTGACGGGCATAAAACTCGGCCAACACATCTGAGCCAGTCGACACGGCCCCTTTGATCAACACCGACCCTGCCAGGCTCTCTTTGGAAAGCCGCACCAAGGTCCCCGACTTGATATCTGCAAAACAGGTCATCCGCCGTCCGCGGCGCTTGTAATGTGTGCGCCGGACGTCCTGAACGGTTGACCCATCGGTGATAGTGACAGGTGCCGCGAGATGTATTTCATCACCCTCTTGGTAGTTTGGGATCGCGGCCCAGTCTTTGCATTTTTGCCGCCAACCGTGCGCATAGGACTTCGGGTCAGAGATTTCTGACAGACACGCGATAAGCCCAAGGGGTGCGCGTGCCTGCACGGGGCCCATGGTCTCATCCATATCCTTGTAACCAAAGCACGCCTGATCATAGCCGGTCAGAAACACAGCCGCGAATGTATATGCCCCGTCCGGGCCTGCAACATATTGGGTTTGCGTAAACGACGTTCCCGGTCTTGGTAAAGATCTGACAGCGACATACCAGACAGACCCTACTTTGCTCAGTCTAAGGGGCATCTGGGACAATGTATCGTTCTCAAAAGTGCAAATCCGTGTAATTTCTGCCTTTTCTTGGGCGTGACCCCGGATGCGCTGGTCGGTATAAAAAAGCCACCCCATCACGCAGCTCCTTTCATCTCAATTGGATAGATCTTGTCGAGCGGGACGCGGTAGGGCAAAGCATTGTCAAAATCTTCACTGTTTCCGTGATTTCGAACCCATGCATGGGTCGCTGTGAGATCCAGAATTTTGACGTGGAACACACCTCCGAGACCGGATGGCGTCTTGTAGATCTGACCGATCAACGGCGTTTGCTTTCTGGGATCAAACACATCGATCACGTGGTTGGACACGCAGAGCATCAAGGTCGGGTCCCCGCGCGTGATGATCTGTTGCGCCGCCTGAATAATGTCGAGGTGATAGATGCCGGTATAGCCACAAAAAATTGCCGTCACCTCAGCAACCCAGTTGGGATCAACTTGCGGGTTCTTGCCGTGCGCATAAACCTGCATTCCATTGGTGTCCGGCGCGCCGACTTCCTTGATCGAGGTCGCATCCAGCCCATTGGACATCAGGAAAACGCCCTGGGCGACGGAAAGGATCAGGCCGGGTTGCGTTACCTCACCGTCCCATTTGCGCATAAATCTGGTACAGCTTTGTGCGTGTCTGATAATCTTGGCGACCTCTGGGGTCGCGAATTCGAGCAGAGCCATTTGTATCTCCGAAGATCTGTATTTGGGGATTTGTTTTTGATGTGCTGGGGCAAGACCCAAAGAAACGACGCTCCTTTGGGTCTTGCCAGTGATCAGGCGGCTTTGGCGTGATCTTCGACGTGATCTGGGACATCGCTGGTCTCAACTGTTGCAGCCGGCGTGACGGTTTGCATATCAGGCGGGCGCCATGTGGCCACGGCCGTGCGCTGTGCGTCGGTCAGGGTTGCAAAAGGCTCTGCAAAGAGCTGATCGCAAAAGGTTACCACGTCGTTCTTGCTGGAACCGGCAAGATTGAGTGCTTCTTGGGTCAGGCCGAGGTCTGCATTCAGCATATGCAAAAGCTGTGCCTTTTTGAAACGACCGAAGAGCGCTGCATTCGGGGCCCAATGCGCGCGGAGATCCGGCATGATTTCTGCTTCAAGGTCGTACATCAGGACGTCTGCGGTCCGGTTGCGCGCAAAACAGGGTTTGACCGTCAGCCCGACAGCGAACGCGACAAGGGCGGCCTTCTTGGAGCCATCAAGCGCACGGAACTTGGCAAATTGCTCGGCAGGTGAGCGAGTTTCATCGGCCCAGCTTAGATCCAGCGTTTCGCGGATCACGTCCATTTGCTCCTGCGCGGTTCGGTCAATCTCATCGAGCTTGGCGTGAGTGCGATGCTGAGCAGTTACCGTCAAGTCGATGGCGTAGGTACGAGCACCAGCGAAGAGCACATCGTTGATGATCTTGAACAGGGCAAAATCCGTGGCGGTTTCAGGGTGGGATGCCAAGGCGGCTCCCAGAGCCATCGCCCGTTCCATCTGCAGGTCAGAGGAAAGTGCTGCAGAATAGGTAATGGCGTCGCTCTTGGTCACATCCTTTGGCGCTATGTTTCCGTCACTTCCAGAAGTCGCATTTGCGCAGGCTTGATCTTCTGGGCGGATCAGACCGACCGTCAGATGGACATTGCTGTGGTTCCAGGTCGCAAACACTCCGGCGTTCTTGAGGTCATCCGGCAGATACCCGGTTTGCAGCTCATCCGCCTCTTCGGTTAGCGTATCGATTTCATCATAGATCTCGTCCGCCTCGTCTTGGCTGATCTCTTCGGCAGACTGGCGATCTTCCAGAGCAGAAACCAGCGTTGCGATCTCGTCAAGTCGCGCTTGACCTGCTGCGTCCGGCACGATTGTTGCTGGATAGACGCGGCCATAGCTGCTGAACATCTGGTAATCATGCTCACCCGCTGCATCTGCCCAGGCAAACCCAAGGCGGTCACGCTCGGCTTCGGCGGCCGCCTGAAGTTTTTCGACCAAAACCTTTTTGGCTAGATCCATATCTTCAAGCACCGAATGCTCGTCGAGCAAGTCCGCGGCAACTCCTCCTCCTTTGGCTTCATAGTCGTCCCGGATGAACGCACCCAACGCGTCACCCACTTGAATCCCACGGGCGCGCAATGTGGACTTGATCTGATGTGCATGCGGCCGCGCCCCGTCCTGGCTCAACGCCTCAAAGACTTCGAACTGAACTTCCGGGGAGGGATGATCGGCAAATGCCTTCATGGCATCCAGTGTGAGTGTCTTGGCCCGGACTGCTTCGCGGATGCTGGAATGAACAAGCCCGTACCGGAGGCGTTCTTTGACGGCAGTCTCGGTCGTACCAAAGGTCATCGCGATACTGGCGATCGACTGATTGTCGGTCTTCATCATCCGCGCAAAGGCTTCAAACTGGTCAATCGGCGACATCGGGGCCTGGGTGATGTTCTCAGCCAGGGAGATGGCAGTTGTCAGATCGCAATCGGCGGGCACGACCCGACATTCGACCTTCGTTTTGCTTGTAAATGCCTTCTCAGAGGTATCAGCAGCCAGTTCTTGTAGAGCGGCGCGACGACGACCGCCGCCCAAAACAGCGTATTTCGACCCGATCTTCTGCACAACCAGGGGCTGGATGAGGCCGAGCGTCACAATGCTGGCCTTGAGATGTACAATATTCTCGTGTTCATAAGCCTCGACGGATTGAGCACGCACGTTGGCGGGATGCTGTTCCAGTTTTCCGATTTCAATCTGTTGGGATGTCATTTGGGTTGTCATGATGCTTCCTTTATTGGTTGGTTCGATCCCGAAATGTCAGGATCACCCCCCAAAGAAGCCTGCTTTTACTTTCCTTCCGTCCGCCGGTTTCAGCCCCCGTCTTCCAGACCTTGGAGCACCAAGCCCATCTTCATTCCCCAGCAAGGTCCCGCAGGGACCGCGCAGCGCCCCATTTGATCGTAACCCCTGAGGCAGATCGACGTACATGCAGGTCTGCATGAGCCAAAGGAGATTGGGCAGCTCTGTTTGCTGAGATGGTCAAACAACTATTGGAACAGCGGAGATGTATCGTGCGGTGTTCTGGGGTGGAGCCGATTTAACGGCGCTGGCCTAGAGCAAGGTGCCCCGACTTGCGGGGCAGGGGCCATGAAACGCTCATCAGGTAATGCTTAGATGCCAACCGAAGAAATGCTTCACGAGGCTCACTTGTTTGGGCAATCTGGCCCAATGGGATGATGAACACAGAAACTACTTTTCATGTTTGAAATTGTCTGTCGCGAGAACTTTTGGCCTCAGGGCAGAAATATGACAGTAATCTACTTCATCCAATCCGGTACGCGACCCTCTGCTTCCTTTTTCTAAGCACTTTCAACGTTTCTGATTTCTACGTGGTTATTTGCGCGAATTAGCCCGTCGGTTTGCTGTGTTATATATGTGTTATATAGTGTGTTAAGGCACTGAAAATCCAGATAAGTCATTGGTGCATAATAATAAAATCGGACAAGCGGTGTGTGTTACCCCGAATGGACGTGTCTGATACCCCGAACCTTAGTGTGTGTTACCCCGAATCGGGCTCGGTGGATCTGCAGACACGTTGAGGGGGTAGCCACATCGTTTGGTTGTTCGATTCGGTTTCTGATGCCTCAATTTTAGACCGTAATCGGGCAAATATTCCAGCATCGGTGGGTGAAACCCCGAATCGGCCCGACTTGGTGTGTAAAACCCCGAACCAGAGGAGCGTGTGTGATACCCCGAAAGATGGCTTCGGCCCTTAATAGTCAGGCAAAGGTGGGTGAAACCCCGAATACCCAGCCGCGGTGTGTAAAACCCCGAACCAGCCGATTGCATATTTTATAGTGTAAAGCGACATTTAGCCGGAATGCAGGTCTCCAAGTGTCTAATACCCCGAATCTCTTGACAGGTGTGTGAAACCCCGAATAGTTATCCACATGGTGTCTAATACCCCGAATCCAAATTTGCAGCTCCTACCGGAGCGCCACCCGCAAGATGATCTGTTCATCTGCGATGTGGCGGATGCAGTGCTGAAGGATGTGATGCCGCAGATGGAGCATCCGTTTTATTCACTCTCCAAGAAACCTGAAACAGCCGTTCGCCGCTATGAGCATAACGGTCATTGGGTCGAGATCACACCCAGCGTGAAGGGGTTGGCGACGATCTATGACAAGGACATCCTGATTTATTGTATTTCCCAGATCATGCATAAGCTGCGGGATGGAGAAGAGGTGTCTCGGCGCGTCCGCCTGAACTCCCGTGATCTGCTGGTGTTTGCCAACCGGGGAACGTCTGGCAAAGATTATCAAGCGCTTGTGCAGGCGGTGGACCGTTTGGCGGGCACGCGGATCAGCACAAACATTCAAACCGGCGATGAGGAACAATACGATACATTCGGCCTGATCGATGCGGCCTCTATCAGACGCAAGCACGGCAATGATGGGCGCTTGCTGTGGTGTGAGCTTAAACTTTCCGAGTGGGTGTTCAATGCGATCCGCGCGCAGGAAGTGCTGACGCTGCACAAGGACTACTTCAGGCTGCGCAAACCGATTGAACGCCGGGTCTATGAGATTGCCCGCAAACACTGTGGGCGCCAACCGACGTGGTCCATCAATTTGGATCTGCTGCATAAGAAATCCGGGTCAAAATCCTCGCTGAAAGAGTTTAGGCGGTCCTTGCGGCATTTGGTCGAACATGATCATCTTCCCGACTATTCGATCTCTTTCAAAGGAGATACGGATCTGCTCGTCTTTGTGAATCGGGGGACGATGTACAAAGAAGTTCAGGTGGTCGAGGCGGCGGCGCGCATCGTACTGGAAGCTGCGACTTATGAAGAGGCGCGCGACGCGGCACCGGGGTGGGACATCTACCATCTCGAAGGCGAATGGAAAGCCTGGATGAGCGATGGTGGTCTTGACGCACCAAAAAACCCGGACCGGGCGTTTGTGGGGTTCTGTCGCAAGTGGTCTGAGAAGAGAGGCCGCCCCTGAATCTGGCCGACCGTCGTAGCGGTTTTGGCTTGTCCCGAGCCTTTGACGGTTGTGATTGCGGATAACTCAATTGATCTGACGCGCGCGTAACACCAGTGGCATCGAACCCAACCCGTTACAAACCCGTGGTTGAAAAGTGACACCTCACATTTCCTTGCGATTGTTCTTGCAGCAATTTTGCAAAAGTCTATGAACACCTTGATTAACGCCCAAGCATATGACCGTGAAGTATTATGAACGATGTGCCTGTACCGAGTGTACCCCTCAATTTGGTCACCAAGGAAGGCGTGGATGCGTGGCGCAACCAGAAAGAAACTTTCACCGTTTCCTATGGTCTGATCGGGCATGAGAAGACCGGGCGTCCGCTTTACCGCGCGCTGTTTGACAAGGCGGGCGAAACCTTTCTTCTCGTTGACCCCGACACATTGGACATTGTGGCAGCTCCGATCAACTTCAGGGGCGAAGATGCGGTGATTGACCACCTGTTCGAAATTGCGCCAGGTGCGTCACCGGTGTTGCATCTGGACACAAGTGGGTTTGTTGACGGCAAGCTTCCGACCGCCGCATGCTTTATGGCGCAAACGTAGCATCATCTGGATCATAGGTGCGAGGTTAGTACCGGACCAACTCATAGCCGTGTCGGCCCTCGTAATCATGCCATTCAATGCCGACAGCGCGGTATAATCCCATGCCGCTGTTACAACTTGTCGAAAGGGCCATCCACCCTGGCACATGATGGGCGCTTGATCTTGCCCAATTGAAGTCGCCTTGTCGGCCGTAGGTGCCCAAGAACGTGCTGTCGGTCTCTTGGCAATCGCCCTCGCTGCCTTGCGCACGGTGTTGATATTGATCCACGCGCCATACTTTGATGCTCCCTACAAAATCAAATGCAGCACCTGAGATATCGATATCGGCCGTGCCGTTGTCGTCAGAGATACTCTGGGCCAGCAACAGCATTGCGGCTGTCTGGTCTGCAACATCATTTGGTGCCGACCTGTCTTGGGACCCTGCACCAAGGGATATCAACGTCGGCAGGGTGTCGCTCGGGATCGATTGCGCCGGAACATTTTCAAAAGCATAGCGCAAGAAGGCCTCGCTTGGTGTCAATTTCTGCGGCGTGTTCAGCACCGTGCGCATCGGGCATCGCCAGATTTGAAGAGGCGGCTCAATAGGCCAAGGCGTGATCCTGCGTATGAATACGGCGCGCGCATGCGCACAGGGTGCAGAGGCGGGCCAGCCGCCGGACAAACACAACAAGATCGCACAATCAACTTGGTAGGCTTGGGCGGGTCGCGGCGCTATTGCGACAAGACTGGACAGGGCGAGCACCAAGAGCAGGCAGCGGGTTTTGAGAAAGTCAGTCATTGGGGTCTCCGATTTGAGCGATGTGGGGCAGGGGGAGGTCAATCATTTCCTTGGGGGCGTGTCCAAGAGAGTGGTGTAGTCACGAATTGCGTCTTCAATCTCGAGGCGCGTTACGCCATGGGCATGTTGCAGGCAGTTGAGATAGTCTTGAGCGTCAGTGAAATACTGCGCGAATTCCGCCGAGAGCTCTGCCCTGAACTCACTCAGCATCTGCGGATCGTTTGGGAGAAGGGGGACCGCCGGGGGCAGACAAAAAACAGTTTGGGCGATCGTGGCGACCGGAAAGGTACAGACACTTAGCAAGAGGCCATATGCTGAGCGTCGAAGGGCTAAGTCGAATCGCGAAAACAAGCAAGAAGCTGCCACACCTGTTGCAGATAATTTCGTGGATAGAGTGTATGAACCCGGCGGCGCACTCATGGATTTTCGACAGCGTGGCGAATGGTCATGGGGATGATATTTCCCAACGTCGTAAGGATTTGAGGTCACAGAGAGACAAGAAATCAGCCTCCCGCCGGTCTGATTTCAGCATACAACCTGAAATGGCATTGACTAGGTTAAATATGTATCCTAACGATGAATACGTAAACTATTGTTATGCGCGAAGTGCTAGCGATGGTTGGAACGGTGGTGTTAGATGACCCAGACAAGTGGCTTTGGCTGCTGCTCTGGGGAGTCGAAAATGAGAGACAGATCGTCTGTGCGCAAGATGGCCGGGGTCCGCGAGGACGTTTTGGCTGGGGGAACGTTGGAAGTCGAATGCATCGAGGGTGCACAGAAGGATAAAGGTGTATGGCGGGGGCTTTGGCGGCTTTTCGTGTGTACGGCGGGTGATGATGGTGCGCCTTTGCGGGCACTGGTTGTCGTCGCAGGGGATGCAAGTCCAAAATACATCGTCACTGTATCCGGTCTGGTATCTCTTGCTGTTGAACTTGGCTTTACCGTTGTGAATATCCCCCTTGCCGCAGGCCAAAAAGAGGTTTGGGAAATTGCGGAGGACAACGGCTAACACTCTTTGGATCATTGCGCTTTGTGTGATCGCCGCCCTCTCAACAGCTCCAATCGGCTACGCCGATGTTATAGACCTTGAAAAAGGTGAGTTCTCAAACACCACAAGAGTATCCAGCCCATTCGTGTCAGGGGTGCTGGACCTTGATCGGCCCGCCTCACAGCCCACTGCCCAGTCAGACCCAATAACATTGCCACGCCTAACCGCCCCAAGGCGGGGAAGTGCAGAAGTTGAGGCGATGGTGCGCAGGGTTGCTGCACAATATCTCGATCATCCAGGGATCGCGGCCGTCGACATGTCTGGACTGCAGTGGCTCGCGCTCTTTCGGGCCAACATTGGTATTGAGTCCAATTTCAGACAATCAGCTGTGTCCCCTGCCGGGGCCATCGGTCTGGGCCAACTGATGCCCGGCACTGCACGTGTGTTGCGGGTTGACCCGCATGATGCCGAAGAAAACCTGCATGGGTCGGCCCGCTATCTTCTGGCCCAGATGTTGAAATTTCGATCCGCTCAACTGGCGCTTGCCGCCTACAACGCGGGTCCTGAAGCCGTCACTCGATATGGCGGCATTCCGCCCTATCGCGAAACGCAAGAACACGTTGTCAAAGTGTTTGCGCTTTATCGCGCAACGATTCCTCAGGAGAACTTATAATGAAAAGATTTAGGCCTCTATTGGCTCTGATCCCCCTCTTTGTCTTGATTGCACAGCCCGCGCTCGCACAGAACCTCGATCCTTTGGAAAATATGCTGCAAACGGTCGTTGATGCACTCACCGGACCAATTGGGCGGCTTGTCGGCATCCTGGGCCTGGTCGCTGCTGGATATATGATGTTCACCGGGCGTCTCAACTGGCCGCTCTTCTTGGCAATTTTCCTTGGCATCGTTTTGGTGTTTTCCGCCGCGACAATCATTGACGGCTTCGCCGCTCCGTAAAAACCCCCGCGCCCTGCTTTCGACGTAGGGGGGCAGGGCGTACCCAATTTGACAAAGTGATTGCCCATGCGCGAAACACCCATCTTTCTTGGACTGACAAGACCTCCCAAGTTCTTTGGGTTGCCCATTGGATATTTCATTGGGCTGATGATGACGGCTGTCATCCCCTTTGTCGGGTTGGACGAGTGGAAATTCCTGCTTCTGATCCCTGCAGCCTTTCCGGTCTTGTGGGTGATTGCGGACCGCAATCCGGCATTGTTCGAGATTTTGGCGACCGTCTACACGGCCACGCCGCCCACGACGAACCGCGCCATTCGGGGCGGGGACAGCTATGGCCCCACGCTGTCGATGGCGGGATCAAATACCGCTCAGTTGATTGGAAAAGCGGCCAGCAAGGAAGAGCCGGCGGCGCGGCATCTGCCATATATGTCAGCACTTACAGATGACATCATTCTGACGCGGCAGGGGGATCTGATGGCTTCGGCTGTGGTGGAGGGCCTCGACAGCTTCACATCTGATGATGGTGAAGTGGATACGCAGGCCGAGGCCTTTGCCCGTCAGGTTGGCCAGTTCGGAGAACAATTCGGTTTTTATGTCAACAAGATCACCATCCCGGAAAAGGTCGATCTTGATCCTGTTGATGAAGATGCGTTTACGACCGAGGTGGATCGACGTTGGCTGTCAGATGTCACATCACGCAATCTCAAACGGCGCGTGATCATGATCTCTTTGCTGTTGCGACCCAGCATCTCTGATAAACTGGGCCTGTCGAAGTTCTTCTCGCCCAAGAAAGAGAACGCGCAGTTTCGCGCCGAACTTATCGAGCGCAAAGACAAGCTCAATGAAGCCATGCGGTTGCTCGAGGGAATGCATCAGGGCGTCGGGTTAAGGCGGTTGCGTGTGGGAGATGGGGAATGGTTGGGGCTCTTGGGCGCTGTGCAGGGCCAAAGCTATCAGCCTCGACATGCTGTGCCTGGTCAGTTTCTCTCTACTGCCGGGGTCAACAGCGAGTTTACCTTCAAGGGCAAGCTCGTTGAAATCGACAATGGTCAGGAAAAGCGGTTTGGTGCCTTGTTCGGGGTTCAGGCTTATAGCCCCAACACTTGGCCGACCATGCTTGACGCGTTGGAACTGCCCTTTGACATTGTGATCACCAACAGTTTCACGCCGCAGCGCAACAACGCGGTTGTTGAGAAAATGAAGCTGGTGGCACGGCAGATGAAGGCGACTGACGATGCCGCCCGCTCACAACAGCAGGATCTGGAGCTTTCGGCAGACAACGTGGCTTCAGGGCGACAGGTGTACGGCATTCACCACCTGTCCGTGATGGTCACAGCCGACAGCCCGAAAGAGCTTGAGATCGCGGCTTCCGAAGTCTGGCGTGCGGCGCAGGAAACCGGGGCGACAATGATCCGCGAACGGGCGAACTATTGGGCGTTTAAAGGTGTGATATCCGCGCTGTTCTTCGCACAGGCCCCCGGCAATTGGTCGCATCGGGTGCGCACGGCTCTATTATCCTCAGACAATTTTTCCGAGATGGCAGCTTTTCACAAAGCACGGCCCGGCCGTGTCAAAGATCAATCCCCTTGGGGAGAGGTCATCACCGTCTTTCCCACAATTTCATCCGGCATGTACCGTTTCAATTTTCATGAAGCGGGCAAGCGGCTGGAAGAGCCAAGTGCGGGTCACACCTTGGTGCTGGGTCGAACAGGGTCAGGCAAGACCATTGGAACGGCGTTTCTAATGGCGCAGGCGCGCCGCGTTGGGGCGCGGGTTTTGGTCTTTGACAAAGATCAGGGTCTTGAGATGGCGGTGCGGGCGATGGGCGGGGCCTATAGTTCAATCAAAGTGGGTGAAGCGACAGGCTTCAATCCCTTTCAGACGGAGACGGACGAGCGCGGAGCCGCTTGGCTAACCGATTGGCTGACGGACATTCTGGCCCGCAACAAGCCACTGACGACGACGCAGACCGTCGCGATCAATAACGCCGTGCGCCAGATCACCTCTGCGCAAGAAAGCTTGCGCACATTTGGGGGGTTGGAGAGCCTTGTCACCTCCACTGATGACGACGGAGATCTGCTTGCGCGCGTGCGTGAATGGACGTTGGGGGGTCGTTACAGCTGGCTTTTTTCAAAGCAGGCAGACCAGCCCATTGAAATCGGTGAGGAGGTTGTCGGTCTCGATATGTCCGAAATTCTAGACCTCAGTACGGAACGTTCGGCGCTTCTGGCCTATCTCTTCCGCCGGATTGAGCGGGTGATCGAGGATCGCAAGCCGACCATGATTGTCATCGACGAGGCGTGGAAGATGCTGAACGACGAGATGTTCGAAAAGCGCCTTCATGATTGGCTTGTAACGATGCGCAAGAAGAACTGCGTCGTGATCATGCTGACCCAAACACCCGGCCACCTTGAAAAGAGCTCCGTGGGGCAGATCATCGCGGAAAGCGTGACCACGCAAGTGCTGTATCCAAACGCGCGTGCGAACCCGGAGGATTACAGAATCTTGCGGCTCAACGACCGCGAAGCAGATTTTCTATCACGCGGTGCCGGTGCGATGCGGATCGCATTGGTGCGCTCGGGAAGTGACAGCGTCTTTGTCGACATGGATCTGGGTGGCCTCGGAAGCGCGCTGACAGTTTTGGGTGGTGGGCGCACCGGCGAAGAGCGCGCACCTCACAATTGGCGCAAGGAGACCGAGTTTTGGAGACATATGGCATGAAGTGGATCACAGGAATTCTGTTGGCCTCGGTTGTTGCGGGCTGCTCTGGGGTCAGCACGGGCAAACGGTCGGATTGTTTTGGCAGGACGGATATCAATGACACGTTTGTGACAAGAGACGGAACCAGCGTGTCGTTGTACGGCGGGTTTGCAGCTGTCGCATCGGCTGACGACTGTGGGTTTGTGGATTTTTGAGATGAAAGGGATTGGTCTCACAAAATTCGGTCTGCTGATTGTGCTGGCCAGTCCTGTTTGGGGGCAGGGGGTGCCGATTGTGGATGGCACCCGCCTTTCAAACGCCATCTCGCGGCTTTCAGAGCGCGCGCGTGACTTCACTGAACAAGGGACGAAGCTGACCACTCGGGATGAGCAGAGCACGCTGGAACAAGATCAGCTCGACGCTTTTGAACGGTTTCTGGAACAGACAACAGGCACAACTGACATCTCCGGTTTCGAGACAGGTGGCGGCGGTATGCCGGGTGCTGCCGCAACATTTCCAATAGAGGAAGATCATCCGGACCAGCAGCGGTTGTTTGGCGACAATGCATCTGTCGAGCAGATGATCATTACCACTGCGGCGCGGTACGAGAACCATGCGGGTGTGCGTAGGGTTGGACTGACGCCGACCACCTGGCGCATTCTGTTTCAGTCTTTGATCAAACAGGAAAGCCGGTTCAATAATGCTGCCGTAAGCCATGTCGGTGCGCGTGGCTTTTGTCAGCTTATGCCGGGGACGGCCGCCGATCTCGGCGTAGATCCAAGAGACCCATGGCAAAACCTGGACGGAGGTGCGCGCTACATTGCCACGCAGCTCAATACCTATGGCCGGATAGACCATGCCCTGGCGGCCTATAACGCGGGGCCCGGCAATGTGAACAAATATGGTGGCATACCGCCGTTTGAGGAAACGCAAAATTACGTGCGCCGGATCCGGGGTTACTATGACGAATATCTGAGCATTATCACAGGGGCGGACATAACAGGCTCCCTCAACGGCATTGACGGTGCAAACGCTGCCTGGGGGAATTGGGCCGACGCCTCTAACGGATATGGGGCTTATCAAAGCGGGCAGGTGGATCAGGCAATGCGTCGGGTTTCCGAGTTGCTGCGTCAGGCCAAGCCAAATTCGGCCAAACAGGCTGTTGATCACAATACCTACATGATGGCGGAGCGTGTGCGGCTGATGGCTCTGACCCTGCGGATGCGGGCGGCCCACGTCAAAGTCGAAGCGGCAGCCGGAATGAACTCTGCCGCGCAAGACCTTCAATACACAACATTCTGGGAGTTCTCTGATGAAGGCTAGCATCAATGCAGCAATCATGGCCTTGGGCATCATGTTGTTGCCAATCTCGGCGCAGGCGCAGGGTGTCCCGGTCATAGACGGGACCAATCTTGCAAAGAATGTGGAGCAACTTCAGGCCGCATTGCGCGACGCAGAAAACCAGATTGCACAGATTGAAGAGCTCAAAAGGCAGGTTGAGTTGCAAATCGAGCAACTTACCAATCTTGAGAACATTCTGGGTTCCATCACGGGATTGAACGAGATCGCGTCCCTTTACAATTCAGTTGAGGACATCCGCAGCCGGGCAGCCAAGATTACCGATCTAAGCGGTTTTAGAAACGCACTGTCTATCGGCGACTTTGATGGTCTGCTCGACAATTTACTTGATGGTGATGTGACAATGGGGGAGCGCCGTGCAGCCGATGCGATGCGTGAAACATTGGCAAGTGCGGGGTTTACGCAAGAGCGGCTGCAGGGGCTTTCATCGTCCGACAATGCGGCGGATGGGTTGATCGCTGAGACGGCTGCGGCAAATGCAACTGCCATCGCAGCAGCGCAACTCTCCTATGAGGAGGCCGCGCAAAGCCTCGAGAGAATTGACGGGTTGGTGGGTCAGATTGCCAACCAATCGACGATGAAGGAATCCATCGACCTCAACACGCGGATGGCTGCTGAGACAAATTTCATGCTTGGGCAGATGTGGCGGCTCAACGCCGCTCAAGGTCTGGCGTCGGGTCAAAACGGGATCAACTGGGCTGCTGAGCAAGCAAAGGAACGCGCGTTCTTTGATTTTTCGGGAGCGGCAGAATGATGTCTCGCGCTATTTTTACATTGCTCGTTGGAATACAATTTGGGTCGTCACTGGCTGCGGATGAACTGAAGAGTTTAACGCCGTCAGAGCTTCAAGAGAGTGCAGTCAGCGCTGTCGATGATAGCGATGCGCCAAGACTGTTGAATATCATGAAGGAGATGCAAAGCCGTCAACTATTGTTCTTTGTCGACCCAAACCGGGAGGGGTGTGAACGAGAGCCGGACCGGGTTGGCATCTTGCAGTCCAAACCCTTTGCCTGGGCTGCCGCTCGGCAGGCCTACTTCACTTTTCTCAGGCAGGAGCAAATGGCGCGCGGCGACTGCGGTTGCATCACTGGTCAGACAACTTTTGACGAGTTTGCGGTTCAAATGTTTGGCGCGACGGCAGCGACAATGAGCGAAGAACAATTCCAAGAGTTGCTCAAGTTCAAGCTGGAACAAGAAAATCTGACCTCGGCAAGGCATCGGGACTATGTCGCCAAGACCTGTGCTGGGGAATAGTACATGGCTGTTATCGACGATGTTCTGAGCGGAGTTGACGCCACTGTGGCCAGCATAGGAGCGGATGCGTTTGATGCCGTTGCTGGTTCGGTTGCGCCGGTCTTTCAGGTTGCTGCGGTATTGGTTGTCGCCCTAACAGGTGCCAACCTTGCCATTCAGGCAGTCCCAATGACGGTGCCCAACGGGATTAGCCTAGTTCTGCGTGTTGTCTTAGTCGCGATTTTTCTGAGCAGTTTTGGCAATTTCTTTGCAGTTTATGACGCCATAACGGAAGCCCCTTCTCGATTTGGGGCTACCGTCTTGGGTGCAGTTACGGGAGGAACGGTTGGGGATCTCTACCAAGGGCTCGACGAACTCTATGGCCGTAGCCTCGATGTGGGCAATGCGATTAGCCAGAATGGATCGTACCTAGCAGGTGCGATTGCAGGGGTCGTCATGTTTCTCATCTCTGCACTGATGGCAACCATTAGCATTATTGTGATTGCCGCTGCGAAGTTGATGATTGGGGTGCTTATCATTATTGCGCCACTTGCCATTGTTTCCCCCTTGTTTAAGCAAAGTGCGCCCTTCTTTTAAGCTTAAGTAAATCTTGCTCTTGGCTCAGCCCTGGTCCCGCTGCGTGCCCCCGCCCTGGCG
>ERZ1027208.491-NODE-491-length-15266-cov-75.032279_pt1 | contig 15266 bp, 16 predicted proteins | sample MGYA00520867_ERZ1027208 | MGnify/ENA primary metagenome ERZ1027208 (study PRJEB33311, sample SAMEA4378413) | marine metagenome | biome: Marine biome; feature: Fjord; material: Water | collected 2014-07-20T08:00:00Z/2014-07-... | depth 75 m ...
GCACTGCCTTTGGCGCAATTCACAAGCTCCCACTGCTGCTCACCTAATTTATTCAACGTTTGGGTTAATGCCCCGTCATTGCCCAATAAGGGGTAGGTTTTGACCAGATATTCCCAGTTTTGCTCCGCTGTTGCCGACGTGGAGAAAAGTAGCATGGCCAAGATGCATGAGATGCGGAATGAACTTTGAGTAAACATCCATTGTTCTCCTTCAAGGTTGGAGTCCGTTTAGGGATGAATAATTATACTGTATTTGGCATGAGAAAATGAGGTTCCGAGGTCACATTTCAGGTAGTCAGTTATCAATATGCTCGCGTAAAGCGCTCCATATAAGGTGAAGATCCAGACTGGTTTCGTCAGCTATTTTGAGAAAGCGCTCACGTTCCTCCAGTTGTTTATGGTGCTGCCAAAGCTTCCAGACCAGATGATCGTACTCTTCATCACACAGAGGTGGCCTGCCACTACCTACTCCACGAATGTTAAGAACGTTTCGGCGACGGGAGAACTCTGAAGCATGCATGCCAAACAACCTGCGCATCAGTATGAGCGGTGCGCCTTGTAGAAGGTAGATATCTTCGAGCTCTTTTTCTTCTCGCTTATCTTCTAGTTCTTTGATTTGGCGTTCCAGTGCGGATGTGTTGATGTTGATAACGACATAATGCTGTGCGCTGTGTACCAGGGACTTCTGCTCGGTGAGATTGAGTTTGGACATCAAGGTAATTAGATTGTCCGGTAGAGTATTTGTCTTGAAATGAATCGACTGAAGAGACTCAAGAGATGACATCAATGTCTTGGCCGCAGAGCGGCACATTTTATCCTCAAAATTTCCCATAAGCAGTAACACCATCGTTCCTTGACAGTCACTCTGTCCTTTGTTGTCGATTGTGGTTCCATACTATTGACAACGAAGGAAAATAACGTTGAGAAACTTTTCATAACAAGAAGAAAGTATTGCCCGTGACGTCTCAACAGAGCGGGGTTTAATGTGTTGGCACCTGGCTTGCCAAAAGTTGTGTGATCCAGTTCACATCTGTAATTGTCGGCTGAGTTAAGTTGTTGACAATTGAGACCTGATTAATAGCGTTAGACGGAAAGTTTATTGATGGCCCGATAGTTATTCGATTGCTGTTATAAGCGGCTATGACCAGCATTAGGGCTACATTACTTTGTGGTGGTTCCTCTCCTATGCACCGTCTAATTCAAATCACTAAAATTATTTTTTGCCTCGTCAGCATGATTCTGACGAGTCTGTTTGCTCTTTCTCTGTCGGCCGTGTCATCCAGTGATTTCATGAATGGGAATGGGCTAAGTAAAAATCTACTGGCAGCGGGTTTGTTTATCCTGATCGGATGTTGTATCGATTTTGGTAAATATTTATTTTGGTCCGAAAGGAAGCGTAGTTATTGTTATGGGGTTATGGCTTTGATCCTTACAGGATTTTCGTTGTTGGCTAGTTGCGCATTTTTCCTTTCCGCAGAATTCGTCGCTATTAACAACTCCCGCTTAGAATCCATGGAATATAGGGTATTGCAAGAGAGGGCTGATGCGATTAGACAGGAGATAAACCACCATGAGCGTTTGCTGGAGAAACGCCTCAATAGTGAGTTTCATCGACAGTGGATCGAAGGGGAAAAAAACGCTGAGAAAATACGTGAGCTAAGAGGTTCATTGATAAATCTGGTGGAGCTATCCTCAAATGCAGGCAAGAATACGGCGATGAATGAAGTGCCAATAACGCGTTTCTTTGCAGTCCTTGGTCAGATTTTTGGCGTGAGCACAGAAACTGTTAGAAACTTGGGCTATGGGCTACTAGCCTTGTTATTGGAAGTCATTACATTAGGCGCCATTAGTCTGGCAAATTCGATGCAGCATGATGTTTGGGCGGCTGACAAAGAATCTGATGATTCTACAGAATCGGAACCAACTATCGACGATTCTGAGCAGCGACGTAAAATGCTTAGTCTTTCAAACGATATTATTCGAGGTCAGATACAGCCGGTCATTCGGAGGATTAAGGCAGCTCAATATGAACTTGATATTGATGAGATCAGACAAGTATTGGCGAATCTGTATATGGCAGGGCTGATTGAGAAAGATGCTCGTAACAGTTACAAATTGTGTGATGCAGGCTAGCATGAGCGGAAAGAAGTGATCAAAATACAATCGCCTATGCTTTCCTTTAAGAATAAATCTAATAAAAACAATTGGTTAAGATCGTTTTTGTGGCCGCATATCTTGTAAGCATAAGTAATGAGCCCTTGCTGAATCGAATTAATTGAACTAACCTGCCAGTGTTGTACTCCATGTCTCTGAGACTCAAATTGACCGGAATCTTTCAGTAACCGAATCATGCGGACAGCAAAATACAGACATATAATCGTAGCGCTACTGATGATGGTTTTCATCGGGCAGTCGGTCGCCGCTGTGAATATTTCTTGCTCAATGATGGATGCTGAAACTCCGGGTATGGGGCAAATGATGGGTATGGATCACTCGGCCCACACCATGCAGGAGTTGGCCGATACCTCATCCAAAAGCGACACATCCTCCGTTGACTGTTGTGGGGACGCGTTGTGTTCGATGAGTCATTGCGTTGGCTCCTCCACATTCAGTGTCGCCGCCAGCTCCCAATTCGATTTTTACGGAACTAGCGTTCTAAATACACGCTATTCGATGTCATACCTCGCCCCAGAGGCTCTTTCACTTTTTCGCCCTCCCATTACCCACTAATACAGGGTAGCTGCGCCTGAAATTTGGGTGCGTCTTACCATGATTTTTTAGTGGGGCCTTAATACTCCCCAGTGCATCGCCCTTTGGGCGTAACTCTCGTTGGGAGTCATCATGACGTTGTTTACTAGATTTTTACGATATGCAGGCATGTTTGTTCTGCTATGGGGCGCTTCTGCCTGTTCAGAGAGGCAACAAGTAACTGACAGTGAGCCAGGCTTGGCACAGCAATCGACAATGAGGCCAATGCTTAGTGTTTATAAAAGCCCTACCTGCGGGTGCTGCGGGGATTGGATCGAGCATATTGAAGCGTCAGGCATTAATACACAGGTCTATCACCCAACAGATCTGAACCAGATCAAAGCAGACAGGGGGATTTCCCCGGTTCATCAGTCCTGCCACACCGCGATTTCCAAGGAAGGTTACGTATTTGAGGGGCATATTCCAGCCAAATACGTGCGCCAGTTTTTAGATAACCCACCGAATGATGCCATCGGCTTAGCGGTACCGGCCATGCCCATCGGCAGTCCCGGTATGGAAATGGGTGAACGATTTTCTCCCTATCAGGTGCTCCTGCTTAAAAAGAATGGAAGCAGCGAGGTCTTTGCACGAGTCGATGTGCAAGAGGATCAATACCAATGATGGCGCGACGTAAATTAATCAACTCTGTTGTTACCGTTGGTCTGATGGGGATATCTGCACTGGCTGTTGCACAACCCCAGCTGACTCTTGAGCGGGCGGTATCCCGTGCCCAGACTACTGATCCGTGGCTTGAAGGTAGTCGCTATAGGGAGCAAGCGGTGGTGGCGCAAAGCGTGGTTGCCGGAACATTGCCTGATCCCATGGTGTCGCTTGGCGTTGCCAACCTGCCAACGGACAGTTTTGATTTCAAGCAGGAGCCGATGACCCAATTTAAAGTCGGTGTCAGCCAGATGTTTCCTCGTGGTGAAACACGTGAATTAAAACGTCGCCAATTGCGCGAACAGGGTGAACAGCAACCACAGATGCGCAGAGACCGTCTGGCCAAAGTCGCCGTTGCCGTATCGCAGTTGTGGCTTGAGGCTTACCGTAACAAACATGCCATTCGATTGATCGAGAAAGACCGCGAGCTGTTTGAGCATCTCGTCGACGTCGCGGAGTCGAGCTATACCAGTGTGGTCGGTAAAACCCAGCAGCAGGATCTCGTACGAGCACAACTTGAATTAACCCGATTGGATGACCGCCTCACGGTATTGCAACAACGGCAGGAAATGAGCCTGGCGAAGTTAACTGAGTGGTTGCCCGGTATTGGCCCAGAAGGCATCACGCTTAGTGATACTTTGCCCGTGTTGGCGCTCAATAGCTCTGAACAGATTGCACAGGTGCTGCTGGCGCATCCTCGGATTAAAACGTTTGACCAGAAGATTGCTGCTACAGGCACAGGGGTTGAGCTGGCAAAACAAAAGTACAAACCTCAGTGGGGAGTGAATGCCAGCTACGGGTATCGAGATGACACTCCGTTAGGAGTCGAGCGCAGCGACTTTTTCTCGTTGGGTGTGAGCTTTGATGTCCCGCTATTTACCTCCAATCGCCAGGATCGGGAAGTGCAGGCGGCACAGGCGACAGAAGCAGCTATGAAAACCGAAAAAGCACTGGCATTGCGGTCGATGCGCGCCAGCTTTGAGTCTGCGCAATCACGTTTGAAGCGCCTGAATCAGCGTAAAGCACTTTATGAAGAACGGCTCCTGAAGGAAATCCATGATCAAGCCGAGGCGTCACTAACAGCGTATACCAACGACGCTGGAGATTTTGCTGAAGTGGTCAGGGCACGTATAGCCGAACTCAACGCCAATATTGATTTCTTGAATATCAATATTGATCGGCTGCTCACCATTACGGAACTGAACTATTTTCTGGCTCCGGTTAACGCTCCCAAAGCAGGAGGTCAATAACGATGAAAAAACAAAGCACCATGAACAAATCATTGATCATTACCATACTCGCGCTGGTCGGCGTGGCTACAGCAACCCATTACCTGACCAAGTTGACGATGGATGAACCCACAGGTGAAGGCAGTGAGCGAGTGGTTGAGAAAAAGCCACTGTACTGGGTCGCTCCCATGGACCCAAACTACCGACGCGATAAACCCGGCAAATCACCCATGGGTATGGAGTTGACTCCGGTGTATGCAGAAGATGGAGCTTCCAGTAAAGACAACCCCGGTACCATCACAATTTCACCTGATGTGGTTAATAATCTGGGTGTACGTACTGCCGTGGCAGAGCGCCGCTCCATGCACACGGAAATTACCACGGTCGGCTATGTGCAATATGACGAAGACCAACTGGTTCATGTCCACCCCCGTGTTGAGGGTTGGGTAGAAAAACTTTACGTCAAGGCAGCCGGTGATCCTGTAGAAAAAGGGCAGCCCCTGTATACCTTGTATTCGCCCCAGCTAGTCAATGCGCAGGAAGAACTGGTGCTGGCGATTAATCGCAACAATACACGATTGATTGCAGCGGCTGAAATCCGTCTGAAAGCGCTTCAGATCGATAAGTCCCTGATAGACGAACTCAAGCACAAGCGGGTCGTGAAGCAAACTTTGACTTTCTATGCACCACAATCCGGTGTCGTGGACAACCTGAATATCCGCGAAGGATTTTTTGTTAAGCCGGGCACGACGCTGATGTCGGTGGGCACACTGGATGATGTCTGGGTGGAGGCCGAAGTCTTTGAGCGTCAGGCGGCGCTGGTTAACGTGGGCTTGCCGGTGACCATGACACTGGATTACTTGCCTGGTAAACGTTGGCAAGGCGAGGTCGACTACGTGTACCCGACACTTGACCCTAAAACTCGAACGGCTCGCGTTCGGTTGCGCTTCAAAAATCCAGACGCACTGCTAAAACCCAATATGTTTGCGCAGGTCGCTATACATGCGAACGCAGAAAATGATGCCTTGGTAATCCCGAAAGAAGCGGTTATACGCACGGGCGATCAGGATCGTGTGGTGTTGGCGCTTGGTGAAGGGCGTTTTAAATCGGTTGAGGTTGAGTTGGGGCGTCTTGATGCCGAGTATGCGGAAATACGCAGTGGCGTTAAAGCCGGTGAGCGGGTGGTCACATCCGCACAGTTTCTGCTGGATTCTGAATCGAGCAAAACCTCAGATTTCAAACGCATGGATCACAGTGGAGAGGACCATAACGTTATGGAGCGTGACGGTACGGATCATGGAAACATGGATCACTCGTCAATGAACCATGTTCAGCATACTGAACATGCTGGTCACAGGATGGAGTCAGGCAATGATTGAATCAGTCATTCGCTGGTCTGTCAGCAATCGCTTCCTGGTATTGCTGGCCACAGCCATATTGGTAGGTGGGGGACTGTTCTCCCTGAAAAATACGCCGGTCGATGCCATCCCTGACCTGTCAGACGTACAGGTCATTATTAAAACCAGCTATCCAGGCCAGGCACCACAAGTTGTAGAGGATCAGATCACCTATCCACTGACGACGGCGATGTTATCTGTGCCCGGCGCAGAGACCGTCCGTGGTTATTCGTTTTTTGGTGATTCCTATGTCTATGTGATCTTCGATGAAGATACAGATCTCTATTGGGCACGCTCGCGCGTATTGGAGTATCTCAGCCAAGTCACACCGTCACTTCCTAATAATGCTAAGCCGCAGCTGGGGCCCGATGCTACGGGGGTCGGATGGGTCTATCTCTATGCTCTGATTGATCGCACAGGCCAGCACGATATCAGTCAGTTGCGTTCTATTCAGGACTGGTACCTGAAGTATGAGTTGCAAACCGTGCCCGGTGTGTCGGAAGTAGCGGCCGTAGGCGGTATGGTCAAGCAGTACCAGGTGACAGTCAATCCGGAAAAACTGCGGGCCTTCGGTATTCCGTTGGCCCATATTCAACTGGCCATTAAACGCGCCAATCAGGAAGTGGGGGCGTCGGTGGTGGAAATGGCCGAAGCGGAATACATGGTACGGGCCTCCGGTTACATTCAAAGTGAAAAGGACCTGGCCAGCATCCCGTTAGGGGTCAATGAAAACGGCACACCACTGAGACTGAAAGATGTTGCCGAAATCAATCTGGGCCCGCAGATGCGCCGGGGAATCGCCGAACTTAATGGCGAAGGTGAGACCGTCGGTGGGGTGGTGGTGATGCGCTTTGGCGAAAATGCGCAACAGACTATTGATGGCGTTAAAGCCAAACTGGAACAACTGAAACAAGGACTACCCGATGGAGTAGAAGTGGTCACCGTATATGACCGCTCTGCACTGATCGAGCGAGCGGTGGAGAACCTCTGGCATAAATTGCTGGAAGAATTCGCCGTGGTCGCACTGGTTTGCGTAGCCTTCCTATTTCATGTGCGATCATCCCTAGTCGCTATTATCAGTCTGCCGGTGGGTATTCTCGCAGCATTTATCGTTATGCATGCACAGGGTATTAACGCCAATATCATGTCACTGGGCGGGATCGCTATTGCCATCGGTGCCATGATTGATGGCGCAATCGTGATGATTGAAAATATGCATAAGCACATGGAGAAGACTCCTCTGACTTCGGAAAACCGTTGGCGGATAGTCGCTGAGTCGGCATCCGAAGTGGGACCAGCACTGTTCTTTAGTCTGCTAATCATTACCGTGAGTTTTCTGCCGGTTTTCACGTTAGAGGCCCAAGAAGGTAGGATGTTTTCGCCCCTAGCCTTCACCAAAACCTATGCTATGGCGGCCTCAGCGGCGCTGGCCATCACCCTAGTGCCAGTCTTGATGGGCTATTTTATTCGGGGCAATGTGGTGCCAGAGCATAAAAACCCGATCAATCGGGTACTGACTGCTGCCTATTTGCCGGTGCTGAAAAAAGCCCTCGATTTTCCAAAAACAACCATCCTGATTGCGCTAGTTGTGCTTGCTACCAGTTTATGGCCGTTAGGCAAAATCGGTAGTGAGTTTATTCCCCCGTTGGACGAAGGTGACCTGATGTATATGCCCACCACCTACCCGGGCATCTCCATCGGTAAGGCGCGAGAGCTACTACAGCAAACAGACAAACTGATCCGTACAGTACCAGAGGTGGAAACGGTATTTGGAAAAATTGGTCGAGCGGAAACGGCCACTGACCCAGCACCCTTGACGATGATTGAAACCTTTATTCAGTTGAAAGACCGCAGCGAGTGGCGAGAAGGCATGACCACGGAATCGCTGAAACGGGAGCTGGATTCCCTGGTTAAATTGCCCGGTGTAACTAATGCCTGGGTGATGCCGATTAAAACCCGCATCGACATGCTGGCGACTGGCATTAAAACGCCCGTGGGGATAAAGATTGCCGGTGCGGATCTCAATATTATTCAGGATATTGGTCAGCAATTGGAGGTCATTTTGGCCGAGGTGCCTGGCACCGCCTCAGTCTATTCGGAACGGGTTGCTGGGGGTCGTTATATCAAGGTGGATATCGACCGTGAAAAGGCTTCCAGGTTTGGGTTGAATATTGCCGATGTGCAACAGGTTATTGCCTCAGCAATAGGTGGCATGAACGTCACGCAAACGGTTGAGGGGCTCGAGCGCTATCCGGTTAATATCCGCTATCCCCAATCCTACCGAAACTCCCCGGAACAATTAGCACTATTGCCCGTGGTGACACCTGCGGGACACCGCATTGCCCTGGGCGATGTGGCTAGCATCTTTATTGAAGACGGGCCGCCCGGTATCAAGAGCGAAAACTCGCGGATTAACGGATGGTCCTTCGTCGACATCGAAGGTGTCGATGTGGGCAGTTATGTTGAACAGGCCATGGCAACCGTTCGCGATGAATTGGAGTTGCCACCAGGCTACTCCATTAACTGGTCGGGGCAATATGAGTACATGCTGCGGGCGAAAGAAAAACTGACTTATGTGGTGCCGCTAACTCTGGCGATCATAGCCGTATTGTTGTTTATGAGTTTCCGCAGCTTTAGCGAAGTTGCCATTCTTATGGGCACGCTGCCTTTTGCACTGGTCGGAAGTATCTGGTTGATGTACTGGCAGGGCTTTAATTTCTCCATTGCCGTGGGTGTTGGTTTTATCGCGCTGGCAGGTGTCGCTATCGAGATCAGCGTGATTATGCTGGTTTATCTCAATCAGGCCTGGCGCAGCGCAATCGCCGAAAAACAAAGATTAACCCATGATGAACTGAAGAGCACCATTACCAAAGGTGCGGGTTTGCGTGTACGTCCGGTAGTAATGACGGCCGCTGCCATTACCTTCGGTCTGCTGCCCATTCTGTTTGGCGTAGGCACAGGATCAGAGGTTATGAGCAGGATTGCTGCGCCCATGGTTGGAGGAATGATCAGTGCCGTTGGGTTGACCATGCTGGTCTTACCGGCCGTATTTTTGCTTTGGAAAAGAGGGTTGTTGAAAGGCAGTAATGTTAAACCTTGACCTGTGAGTTACTCACAGGTGTAGGCTGACAACATGAGGAATAAAGTGATGCGTGTATCAGAAATTGCCAAACGGTTAAATGTCAGTGCGGACACCGTCCGTTATTACACCCGTATTGGCCTGGTTTCTCCCGCCAAGAATGCAAATGGTTATAAAGACTATTCGGAAAGAGATTTCAGGAAGCTGCGATTTGCGTTACGGGCTAAATCCTTGGGGTTCAGCCTCGCAGATATCAAAACGTTGATTGAAATATCTGACCATGGCGAAACCCCTTGTCCTGTAGCGCGGGAAGTCATTTCCAGAAATCTGGATGAGATGAGCCAGTCTATCGAGGAAAGCCTGGCCCTGTTTGAGCGTATGAAGAAAGCTGTGACCGTTTGGCATGACATGCCGGATAAGTTACCGGATGGAGAAACGATTTGCGCTCTTATTGAGAGCTGGGATCAGGAGGCAGAAGAATGACGAAATCAAAAACATCCTTTTGGTTCACCAACAGAGGCCTCGTGGCCTTTTGCGCCATCGTATTCATGGCCTATTTTCTATTGATTGAGCATAGGCAACACCTGGTGGAATGGTTGCCTTACCTCATTTTATTGCTATGCCCGCTGATGCATCTGTTTATGCACGGTGGGCACGGACACCATCATGGTGGGCCTTCTGAAGGTCATAGCGACGACCACTACAAACAAGGTTACGAGGCAGGTTTGAGGGATCAACGGCGAAGGAAACATGAGCAGGAGAGAGGTCATGAATAGCGGCGATGCTTATGGACTTTGGTCACTGGTGATACTGAATTCAGTTATTTTTATTTTCTTTGCATTCAGTTTTACCAAGCCGTCGTCAAAAAGAGACTGGCGCAGTCTTGGAGCATTTTCTGGGTTTATTGTTGCTTTGTTTACTGAAATGTACGGATTCCCGCTCACAATCTATTTTTTCTCAGGTTGGCTTGCAGAAAACTATCCGGGTATTGATTTCTTTTCTCATGATAGCGGTCACCTCCTACATACCCTGCTGGGTTTTGAGGGCAATCCTCATTTTGATCCGCTCCATATTGTCAGCAACCTGTTTATCGTTGTTGGGTTTTTTATGCTGGCCTCGGCTTGGAATGTACTGCATTCAGCGCAAAAACAAGGGGCATTGGCGATGGAGGGCCTTTATCAGAGAGTTCGTCACCCGCAATACTTGGCATTTGTCGTCATCATGTTTGGATTTTTGTTGCAATGGCCAACACTGCCGACAGTCGTCCTGTTTCCCATTATGACGTATGCATATCTCCGCTTGGCTCGTGCTGAGGAAAAAGATTCTGTTGCGCAGTTTGGTCAAGCGTATCTTGACTACATGCAGCAAACACCAGCTTTTATTCCAAAATTTTCCTGGAAGGTAAAAGGGAGGCGATCAGTAAGACTCAGCACAGAACCGCTGTGAACAAAGGGTTTTTAACGAAGCACAAGTTAAAGCTTACGGATCTGAATCATGTCAACGCCCAAGAGATAGAAATCGAACTCGATACATTGGTGGGTGTTGATGGGGTCTGGATTGATCTCAGGAAGTCTACGATCAAAATCGCCTACGATGCATCTCATCATGATATTGATGAAATGATAGATGTTATACGTAAGCACGGTGCTGACGTGAGCAAAGATCGGTGGAATCAGTGGAGGCTGAGTTGGGAACGCCAAACTGATCAAAACATTCAAGAGAATGCCAAGCATCAACCGCACTGCTGTAACAAATTACCACCGGGTAGAAGATAACTCAATTAGTAGGAGATGACGATGTCAGATCATTCATGTGAACACACAAAGACTTCTAATGAGGCTTCACACCACCAGCATGTAGATCATGGCGCATGTCATGAAACGAAGGGTAGGCCGGATTTTCTGCTTTGGGGCTCTCTGGTTGCGGTGGCTGTTTTATATATCCACTACGGTTGGTTTCAGGAGTCTACCAGTTTTGCATCCTGGTACCAGATACTCGCGTCTTCGGTCTACGAACTCATGAATACCATCTGGTGGGGTATTGTCATCGGTATCTTGATGGTGGCTGCACTTTCAAGGATTCCCCGAGAATTTGTCATGTCGATACTGGGCACGCACAGTGGGCTGAATGGTATTTTGCGGGCAACGGCTGCAGGTGTTCTTCTCGATCTATGTAGTCATGGGATCTTAATGGTAGGTGCCAAACTCTATGAGCGTGGTGCAAGTATCGGACAGATCATGGCGTTTCTGATCGCCAGCCCGTGGAACTCATTTTCATTGACGTTAATTTTGATTGCGCTGATTGGGATTCCCTGGACATTGGGATTCATTGCGTTATCCATGATTATCGCCATCATCGTTGGTTTGATGTTTGATGGGTTGGTTAGACGGGAAGTATTACCGGGAAACCCAATAAAAGTCGACTTGCCAGAGGATTTTAGGTTTTGGCGAGAAGCTAAAAAGGGCCTATCGGATACCCAGTTTTCCACAAGGTTTTTCTACGCCATGTTTACTGATGGATTAAAAGACTCCCGTATGGTGGTTCGCTGGATACTGTTTGGTGTATTGCTTGCCGGTTTGGTCCGAGCCTTTGTTTCGCCAGAACAGTTTGGTACTTATTTTGGGCCGACATTAGCTGGCTTGGGCCTGACAGTCTTGGTAGCAACAATCCTGGAGGTCTGCTCGGAAGGCTCAACGCCTATCGCTGCTGACTTGCTCACCAGAGCGAAAGCGCCAGGAAACAGTTTCGCTTTTTTAATGACAGGGGTGTCTACGGATTATACGGAAATTATGGTGCTGAGAGATACGACGAAATCCTGGAAGATTGCTTTGTTTCTTCCGTTATTGACGGTGCCACAGGTAATTCTGATCGCTTGGTTGATGAATGGTGTGGCGCTGTAGAAACGTAGAGTAACAACCCGTAAGGAGGGTGCCATGAAGTTAAACGCGACAAAATTCGGTGTGGCCAGTGCGGTTGCATTCGCAATACTCTGGGTTATCTGTAGTCTGCTCGTGGTGGTGATGCCAGGCATGATGATGGATATGTCAGGGCATATGGTTCACACAGACTTAGCAGGAATACAATGGCATATGGGATTAACGAGCGTAGTGATAGGGCTGTTTGCCTGGTCATTCGTAGCCGGAATTACCGGCTGGTTGGTCGCTACTATATACAATCGACTTGTTTAGTCTTTTAGCGGGTCTTATTTGCTTCGTGCGAGGGGCATTGGTGGATTTCAATCGTTGTATGCACAATGTTGATTTGCATTGGAAGCAGAGCCCGGTAGTGGTCGGGTGTCTTTGGCGCATCGGAGACGATTGCTATAGCAGCTGAGTAAACACCGTGCCCTATACTCCAGACGTGAACGTCCGAAACACGGTCGGTTCCGGGTTTCTCGATCGCGTCTATCAGTTGATGAATAATTTTATCATTGGCTTGCTGGTCTAGCAGAACGCGACCAGTTTCTCGCAGTAGACCGAACGACCAACGAGCAACCAAGACTGCGCCGACAATACCCATTGTAGGATCTAGCCAATTTGCGCCCCAATATTTTCCTGCCAGCAAAGCGCCGATTGCCAAAAAAGACGTCAATGCATCGGCTAGTACATGCAGATAGGCTGCTTTCAAGTTGTGGTCATGGTGGTGGTGATCATGTCCATGATGATGCTCATGCGGAGTTGCCATCAGCAACCAGGCACTTACCCCGTTCACTATTAGCCCAATTACGGCCACAATAATTGCCTGGTCAAAAGTTATTGCAACGGGGTTGAGCAGTCTACTAGTGCTCTCTGTTGCCATTACCAGAGCGAAACCAGCCAGTAAAATGGCACTGCCAAAACCGGCTAAACTGTTTATCTTACCGGTGCCAAAGGTAAAGCGTCGGTCACTGGCTAGCTGCCTGGCGGCGATATAAGCAAACAGGGATATACACAATGCTGCTGCGTGCGACGCCATGTGCAGGCCATCCGCCAGCAAGGCCATTGACCCGTAGATAATCCCCGCAATGATTTCAATAACCATCATTACAGCAGTCAGAATTACAACAAACAGGGTGCGTTTTTCTCCCGCTTTTATTTGATCCTGACCGAAAGTGTGGTCGTGTTGCCAATGAGATAAATCGTTTGTATGCATTTCTTATCTCTGCTGTAGTCGAGCAACACTATATTTGATGATAGCTATCAGTGGTAGCTTCTCTATGTCTTTTGCTACTTCATGAGAGAAGAGCAGTTTCTTTCGTGTCTTATATCTTCCTAAAGTGAACAAGGAGGAGAGCCCACACGATATTAGTTGCTGTTTTTGTTTTTGCCCTTGTTGCAATCACCATTGCATTACACTTCGGGTACTAAAGTATAAGTGTTTAGTTATGAGCAGCATGATCTATCCTGCTGAATGGGTGGGCAGGGTACCGTCCCGTAAGAGCAGTAGACACAACAGTCTCCCTGTATGGGTTTGAGTACCGTATGACACACGCTGCATTCATAAAACCATTGGCAGGCATCGGTGGGCATGGTTTCCAGCTTTTTATGACCGCAGTGAGGGCAAGTGATTTCTGAGTCTAACTGAATATCTTTGCTCATGGCTTGTCGGTCAGCTTAACTGTGGATGGGTAACCAGCATTGGTCGTAGCGTCGATCAACGCATCTGGACTAGTCAGTTCATCATCAATACTGACAACTGCTTGCTTGCCTTCATAGCTTACGTCTGCATGAGTGACACCTTTGACATTTTTCAGTGCTTTCTTAACGGTAATAGGGCACATGGAGCAATTCATTGTAGGTAAATCGAGAATGACAGTCTTGGATTCCGCCCAGGTGCTGAGACTTAAGGCCATTAATACAATTAACACTATCTTGTTCATTAGGTAGTTTTCCTATTCCGCGATTAGTGGTATCCAGTAAGGGCTGGCGACAAAAAGGGTAGCTAGCAGCATGGCAGCCCAAAAGATGATCTGGCGTCTTCTTCGAGTCTGGGGGATTGCGCAGGCCGAACCGGGCTTGCACTGCTCGATAGGGCGATGCACTTGCCAGCCTGCCCATCCAAATAATATCAATACCGCCACAATGAATAGGGGCCGATAGGGCTCAAGTTGGGTCAGATTGCTGATCCACGCGCCACTGATACCCAGTGAGAGCAGCAAAAAAGGTCCGACACAGCAAAGTCCGGCACCAAGAGCTGCTGCGATACCGCCTATTACCGGCCAGTTGGAATTCGGATTGGGCATTTTTGCTCCATACAATCTTATATAGAGCTATTATAAACTCCGTACTAAGGTACGGAGTCAAGTGGCTTGCTTGAAGGGAGTAAAGATTCGATTATAGGGCAGTGGGATTGATCCGGGTTGTTCTGGCACTGGATGACTAAATTGTTCAAAACAGCTTGAAGGCGCTGTAGATCCTTGATTTTTTCCAGCACTGTATCCAGTTTTTGTTCCGCCAGGTCTTGTACTTCATGGCAGGACGTTTCGCTCAACGTTAGTAGCGTAGTGATTTCATCTAGTGTAAACCCCAACTCTTGTGCGCGCTTGATAAAGAGTATGCGCTCCAATGTCGCCTGAGGGTATTTCCGGTACCCGTGCTCTGGCTTAGTCGGCTGCTCAATCAGGTTTCTCCGCTCGTAGTAACGCACGGTTTCTATATTGATACCTGCGGCCTCCGCCAGTTTACCGATGGTAAGATCGGAGGGATTAGATACTGTTGTAGTCATTGCTATCCTGATTAAGGTCTATCGATACCGGTTGGACAATAGTGAGCTTTCAGGTTCACCCCGATATGTTAGAGCAATAGCTTCAAGCAAGGAAATGTTAGCCTGGAATTGTAGAGGTGTTTTGGAGCTAAGCAGGTTGTCAGAATGCGGGGTAGGAAATGAACCGTTGCGTTTATGTGAGAGGGGAGATGGTGCCAGAGGCCGGGCTCGAACCGGCACGTCCGCGAAGGCAATGTATTTTGAAAACAGGGCAAGTGTGTAGGTGTATGTTAGTTGCTTTTGTAATCTAGTGAGTTTTCAGGAAATACTCTGCCTTTGCAGAAAAAAGTGTAACAAGAAGTGTGATAATTCTTGGATATATCGCATAACTAGTTGAATTTATAGGGTTTTATACCTTTGCATCATCGGCGTGTGTTCGGATTTTGCCGCTTTTACTTTTTGAGCTGTCATA
>ERZ1027208.493-NODE-493-length-15250-cov-52.324778_pt1 | contig 15250 bp, 16 predicted proteins | sample MGYA00520867_ERZ1027208 | MGnify/ENA primary metagenome ERZ1027208 (study PRJEB33311, sample SAMEA4378413) | marine metagenome | biome: Marine biome; feature: Fjord; material: Water | collected 2014-07-20T08:00:00Z/2014-07-... | depth 75 m ...
GGAGCTACACGTATTGATGGATCAGTGGCTGGTTTTGGTGCTGGTGCAGGTAATACGCCATTAGAGGTATTTGTAGCTGTTTGCGACAGAATGGGTATTGAGACAGGTGTTAATGTCGATAAAATCATGGATGTAGCAGAGGATATTGCGTTGCCGCTAATGCCTACACCTACTCGTATTGATCGTGACGCACTAACATTGGGTCACGCGGGTGTTTACTCGTCATTCTTACTGCATGCTAAAAGAGCTGAAAAAAATCATGGTGTACCAGCAAGAACAATATTGAGAGAGCTGGGTCGAATGGGTGCTGTTGGTGGTCAGGAAGATATGATTGAAGACGTTGCGCTTGAAATTAAAAAGAAATCTGTTTAAAGGGGAATCACGTGAGTTTAGATAAAGAAACAATTGGAAAAATTGCAACGTATTTAGAAGATGCGGAGCTGAATGCTTATGAAGTAACCAAAATCACAGATGACTACCCAGATATTACTTGGGATGAATGTCTTGATGTGCAATGGGAAATTCGTCGCCGCAAAGAAGCCCGTGGTCACAAGATTGTTGGCATGAAGATGGGGTTAACATCTGTTGCTAAAATGCGCCAAATGGGTGTTGAAACACCTTGTTATGGCTTCCTTGCCGACTACTTTAGTATACCTGAAGGGGGAGAAGTTAAGACATCTGAGTTAATCCACCCTAAAGTTGAAGCTGAAATTGCTATTGTAACCAGTAAAGAGCTTAGTGGCCCAGGTTGTCATATTGGAAATGTGATGTCAGCCATTGATTTCGTGATGCCCGCTGTTGAAATCATTGACTCTCGATATAAAGATTTTAAATTTGATGTGTTAAGTGTTATTGCAGATAACTCATCATCATCACGTTTTGTAACGGGTGGCCGTGCACGAAATGCAGATGAGCTTGACATGAAAACACTGGGTGTTGTTATGGAAATTAACGGTGAAGTGGTTGAGGTAGCAGCTGGTGCGGCTATTTTAGGTAACCCAGCAGCCAGTGTTGCAATGTTGGTTAACTTGTTAGCTGAACGTGGTGAAGTGTTACCAGCGGGTAGTTTTGTAATGAGTGGAAGTATGACGCCAGCGGTGGCTGTAAAAGCAGGTGATGCTGTTACTGTGCGTTACCAAGACCTTGGTTCATTAACCATGAAATTTGTATAACATTAAGGAGTTATCATGCCAATAGCACATATACACATTATGGAAGGTCGGACAGAAGAGCAGAAAGCTGCTGTTATTGAAAAAGTAACGGATGCACTTTGTGAAGCAGTTGATGCGCCACGTCAAAATGTTCGGGTTCTTATTCAAGAGGTTCCCAATACACAATTTGGTATTGGTGGTGTAACAGCTAAGTCTTTAGGGCGTTAGCAGAGGACAGCATTAGCTACTGCGTAATATCTAGCCGCATAATAGACATGTTATGCGGCTTTTTTATGCGAGCAAAAAATTGATTCTTAACATCGAAATATAAAATATTATTTATATAATGGTGTTACATTCATTAAGTTAACCGAGACAAATAATTACAATGAGTAAATTAAAATTAAGTGTGTTAGATCAATCCCCAGTTCATGATGGTGGACCAGAAACATCTGGGTTATTTTCTACTATTGAACTAGCTAAGCAATGTGATGAGTCAGGCTACCATCGTTACTGGGTGGCAGAGCATCATGACACAGCTGGGTATGCAAGCCCTTGCCCTGAAATTATGGTCAGTAAGGTGGCTGAAGCGACAAAACGGATACGTGTTGGTAGTGGTGGTGTTATGTTGCCCCATTACAGTGCTTTTAAAGTAGCCGAAACATTTAAAATGTTGGAGGCCTTTCACCCAGGAAGAATTGACGTAGGTGTTGGCCGTGCACCTGGTGGAAACCCGGTTTCTTCAGAGGCTATTTCTGCACCTAGACAAACCATTCCCTCAGAGTATTACCCAAGTCAAACACGTGACTTAATTGGTTTTTTAAATAATAATTTGCCAAGCGATCATCCATACAGTCATGCGACTGTTAGACCAATTGATGCAGGTGCACCTGGTGTGTGGATGCTAGGGTCAAGTGATGGCAGTGCCGAAATTGCAGGCGTGCTTGGCGCGGGTTTTGTACTCGCATTATTCATTGGAACGCATGACAGGTCCCCAGAGATTATCCAGCGATACCGTGACGCGTTTAAATCAAATGGTTCATTCGATAAACCGCAAGCAGTGATTGCGGTAGCAGCCATTTGTGCGGACACAAAGGAAGAGGCACAATTTATTGCAGGCAGCCATGTTTACTGGAAAGTTCAAGCATTTCGCCACGGTAAAGTTGATACGTTCTTTTCACCAGAAGAAGTAGTTGAGAAAAGAAAACTATTATCCGCTGCAGACCAAGCATACTATGATGAAACATTAGCCACTATCGTGACGGGTACACCAGCAGAATGCAAAGTTGAATTAGAAAAAATAGCGGATACCTATAAGGTTGATGAATTAATGATTGTGAACGTGACATACTCTTTTGAACCTAGGATTAATTCATATAAACTATTAGCAAAAGAATTTGAACTATCTAACTAACAGGAAATACTTATGAGCAACAACCCAGAAATAGCAAAAAGCATCCAAACAGGCGCATTTAAAACAAATTACCATGATGTTGGCGAAGGATCTCCAGTCTTCTTAATTCATGGGTCAGGCCCAGGTGTTACCGCATGGGCTAACTGGCGTCTAGTTATTCCCGCTTTAGCGGAAAATCAGAGAGTGATTGCACCGGATATGGCAGGTTTTGGTTTTACCGAGCGTGTCGAAGGGTATGAGTACACCATGGAGAATTGGGTGCAGCACGCCATTAACTTAATGGATGCTCTCGATATTGAAAAGGCTGATTTGGTTGGTAATTCATTTGGTGGCGGTTTATCACTAGCGCTTGCCATTAAACACCCTGAAAGGGTTAACAAGTTAGTATTAATGGGAGCCGCTGGTGTCCATTTTGAATTGACTGAAGGCTTAGATGCTGTATGGGGCTATGAGCCATCAGTACAGAACATGCGCACTATGATGGATTGGTTTGCTTATGATCGTAGCTTAATCACCGATGAGCTGGCTGCGCTACGTTATAAAGCAAGCATTCAGCCTGGCTTCCAAGAATCATTTAGCCAAATGTTTCCTGCGCCTCGCCAACGTTGGGTGGATGCACTTGCTAGTGACCATGGTGATATTAAGAACATAAAGCATGAAACATTAATTGTTCATGGCCGTGACGACCTTGTTGTTCCACCTATCACGTCAACCACCTTGTTTGACTTATTGGATAACTCACAACTACACATGTTTGGGCGCTGTGGGCACTGGACTCAAATAGAAGAAAATGCACGTTTTAACCAATTACTGACTAACTTTTTTGCTGAATAAGGCAAAGTAAAGGATGGAAATATGCGATTTGTTATAATTGGAGCGGGTGGTATTGGCTGCTACTATGCGGCACGCCTCATTCAAGCAGGTCATCAGGTCACACTTGTCGCGCGTGGTGAACATTTGCGTGCCATGCGCGAGACAGGGTTGCAGGTTAAACACACAGGCATGGCATTTGATCAAGCTGTGTCGGCTGTTACGATGGAAGAGTGGCTTGAAACGACGTCAGTAAACAGTGTTGATGTCATTATTGTGTGCTTGAAAGCGATGCAGACAGAGGCGTTTGCAAAAAGTCTTAAGGGTTGGATTGACCAGAGTAACTCAGCTAAAAAGCCGATGGTTTTATCCCTTCAGAATGGTGTGGAAAATGAAAAATACTTAAACGATGCCTTAGATGACGTGCTAGTTTTAGGTGGCATAGCGCGTCGAATTGGTACGCATATTGTGGCCCCTGGTATCGTCGAAGCCGTTGGGCCAGCTGAAGTTATTTTCGGCGCATGGCCTAACCATGTGAGCATATCTCAAGAGGTATTATCAAGACTTAATGAGCTGCTAACCTGCTTCAATGACGCTAAAATTCCAACAGAGCTGTCAGAAGATATTAATAAAGAAACTTGGCGAAAACTCATTATAAATAATGCCTTTAACCCCCTTTGTACATTATTGGAAGTAGAGACGGGTGATGTTGCCAAGGTTGCTAATTTACAGCCGCTAATTAGAGGCGCTATGGAGGAATCGGCGTTAGCAGCAAGTGCATATGGGGTGGAGCTAACCGATGATGATGTTGAAGGAATGTACACCTTGATTTCTACATTTGATTCCATAAAGCCTTCGATGTTAATTGACCGAGAAAAAGCCAAACCATTAGAAATTGAAGAGATTTGTGGCGTGGTGATACGAGGTTGCGAATTACTGGGTAAAGATGCGCCTTACAATCGAAGTATTGCTGGCTTATTAGAGTTTGTACTGAAAAAAAACAAGTGACACCTGCCAGAGAAACGAGGGCGATCTCCGGCTTTTTGTTGTTCCTAGGTTCAATCATTATTATAGCGAATGCTTTTTTAGCCATGGCTCCAAGCTGGCTGGGCAGTGGTCTATTATGGTTTGCAGGGCTGACCCTTTTTTTTGATATTAAGCGGTCCCAACAAGCGGTCATTGGTATTATTTTATCAATTGGTTTATTCAGTTGCTTAGCGGCATGGCAACTGGATTCGTTTAACGACCCTTTGCGTATATTGACGGTGAATCAGTCAATGATTGTTATGTTGATAGGTGTTCAATTTCTACAGTTAGTGGCAGTACCTGCCATTGAGTTAACAAGGAAGCTTCCAGTCGGTAAGACAGCCTTTATAAAAACCTATTTTGGCGTGCATTTTTTTGGTTCGGTTATAAATTTAATCGCTCTGTTACTGGTTGCGGACCGTTGGTATAAACAGGCGAATTTAACAGAAGAACAACAAAAACTATTGGTCCGAGCATTCTCTTCTGCGGCGAACTGGTCACCATTTTTCGCAGCTTTTGCAGCGGCAATGATCTTCACACCCAAGGCGTCTATCGGCACCTTAATGGCGGTGGGTTTTGCAATGGCTGTTTTTTCTTTTTTGTTAACTTGGGTTGAAATCAGTCGAACTAAAGGCTATTTAATAAATGAGTTTGTTGGGTACCCGATGCACTTTAGTGCGTTGCTGTTACCGATAGGATTGGTGTTTTTAGTATTTGTTGCGCAGTACCTGCTCCCTTCAATAAGTATGCTGCTACTAATTGCGATTTGTTCTATTCTGGTCAGTGTGTGCGTACTAATTGGGCGAGTTGGAGTGGTAAAAGCCTCTATCGGACTTGAATCGCATGTATCAAGGAAGCTGCCCCTAATGAGAAATGAGCTATTACTTTTTCTGGCTGCTGGTGTATTAGGTGTAGGACTATCGTCTATTTTAGATGGCTTGTCAGTCGGTGTGCCAATTGATCATTTTGATGGGTTCGCTGCAGTGGTGGTTTTATTGCTGATTTTAATCGCAGCGCTGATGGGAGTACACCCTGTGATAAGTATCGCTATTGTGGGACAGTGGATTGGGGCGATTGAACCCAACCAGACATTGCTGGCAATAACATTCTTGATGGGTTGGTCAATTGGTGTTGCGGTCAGCTCGATATCAGGTATAAACTTATCATTACAAGGGCGGTATAATGTACCTGCTTCAGCAGCTTTTCAGTGGAATTTGCCCTATGCCATGCGTATGTATGGGTTTGCTTGTGTGCTATTAGTGCTGACTAGCTATATGCTGAACCTCTAATGTGTTCGATCATTTGGCAAAGAACAAGTATCATAGGTGTTTAAATCAATATTTGCGGCTTAGCTGCAATAAAAAATAAGGAACTATTGCTTTGACTGACAGTAAAAAACAAAATTCATTTAGTTTGGACGAACTACTAAGTTGTGGTCGTGGGGAGTTGTTTGGTGCGGGTAATGCGCAATTACCGATGCCAAATATGCTGATGATTGACAGAATATCATCCATTACTGAGGACGGGGGTAGCCATGATAAAGGTCAGGTTGTTGCTGAACTAGATGTTAAGTCAGACTTGTGGTTTTTTGATTGTCACTTTCCTGGTGACCCTGTGATGCCAGGTTGTCTAGGTTTAGATGCTATGTGGCAGCTGATTGGTTTTTTTCTAGGCTGGAAAGGTGGTTTGGGTCGTGGTCGTGCGTTAGGTGTGGGTGAAGTTAAGTTTACGGGTCAAGTGCTACCGACAGCTAAAAAAGTGACCTATAAAATTGAAATGAAACGAGTCATCATGAGAAAGCTTGTGATGGGGATTGCTGATGCAGTGATGGAGGTTGATGGCAAGGTCATTTACGAAGCCAAAGATCTGCGTGTTGGTTTATTTACCTCAACTGAAAACTTCTAATAGAGGGAAAGAAATGAGACGAGTTGTTATTACAGGTATGGGTATTGTTTCTTCATTAGGCTGCGATGTTGACAGCGTTGCTGAGTCACTAAAGCAAGGGACATCAGGAATTAGTTTTGTAGAAGCGTATAAGGAAAAAGGATTTCGCAGCCATATTGCAGGAGTTCCTCAAATAAATCTTGATGACTTTATTGATCGTAAGGCGCGCCGTTTTATGGGTGATGCAGCAGCTTATGCATATGTCTCTATGCAACAGGCCATTGATGATGCAGGCTTAACGCCCGAAGAGGTATCGAATCCCAAAACAGGCCTAATCGTCGGTTCGGGTGGGGCATCGACTAAAAATGTTAATGATGCTATCAATTTACTTGAATCTAAGGGTATTCGTCGAGTCGGGCCTTATATGGTACCAAGGACCATGAGCAGTACAGTATCAGCCGGTTTGGCGACTCCTTATAAAATCAAAGGTGTTAATTATTCAATTACATCGGCCTGTGCGACTAGTTCTCATTGCATCGGTAACGCAATGGAATTGATCCAACTCGGTAAGCAAGATCGTGTATTTGCTGGTGGAGGGGAAGAGGAGCACTGGTCTCTTACGATGATGTTCGATGCAATGGGTGCCTTGTCCACGAAGCGCAATGAGCAACCTGAAACTGCGTCACGAGCCTATGATGCTGGCCGTGATGGGTTTGTGATTGCCGGTGGTGGTGGTGTCGTGGTAGTTGAGGCGCTGGATGTTGCTTTGGCTCGTGGTGCTAAAATTTATGCAGAGCTGGTGGGTTATGGTGCCACATCTGATGGTTACGACATGGTTGCTCCTTCTGGTGAAGGTGCTACACGCTGCATGCAGCAGGCGATGGAAAGCGTTGATACACCCATTGATTACATTAATGCGCATGGAACAAGTACGCCAGTTGGTGATATGGCTGAACTGAAAGCTGTAAAAGCAGTGTTTGGAGACCAGACGCCGCCGATAGGGTCAACTAAATCTCTGTCTGGACATTCGTTAGGCGCTGCCGGTGTTCAGGAAGCTATTTATTGTATGTTGATGATGAAGGATAACTTTGTTGCGGCATCTGCAAATATTGATGAGCTAGATGAGGCGGCAGAAGGTGTTAATATTGTTAGAGAAACTCAACAAGATGTTCAATTGAAAACAATTATGTCTAATAGTTTTGGTTTCGGTGGAACAAATGCAACATTAGTATTTAAGAAGTACGGTGAGTAGTTAGCGATAGCGCATAAAAAAACCGGCTTTTAAGCCGGTTTTTTTATATAGCGTTGATTATTTGATGGACAATAGTTCCATTTCAAAAATCAGTGTTTCATTTGGGCCTATAGAGCCGCCTGCACCATTTTCACCGTAGGCAAGCGCCGAAGGAATAAATACTTTCCATTTAGAACCAACGTTCATAAGCTTTAACGCTTCTTGCCAGCCGGGGATAACGCCACCAACAGGAAAAGTTGCTGGTTCGCCACGTTTAATAGAGCTATCAAACACGGTACCATTTAATAGGCTTCCTTCGTAGTGTACGTCAACAGTGTCTTCGGCAACAGGCATAGCACCTTCACCAGATGTAATAACAAGATATTGAAGACCGCTTTCAGTTGTTTGCACGCCTTCTTTACTAGCGTTATCAGTTAGAAATTTTTCACCAACTTGAATGTTAGCGCCTTTAGCTTCGTCAGCTTTGGCTTGCATTTCTTGCTGAAAGCTTTCAATAACTTTGCGCATTTCTTCAGGGTCTAAAAGGCTTTTCTCACCTTTAAGGCTGTGTGTGATTCCTAGGGCAACAGTGTCAGCGTCGACATCTAATTTATCTTGTAGAATCCCAGTGCCAATTTGTTGTCCCATTGTGTAACTTAGTTTCTCTTTCTCAGTATCCAAAATGCGTTCCTTTTAAATGTGTAGTTAAGGCGAGAATCTTACAGTATACGGAAGCGTCTCGCTACACCTTGCGAGGGGGAAGAGTGTGAAAATGATTGTATGACTAAATTAAGCTTTGATATCGATAATGCTTCCAATAACATCGCCAGCAGTTTGTGCGACGCGTGCAGACACTTGCACTTGTTGCTCGGCTTGTTTTAGCTCGACCAGTTCTTGAGCAGAATCTTTTGTCTTGTTCTCGGCCGACTGGTCAGCACTTGCTATTTTAGAGCTAGCTTGGTCGGCTTGAGCTATTCCACGGTTTATACCGAGCAAGGCGCTTTGATTGATTGCTCCTACGTTCATGTTGTCAACCCGTTTGTTAGATGTTTGTAATTATAGTTAATAATGAGCGCATCAAAGTGTGCTCTAGCTCACACTTTGATGTACTACTGGTAGTATCCAATCTGGTGTGCTGAAGATGAGGAGTGCCAAAGACGTACTGGGTGTTTAATAATCGGGTAAACTAGCGGTTTTTAATGTAGAAGTTCACGTTGAGTTTTTACGAGATTATATAGAGAGACTATGAAAGCGCTTGAAATTAAAAATCTAAAGAAGTCCTATGGTAATGGATTTGTGGCACTAAAGGGGATCGACCTCGATGTGAAGCAAGGAGACTTTTTTGCACTTCTTGGGGCGAATGGTGCTGGGAAATCGACAGCTATAGGGATTGTCTCTTCATTGGTAAATAAAACGTCCGGCTTGGTCAAAGTGTTTGGCCATGATTTGGACGCTGAACCTGAAGCGGTTAAACGCTGTATTGGATTGGTGCCACAAGAATTTAATTTCAACCAATTCGAAAAAGTATTTGATATTGTTGTTTCTCAGGCTGGTTATTATGGAATCGCTCGAAAAAAGGCGAACGAAAGGGCTGAGATATGTCTTAAGCAGCTTGACCTGTGGGATAAAAGAAATGAGGCGTCAAGGGAGTTGTCAGGTGGAATGAAGCGCCGATTAATGATTGCGCGGGCACTGGTGCATGAGCCAAAATTACTTATCCTTGATGAACCAACTGCGGGGGTCGATATTGAGATACGACGGTCGATGTGGGCGTTTTTTAAAGAAATAAATGCAGCAGGAACGACCATTATTCTTACCACGCATTACTTGGAAGAGGCTGAAAGCTTATGTCGACATATTGCCATTATCAATAAGGGTGAAGTGATTGAAAACACTAACATGAAAAGCTTGTTGGAAAATGCAGTGGAGGAGGTTTTTGTGTTGGAACTTGAGAAGCCGTTTAGTGAGTTGCCCGTTGTGGATGGTTGCTGCATTACTGTTATTGATGAAACGACGTGGCAAGTCAATATTCAAAAAGAAGTTGGAGTGAATCACTTATTTGTTAGCTTGGATGAGCTTGGGGTTAAAGTAATCGGCTTACGAAATCAATCGAATAGGCTGGAACAATTGTTTATGAAATTATTAATGAAAAAAAGAGGGTGAAAAGATGTTGAAACAACACTATCTAGTAGCTCTTCAAACCATTGCTTATAAAGAAGTTAGACGGTTTGTACGAATCTGGGTGCAAACCCTGTTGCCATCTGTAATAACAACGTCGTTGTACTTTTTGATATTTGGTACCTTGATAGGCTCAAGAATTGGTCAGATGAAAGGCTATGATTATATGGAGTTTATTGTGCCGGGGTTGATTTTGATGGCTGTGATCAGTAACGCATACTCTAATGTGGTCTCCTCATTTTATAGTTCAAAATTTCAACTAAATATTGAGGAAATGTTAGTGGCGCCAATACCGCCATGGGTTATTTTGTTGGGGTATATCTCTGGAGGGGTAGCACGAGGCTTAATGGTTGGTGCCTTTGTCACGGTCGTCTCATTGCTTTTTACTGACTTAACAGTTGCGCACCCAATTATGATGCTTGGGGTTTTTCTACTGACAGGTGTGTTGTTTTCGGCAGCCGGATTAATTAATGCAGTGTATGCAAAAAGCTTTGATGATATTTCAATTGTACCGACGTTTGTCTTAACGCCTTTGATTTACTTAGGGGGCGTTTTCTACTCAATTGATTTGTTGCCGCCTTTTTGGCAGAAAGTGTCATTATTAAATCCAGTTTTTTATATGATCGATGTCTTTAGATACAGTGTCCTCGGGCAGTCAGATGTGCCTTTGTTAGCCGGGTTTTCAGTTATTGCATTGTTTATTGTGTTGTTGCTGGGGGTAAGTTTGCGTCTACTGTCTAGAGGTATTGGGATTAAAAACTAGGCTTGCTAAGCTGAGAATTTATTCATCATGCCCATTCAACCATGAAGGTTAGTGATTAAATCTCTAGAGATAGGTTGGCCATTATTGAATATTGGCCAGTGATGTTATAAAATAAAAAGAGTATTTGTTTGTCATTTCCGTGGATTAATCAACATATACGTTGTTAGCTAACCGCTAACGGGCTTAAGTAAGCGTGAACTATTTATGCGCGCCCATATTTAAATAAACCCAACCAAATAAGAAGCCTAATCAATGAAGCATTTTAAGATCAAGAAAGGTTTGGATCTCCCTATTAAGGGTGAGCCGGACCAAGTAATTTCAGACGCTAATCAGGTTTCCAGTGTTGCCATTATTGGCAGCGATTATATCGATATGAAGCCCACTATGATGGTGAAGGTTGGCGATCGAGTTAAGCTGGGACAGATTCTATTTACAGATAAAAAGACTGAAGGGGTTAATTTTACAGCCCCAGGCTCTGGTACTGTAAAAGAGATCAACCGAGGTGAAAAGCGAGTCTTACGTTCAGTTGTGATTGATCTGGATGGAGATGAGCAGCTTGAATTCGCTAAATATTCAGCGACAGAGTTAGCGGGCCTAAACCAGGGCGAGGTTGTAAAAAACTTGACCTCGTCGGGGCTTTGGACAGCCTTTAGAACACGCCCGTTTAGTAAAGTACCAGAGCCCACAACACGGCCTACAGCCATACATGTTTCGGTTATGGATACGAACCCGCTGGCAGCGGATCCTGCCATTGTGATGAAAGGAAACGAGGTGCCCTTTGAGCAAGGGCTAATAGTGTTGACGCGATTAACGGAAGGAAAGGTTTTCGTCAGTCAGTCACAAGGTATGACGGTAAGGGTTCCTGAGTCGGTTGAAGTAAATGAGTTCTCAGGGCCGCACCCAGCTGGGTTACCTGGGACGCACATGCATTTCATTAGCCCAGTGAGTGCAAAAAAAATAGCATGGACTGTTGGTTATCAAGATGTTATTGCGATAGGTCAGTTATTTACAACAGGTTTTTTAAACGTTGAGCGCGTGGTTGCATTAGCCGGTTCAAAAATAAACCAGCCACGTTTAGTAAAAACAAGGTTGGGAGCTTGCACGGATGACTTGGTGAATGGCGAGCTTGTTGATCAAAAAACTCGCGTTATTTCAGGTTCGGTTTTATTAGGAAGAAAGGCAGCGGCATGGTCGGCTTACCTTGGTCGCTACCATATCCAGGTATCGGCAATAGAGGAAGGTCGTGATCGGCAATTATTGGGTTGGGTCAACCCGGCAGGTGAAAAGTTCTCATTTACTAATGCACTGCTAACGAGTTTTAACCGCAAACGCAAAATAACAATGGATACATCTGCGCATGGGAGCCCTAGGGCGATGGTGCCTATCGGTGTTTTTGAAGGCGTAATGCCCTTGGATATTTTACCGACTCAACTATTGCGTGCGCTAGTGGTTCATGATGTTGACTCAGCTGAATTGCTTGGTGCAATGGAGTTAGATGAGGAAGACTTGGCTTTGTGTTCATATGTGGACTCAGGAAAACACGACTTTGGCAAAGCGCTACGAGCGAATTTGTCACATATTGAGAAGGAGGGCTAATGTCTCGCGTTAGAAACTATTTAGATTCAATTCACCCACTCTTTGCGAAGGGTGGACGTTACGAGAAGTACTATGCTATTTATGAAATGGTTGATACTTTTCTATATACACCGAGTGATGTAACAACCGGTGCTACACATGTACGTGATGCGATAGATTTGAAACGCATTATGACGTATGTGTTTATTGCAGCTTTGCCTTGCGTCATTATGGCCATGTGGAATACTGGACACCTAGCCAATATGGCTATGTCCGACATCGGCTTAACAACGCTGGACTCCTGGCGTGGTTTGGTAACAAATTTGGTGGGTTATGATCCGGACAGTATTTTGGCGTGTATGGTGCATGGCGCTATGTACTACGTGCCAATTTATCTTGTGACGGTGCTTGTAGGAGGTATTTGGGAAGTTATTTTTGCCATTGTCCGCGGCCATGAAGTCAATGAAGGTTTTTTTGTTACGTCCATGCTGTTTTCTTTGATTTTACCGGCAACAACGCCATTATGGCAGGTTGCACTTGGTATAACTTTTGGCGTAGTCATTGGTAAAGAAGTATTTGGGGGAACAGGCAAAAACTTCTTAAATCCAGCATTAACAGGCCGAGCATTTTTGTTTTTTGCATACCCAGCTCAAATGTCAGGTGATGCTATTTGGACTGCTGTTGATGGTTTTAGTGGAGCAACCGCACTTGGTGTGGCAGCAGCTGGTGGTATTACAGCTGTGATGGCTTCTGGAATAACTTGGATGGACGCATTTGTAGGGACAATTCAGGGCTCGATGGGCGAAACATCTACAATCGCTTGTTTAATAGGAGCATGCTTTCTACTTTATACGCGCATTGCTTCTTACCGAATTATGTTAGGTATTTTAGGCGGTATGATATTTACAAGCACACTGTTCAATTTTATTGGCAGTGAAACAAACCCTATGTTTGCGACACCTTGGTATTGGCATGCAGTATTGGGTGGGTTTGCATTTGGAGCTATCTACATGGCCACTGATCCTGTTAGCGCAGCAATGACAAATACTGGTCGCTGGGTATACGGGGTATTAATTGGCCTAATGGTTGTGCTTATAAGAGTGGTTAACCCAGCTTTTCCAGAAGGCATGATGCTGGCGATTTTGTTCGCGAACATGTTTGCGCCATTGATTGACTACTTCGTTGTACAGTCAAACATCAAAAGAAGGGAGAAAAGAAATGCCTAATGAAAATCAAAGCAAGCCAGCAAGTGCTTGGAATTTTCTTGCTCTGCCGAATGATAGTACTGTAAAAACATATATTATGGCGACCCTAGTCTGCTTGGTTTGTGCGGTATTTGTATCGGTGTCTGCGGTAGCTTTAAAGCCTTTGCAGCAGCTTAATAAAGAGCTAGATAAGAAGAAAAACATTCTTCAAGTAGCCGGTTTGTATCAAGACGGCGTTGATATTCAAGCAGCCTTTTCAAAAATCGAGATTAAGTTGATTGATCTTGCAACGGGCGAATATACAACAGAGCTTGATGCAGTGACTTACGATGAAAGAAAAGCGGCAAAGGATCCAGCGCTAAATATCACCATTGATAAATCAAACGATATTGCTAGCATTAGGATGCGTCCTAAACTAATGCCTGTTTATCAAGTGAAGGAAGATGGTGTGGTTAAGCAGCTAATTCTGCCAGTTAATGGTTATGGGTTATGGTCAACACTGTATGGTTTTCTTGCGGTAGAAAGTGATGGCCAAACAATTGTAGGCTTAAGTTACTATGAACATGCCGAAACTCCAGGCTTAGGTGGCGAAGTAGATAACCCGAGGTGGAAGAAAATATGGGCAGGTAAGAAAATCTATGCTGACAATGGTGACGTTGCTATCAAAGTTGTTAAAGGAATGGTTATTCCTGGTTCTTCCGGTGAGCAGTTCAAAGTCGATGGTTTAGCTGGCGCAACACTTACCAGTCGTGGCGTAAGTAATATGCTGGAATATTGGATGGGGATACATGGATACAAAAACTACCTGTCTAACATACAAGCAAACGGAGTATAAGAATGAGTAATGACACAAAGAAGATATTACTGGACCCGTTAGTTGATAATAACCCTATTGGTTTACAAGTTTTAGGTGTTTGTTCTGCGCTGGCCGTTACGACCAACCTTGGAACAGCCTTGGTGATGTCACTTGCTTTAACATCAGTGGCCGCATTTTCGAACTTATCAATAAGTATGATTCGAAACCACGTGCCAAGTGCGATTCGAATCATTGTTCAAATGACAATTATTGCCTCACTCGTAATTGTGGTTGATCAAGTGCTTAAGGCATATGTTTATGATCTAAGTAAGCAACTATCTGTGTTTGTTGGCTTAATTATTACAAATTGCATTGTGATGGGTCGTGCAGAAGCTTTTGCGATGAAAAACCCGCCTTTAATAAGCTTTGTTGATGGCATTGGAAACGGGTTAGGTTATGGGCTTGTACTGATGCTTGTGGGTACTTTTCGTGAGTTGCTTGGATCAGGTAAATTATTCGGGGTTGAAATCTTATCAACAGTCAATGATGGAGGCTGGTATGTCCCTAATGGCTTAATGCTATTGCCACCAAGTGCTTTCTTTATTATTGGTCTATTAATTTGGGGTTTACGTGCTTGGAGGCCTGTTCAGGTTGAGGCTGCCGACTTTAAAATTAAAGAAGTTAACGGAACGGAGGCTGTGTAATGGAGGCATATATTAGTTTATTAGTTCGAGCGGTTTTTGTAGAAAACTTAGCGCTCTCCTTTTTCCTTGGTATGTGTACCTTTTTGGCTGTTTCTAAGAAAGTATCAACAGCATTGGGTTTAGGTATTGCCGTTATTTTGGTGCAAACTATCACCATGCCATTGAATAATATCCTTTATCAAGGTGTGTTGAAAGCTGGTGCTCTTGATTGGTTAGGGTTACCTGAGGTCGACCTGAATTTCTTAGGTTTAATCAGTTACATTGGTGTGATCGCGGCGGTTGTGCAAATTTTAGAAATGGCGATGGACAAGTATGCGCCAGCACTCTATAACGCTTTAGGTGTATTTTTACCTTTGATTACAGTGAACTGCGCCATTCTTGGTGGCTCGTTGTTCATGGTAGAACGTGACTATAACCTAAGTGAAAGCATGGTTTTTGGTTTTGGTAGTGGTCTAGGCTGGGCATTGGCGATAACAGCAATTGCTGGCGTTAGGGAAAAACTTAAATATTCAG
>ERZ1027208.494-NODE-494-length-15197-cov-85.135187_pt1 | contig 15197 bp, 10 predicted proteins | sample MGYA00520867_ERZ1027208 | MGnify/ENA primary metagenome ERZ1027208 (study PRJEB33311, sample SAMEA4378413) | marine metagenome | biome: Marine biome; feature: Fjord; material: Water | collected 2014-07-20T08:00:00Z/2014-07-... | depth 75 m ...
ATATTTTAATATATTAGCAAATTAATAATTATTAACTAAATTTTTAAACAATGAAAATACTAGTACAGGCAATTGACAAAGCAACAAAAGAAGGGATTTTTAACCTAGAAGAAGTTGCTAACATAATACAATCTATTGATAGGGTTGGCTCTGTGTTAAAAGAATACAGTGATATGAAAGAAAGAGAAGGAGCAAAAGAAGAAGCATCTAAACCTCAACCTAAAAGTAATTTAAAGAAAAAATAATATGGGGATCTCTAAAGAAATTAAGTCTATTGAAAAAGAAGAAGCTAGAGATTTAGGTATCCAGGACTTCTTTACGTCAAGAGATAAAAAAAACAGAGGTACTGAAGGGCTAATTAACGATACTACTAATGTTCTGTCTAAAGAAATAGATACAAAAGAAAGGCTTTACGATGAATCATTAATGGTTAACAAAATACCTTCTCATGTAAAACCTTTGTTTGGAGGATTGTTTCTTACAGCAAGAAGAAATAAAATCTCAGAGAATGGAATATATCTTCCAACTGCATCTTACGGAAAAGGTACTGATACAGATATGGATGTTGATTTCTCGGATAAACAAATAGTATTGTGTTGTGGGCCTCATGTAGATCAGTTAAAGTGCGGTATGGAGGTAGTTATAAAAATGGATAACTTTAAGAGAAAGCTTGAAAGCTCAATGGCTCAAAAAATAAACAAAGAATTTGAGTATGTGCTTCCTATAGAAATTATAGATGGCGTGGAATACTTACATCTTACAGAGAGAGACATAAAGTACATTTCTAACACAAATATGATATCCATCAACCCGATAACTTAATAGTATCACACACTTATAAGGATAGCCTAACTTGACAGTTAGGCTTTTTTGTTGTATATTGCCAAAGGAGAAAACAATTAATTATGAATTTATTTGAAATAGTTAACAACAATGTGACTTTTAGTCCACAAGCATTATTAGTAAAACCATTTAAAGATATATGGCATGCTGATGAAAGTGAAGATAAGCATACTGCTAATTTAGAAATGGCTTATGTTTATTATATGGCTGATGAAAGAAGTGATTTTATGCACATACTTGATATGGACGAAAGAGATCAAGAGGTAAAGAAGTGGCTCAATATGCCTAGCAAATGGTCTGGGAAAAGAAAAGATATAGTTAGAGCTATTCACTACTACACCACAATGTCTGAAACAACAAGTACAAAGCTACTTAAAAGCACACGATTAGTGCTTCAGAAAATATCTGAGTTTCTTGACAACATTAACATGAATGAAAGAGACGAGAGAACTAAAAAACCTATTCACGATATTAGCAAAATAACTAGTGCTGTCGAAAAAGTGCCAAAGCTTATTAAGGCTATAAATGAAATTGAGAAAGAGGTAATAAAAGAAAAAGAACTTAAAGCACAGTCTGGCAATAGAACTCAGAGTATGTTTGATGATATGGGGATATAATGAGAAAGTTTAACTCCATACAGACAGAAATAAATGCTGAGATTTTAGACAAGATGCCTCGTGAAGAGAAGCAGGATCTGTTAGACAGTATAGACTCTATTCAGTTTATACAAAACTTATCTAATCCTAAAAGAAAATACGCTAAAGATCTTGATCGTTGGGATAACCCATTGTTACCTACTACCAGTATAGACCCTGATATGGACGTTAGACAATTAGATCCAAAGGGTAAAATAGCAATAGATTTAACCAATCCACACATCTTAACAGATATGGATTACTTTAGACCTGCAGCATTGTTTTTTGAAAAGCACAAATGCTACACTAATTTATTCCCTAACAGAAATCCTAACTCAGAGTATTATAAGTTTTGGGCAGAAGAAGCAAGAAGATGTAGAGAAGGCTATGCGAGAGATTACGATGGCGAATGGATACCTGGTAACTATTACTTTCAACTAAATTACGCTCCACTTCTTAGAGCAGAGATAATAAAAGGAACTAAACAGGCTGACAGGCTTGAAGGCTTTGCATACGTATATGATGCGGATTATTGGTTCTTTCACTATTGTGAACAGGCAAGAGCAAAAGGTATGCACGGAGCTAACCTAAAGAGAAGGGGTTGTGGGTATTCTGTAAAGGCATCTAACATGTTAGCTAAAAATTTTATATTAGGTGACACAACTAAAGCAAAAGAGAAAGTAAAATCATTTGCTATTGCTAATGAAAAAGAATATCTTATTAAAGATGGTATATTAAATAAGTTTGTTAACGTAATAGACTGGAATGCAACACACACTCCATGGCCACGCATTAGATCACTTAAAGATTCTTTAAATGATATGCACTGGAGAATGGGACGAAAAGACAATAGGCGTGGTACTGAAGTTGGAGTTCTTAATGAGGTAATGGGAGTTACGCTTAAGAATGACCCACAGAAGGCAAGGGGTAAGAGGGGTGCTTTAGTACTCTGGGAGGAAGCAGGTAAATTCTCTGACTTTCTTACAGCATGGAAGATTGCACAACCCTCTGTTGAGGAATCTGGATTTGCATTTGGATTTATGATGGCAGGTGGTACAGGTGGTGTCGAAGGTGGAGCTTTTGAAGGACTGGAAGAAATCTTTTATAACTCTTCAGGTTACAACATTATGTCTATGCCTAATGTGTTTGATAAGAATACAAATGGTAAAGGAGAATGTGCTTTCTTCTTTGGTACATACCTAAACTATCGTGGCAAGATGGATAAAGACGGTAACAGTGATGTTATTGGTGCTTTAATTGAGATTAATAAAAAGAGAACAAATATTAAGACTGGTGCTTCTGATCCTAATGCTATTGTACAGGCAAAAGCAGAGGAACCTATTACGCCACAAGAAGCAATTATGCGTACAGAAGGATCTGCATTCCCTGTATCAGATCTACGAGATTATCTTGAGGACATTGCTCCTGAGCTTGCATCCTTTGTAGATTCTCACTGGGTTGGGGGACTTACCTATGATGACGCAGGTTTTGTTAAATGGGTTAACGATGCAAATAAACATCCTATACGTGACTTTCCATTTAAAGTAAGAGGGGGTTCTAGTTCTGATGGAGCTGTTGAGATATTTGAAATGCCTAACAAGGATAGGGATGGTAAAGTATTTGAGAATAGATATATAGGCGGAATTGATCCAATTGATAATGATTATACTATTGGTGGATCTTTAGCTTCTATTATTATATTTGACCTATGGACAGATAAAATAGTTGCAGAATATACAGGCCGTCCAGTTATGGCAGATGAGTTTTATGAAATATGTTTAAGACTTACTTCATTTTACAACGCTCAATCAAATTACGAAAACAACCTGAAAGGATTATTTTCCTACTTCTCCAATAGAAATGCATTGTACTTACTAGCTGATAGTCCAGATATTCTTAGGGATATGGAGATTGTAAAGAGCACTTTGTATGGAAATAGAGCAAAGGGTACTAGGACAACAAAGGAGGTAATTAAGCTAGGTAAGACACTTCAAAGACAATGGATGCTAAGTCCATACGAAGAAGAAAGATATAACGAGACTACAAACGAAACAGTGCAAATGACTATCCCTAATTTAAGAAGGATAAGAAGTATTGGATATATAAAAGAATGTATTGCATGGAATCCTGATATAAATACGGATAGGGTCTCTGCAATGGATATGGTAATGATACTTAGAGAAGATAGAGCTAAGCTTACCACAAAGTTTGAAGACTCTGTAAACGAAGATGCTAACACATTTTTTCATGATGATGAATTCCTTGATGCTAACTGGCAGAATGCTGTAATGAAGATGGGATACGGAAATAATAACGATAGTATAATAAATGGCTTTTAGCTATAATATAAGTGATGGAATATTTAATATATTCATTAAATTTACATAATATAAAATAAGATATGTCAGAAGTAAGAAATTTTCCTAGTCAAAAACTCTCTCATAAAAAGAAGGGTAAGCAATGGCGTAAAGACCATTTAGATTGGGCAGACAGCAATAGTTACTTAAGTAATAGTGCTGTTCGTAGAAAATTAAAACAAAAAAGAATTAACCTAAACTTATACAACGGTAAGATAGATGTTAATGATATGAAGTTAATTCTAAACCCAGGTGGTTTAGAAAAATTCTTTGTACCAGATGCTATACAGCATTATCCTATAATTACTCCTAGAGTAAACGTTTTAGTTGGTGAAGAAAAGAGAAGGAAATTTGACTGGTCAGTTCAGATAGTTAATCCTGACACTATATCTAAAATAAAAGAAGATAAAAAGAAGTTAGTTGATCAAAAGCTAATGGAAATGCTTCAGTCTGATGTTTCTGACGAGGAGCTTGAAAAAGAATTAAATAAGTATGCTGATTACATAAACTTTGACTATCAGGATATCAGAGAAAAAAGAGCTAACATACTAATGCGTAATTACATTAGCAAATTAGACATGAAGATACAATTTCAACAAGGTTTCAAAGATGCCTTGATTATGGGAGAAGAGATCTATATGTTTGATGTTGTTAACGGTGAAGTTGTTTTTGAAAAACTAAACCCATTAAAAGTTCATACTTTAAGAGGAGGATTCTCAAACAAAATAGAAGATTCAGATGTAATAGTATTAGATGATTTCTGGAGTCCAGGTAGAATTCAAGATGTATTTTATAATGACTTAAGTGATGTTGAGGTTAGAAAGCTTGATGAAGGTAAATGGAATAGTGGTACTACAAATCTAGACGGAGTTACTGAAGCTGTTGATGATGAGCAAGGATTAAGAATGCTTAACAGAGAGGCTATGGATTCTTACATAGAATCTACAGGAGTGTTTAATTCATCAGGATCTCAAGGAAGAAACACATATTCGGATTCATACGGAAACGTAAGAGTATTAAGAATGTTCTGGAGAAGCATGAAGAAAGTATTAAAGGTTACTTACTTTGATGAATTAGGTAAAAAACAAACAAAGTTTAGATCCGAAGAGTATATTGTGGATAAAGCAATGGGCGAGACTTCTGCAGTGTTATGGATACCACAATGGTGGAAAGGTGTTAAAGTAGGTGAAGATACTTACTTGCAAATTAAGCCAAGAGAAATACAATACAACAAACTAGATCAACCAAGTTTCAATTCTTGTGGAATTGTTGGTCAAGTATATAATTCAGGTGACGAAGAAGCTGTCACTATGGTAGATAGAGCAAAACCATTTCAATATCTTTACGATATATCATGGTACAGAGTAAACGAAGCTTTAAGTAAATACTTAGGATCTATTGTTGAATTAGATTTAGCAAAAGTTCCAACAGGATGGTCAGTAACCAAATGGTTATACTTTGCACGTAAGTCTGGAATATCTGTAGTGGATAGTTTTAAAGAAGGGCAGAAAGGAATGGCTAAGGGTAAACTAGCAGGATCTGTTGGTAATACTACTGGTAGAATATTAGAACAAAGAGTTGGAGATTTCATTCAGACTCATATTGAGATGATGGAGTTTGCAAAAGCACAAATGGACGAGATCACGGGTGTTTCAAGACAGCGTTTAGGACAAGTCGAGAATAGGGAGACTGTCGGGGGTGTAGAAAGAGCCGTGTCCCAGTCCAATCATATTACTGAAGAATTATTTACCATGCATGATTATTGCAAGAAAAGATGTTTTCAGATACTTATTGAGACTGCAAAGATTGCATTAAAAGGAAGAGATATTAAGTTTTCTTACATAGGAGACGATATGACTCGCCAGTTAATGGAAGTTGATGGTGATCAATTTGCAGAAGAAGAATACGGATTAGTGGTATCTAATGATGACGAGATAAATCAATTGCAACAAAAGCTAGATGGAATGGTGCAGATGGGATTACAAAACCAAATGCTTTCTTTTTCTACTGCAATTAAGATATACAACTCTCCTTCTGTAAGAGAAATACAAAGACTTATTGAAAAGGATGAAACTCAAATGAAAGAGTCTCAAGCCAAAGCGGGTGAAGATCAGCAAAAGCAACAACAGGCTATGATGCAACAACAAGCTCTTGAGGCACAACAAGCTGCTAATCTTGACTTAGAGAAGTTCAATAGAGAAGATGAGACTAAACGTTACATTGTTGAGTTGCAAGAAGAAACTAAAAGACTTCAGGCAGAAAGTGCAGAAAGAGGTGTTGAGAATGATAGTGATGATTTTGACAAGTTTGAAAAAGAACTTGGAATTAAACAACAAGCATTATCAAATGACATGCAAAAACACAATGACAACATGTCTATGAAGGATAAAGAAATAGCTATTAAAAACAAAATAGCAAACAAGCCTAAAACTAATAATAACTAAATAAAATGAAACAAACCCAAAATCAATTTTTCGGCAAAATTGAAGACCTGCCACATGTGCTTCCTGCGGGAAGTCTATATGTGTCTACCAACACTAATCAAACATTTGCCGCTGGAAAAGATGGAATACCTGTAGAAATTAGTGGTATCGATGATGCTACTAAGGCAGAGCTTCAAGAAGTTTTAGAATTATCTAAACAAAATGCACAAGGTTATTACGGATTATTGTCTGCAATATACTTTGGTGGTGAGGCAACTTCTGTAGAAATACCTATTGAACAAGTAGATATTTGGCAAGATGTTGTAATGACAATTCAAGCACCAGTTGTAGGGGTTCATGACGGGGGTGTTTCTGACGAAAGAGTTACCACAATGAAAGAAGCTAACGTTGTAGGTCATGAAGGAACAGGAGCGGTAGGTGACCCAATAGTATTCTTATTAGAGGGCCTTCAGGAATCTTCTTCTTGTAACCTTAGAAGTTCTTTATCTTTTATCCCAGACGAAGATGGAGGAAGATTAGATTCAAGAATATTTCTAGAAAGACACTCAGGAGCATCGCCTTCAGAGGACTTTCCAATTAATGCAGCAGGTCTTGCAATGGAATCAGGTGCTGATGAAGAATATCCACATCTAGTAAATGTACAATTCTTTGTAGGAGATACAATTAATACTAATAGTGTTGGCGATGCAGGTAAGATTAGATTTCAAATAAAATCAGATGTAGCAGGTACTGTTCTTATGAATGAGATGGCTTTATTTATTCAATATTAAAAAACAAACATAATGGGACAAATTAAAATATATTCACAGCTTAAATCTGGAAAAGTTAGCTTTGAAGGATCAAGAGTTAGAAACAAAGAGATTGGATCATTGACAGTCAATGCTCATCCAACCCTGTCTAACAGAATACAAATAAAATCTAACACTGTATTTAAAAGAAACTCTGAAACTGATTACAGAGTATTCTTTCGTAGATTAAATATTGATCGTATACAGAATGAAGCTGGGCAAAACTTAACTGCCGCTCCGCTTAACATGGATAGAGATGCAGTTATTGCATACGTAACTACGCAAATAAACAAGCCAATTATAACCGAGTACTTTGAGTATGACCCTATCTTAGATAGACTTATAGCACAAAGAGATATTCAGGTAGATAAAAGTGGTTTCTTTTTAGGAGAAAAGCACAAGATAGCTTCAGGTAACTCAAGTGTTTACTTTGAAGATCTTGACAACAAAGCAAATTCTTATCCAGTATTTGGAGAAGTGCTTGACCAATCTTTAGCAGCAAATCAATTGCCTGGAGCTGGAGTAACAAAACCTAAGAGTAGAATCTTTGGAGATTTCCAAAGCACACCATTAGGAGGTTCTCCTGTAAATGATACTTCAATACCTTATGATGGAGATAATTTCTTTCCATTCAATATTAGTGGTGTAGGTATTACAACTAGAATTGCAGAAGTTGTACCAGCTAGTCAGCAATTAAAATATGAAATTTTAGTAAATGGAATTTCTGTTTATGTACAATACTTATCACACAATGGATTAGCAGTTAATGAAGATTTAACATGGTACTTTGAGCACCCATTAGATATTGAAAATGGAACTACAATAAGAGCTACTATATATAAAATAGAAGTTATTGATAACCAAGAAACAATTCAAGGAATATTAAATGTATGTGAAGGAGATGATGTAGCTACAAGATACCAAACAAATGTATTAAATAGATTTTTTGAAGATGAAGAAATTGCACTTCAATCATCTGTTGACGCATTAGTTAGTGGATCAACGTATAAAGGATCATACAATGGATCAACTTCATTACCTTCTCTTCCAACGGGAACAGATGTGTTAGGAGATTTTTACAGAGTGTCTGCACCAGGTGGCGGTTATGCTACGGGAGATATATTAGTATACAATGGAACAGACTACGATCACATAGCTGAAGCAAATGCTACTCAGTCAGACATAAAGAATTCAGGACTAAAGATATATGATATATATGTGAAGGCAGGTTATGGTGGAGAAGTACAAGATGGTTCAGTATTATATCCTTATGCAGATTTAACAACTGCAATAGGAAGTACTAACGATGGAGATTCTATATATATAGAAGGATCATTTGAAATAGCTGGTGAGATTATTTTACCACAAGATAAGTCATTATACTTCTACGGAAGTGATGATGCATGTATTTCTTTCACTAACTATAGTGATGGCAATGGATCATTATTATACTTTGATGGTTTAGACAATACAAAAGAATTTAAGTTTAAAAACATCTCATTTAAAAATGCAGGTGGGTATGGATTATATCTAAAGAAGACTGCAAAGGTAACTATTGAAGATTGTGAATTCAAGAACAATGGATGGAATGGTACTGCACTTAATACTATAGCTTCTAAAGATGTTACAGCTCTTTTAGGATATGATAGTGATGCAGTAGACTTACAAGCGTTCTACGCATCTAATAATGCTTCTAATGGTGGAGCAGTTAGATTAGAAGAGTCTACTCAACTACTTATTATAGGTAACACAGCAACTAACAACTTAAGAGGATTCAGAGTACAGGATTGTGGTATCAATGGTGGTGGAGTAATATCTAGAAATCAGTCAATGCAGAATATTGAGTCTGGTATTTATATAGCAGCAGGTGCTCTTGGTGGATGTCATAACATTACAGCTACTATGAACTTATCTTCTTACAATGCTAATAACGGTCTATTGGTAATCGGTGGAATCAACAACAAGTTCTCTCAAAATGAAGTAAACGGTAACTGGAACGCAGGATTCTGTGCTTGGGGTGCTGCTAACTCTATCTTAAGAGATTGTGGATTATACGATAACAACAGATCTGAGTTCAACGGTATTGGTAACACAGGAGACGCTAAGGCATCTATACAGATTAACGAAGCGTATGACCTTTTAGGTACAAATATATCCTTAAACTCAGACTTTAGATTTATTGCTGAGATATTAGATACACAAGTACATTATACAGGGATAGGGTCTAACACTGAGCATATTGGATTATTGATTACTGAAGCTGTAGGATTGCTTCCTGCTGACGATAAGAACATCATTAAGATAGATGACGTAGGGTTTATAGGTCAAGACTATGCAATTGACTTCAGTGAAGTTGATTTAAATAACTTATATGTATCATTGGGAGATAACTCTTTTATGAGTATCGGAGAAAAGGGTGTTAAGAAGCCTTTAAATGGAGACTATTTTGAACTACCATTCTCTAATCATACTACTAAATTAAACTATGCAGATATTTCTGTAGATTTAACAGGTAATGTTATTATAAATGAAGGTGTAACAGGAGAGAGGCTTAATCCTTACAAGGTAAATGACTTACAAGCTGTTGCATTTGGCTCAGAAATTAAGGTTATACTTAAAGGCTCAGATAAGATTCAGTTTATTGTACCTGTTGCTGGATGTAGTATTGATGGTTCTTTTGTGAACTCAGTACTTAACCAAGCTATCATACAACTAAACAACGTATTCACTAACACTACAGGCTTTGCTTCAGGTGGAGGTAATGATGTTACTGACTTTGTATTGAGTGGAGATGATTTAACTATCACACTGGCTGATGGTACTTCGTTCACGGTAGATGTAACTAGCTTAGGAGTAGATGAAAACAAGTTTGTAGATAGTGGTGCTATTAGTGGCTCTGACTTGGAACTTACGATGAATGACGCATCTGTTATTACGATAGATATGAGCAATATGATTAATGGTAGTAGCTTATCTGCAACTAACGACAAATGGTACATATCATATGGTACTAATGCAAATCAAGAGGTAGGAGTATCTATCAATGATTCTACAATTAACCAACAACTACCTTTTTACTTTGGACAGGCTTTAGAGCAAGGTTCTGAGTTCAAATGGAACTTCCAATCAAATGGAGGTGCTAATTTAATATTAGGTATTTGGGATGGAGCTGAAGTAGCTACACCTTATAATGGCGGTAGTATAACTGCTTCTAATTGGGGCACAATGTTTATATACGCAGGTGGATTTATAGATGGTTCTAATAGTACATTACTTACAACTAATTCAGGAGCTAAGTATGTAGTAGGAACTGGAGATGCTATGGGTATTAGATTTGATAATGATGGATTCCTAACATTAATACATTATACTGGTTCAACTGAGGTTGCAGTAGCTAAGACTGATATAGCTTTAGCTGTTACATCTTTCAATATGCAGATGCATACTTGGGCCAATGGTGTACTACCTAATGGTATTATTAACAATGTTGATTACATTTGGGATATTGTACATGACTTCGCTAACACTGAAGCAGGTATTATAAATGGTATATTAGACCATACTGTACTTAAGAGTGCTATCTCTATTGAGAAAGGTGAGAAGATTATGTTTATGCTTGATGAGGTAGGGCAAGGAGATTTCTTTGGTACTAACTATACTGCAGCATCAAGTGGTGTTACAACTGCAGAGGAGCAATTAGATAATGAATTTAAGTACGAAACTAATGAAGCTTTAAGTTTTGAGTTTGGTGGTACAGGAGATTGGAATGTAAATACTAATGCTACTTATTACTTTGATAATGGTGCTGGTGTAGTAGGTTACAGAAAAGGAGGTGCTGGTACAATTCAAGGGATGTTCTCTATGAGATTTAACAATGATGGTAAGTTAACTGTATATAGTGAAGATAATAATGAGAAGGTAGCAACGGCTAAGGCAGACCCTGCAGTAGGTAGTTCAGTACATTTATACTTTGGAGTGAGAGCTAACAGAGCGTACTATTCTATTCCTGTAATATCTAAGCAAGTAATAGGAAGTGGATCTCAACCAGATGTTAACTTTGTACCTGTAGTAGCTGATCAGACTGTTAATGTAACAGAAGGTGATGTACTAAACTACCAGATTATAAGCTCGACTAATATTGTTAATCAATACGTAGAACTAGATGCTCCAAGTTGGATGACAATGAATCAGACTACTGGTGTGTTATCAGGAACGGCTCCTGCTTATACTCATAGTGGAGGTCACGATATATTTATAGTTAACTGTAAAGCTGGAAATGCTGTTGGAGGTACTGTAGAATTTACGGTAACTGTTAATGTAACAGAAGACCTTTCTTACACTAACACTAAGTCTCTTGATCTTGATGGAACTAGTACATTTATGCAAGGTGATCCTACCAGTATGACTGCTTTAGAAAGAGCTTCTAATGGAGATGGTAATGCTTGGACTATATCAATGTGGGTTAAGCCTAACAATAATACATCTAATCAAACCTTGTTAGTTTACGGTGCAGGAGATGACTATAATGGTGGAGCTATTACAGTGAAGCAATCAGGCGGAACTAGCTTAGTATTGAACTATGGTACAGTATATAATAACATTATACTAGTAGCAGGTAATTCTTTTGTAGCTAACACTTGGCAACACGTAATGATTACATTTGACGGAGGTACAACAGGAGTTGTTCCTGGTGATTCAGCTGATTACTACAGTAGATTTGATATCTATGTTGATGGTGTACTTAAGTCTAACATAGGTGTTGCTTCAGGCAGTGGTTATGATGGTGTTATAAGTGGAGCTGATCCTAGTGATAATATATTCAGAGTTGGTAGAGCTTCTAATGTTCATAACAACTACTACGGTGGAATTATAAACCAAGTAGCTATATGGGACACAGATGAGACTGCTAATTTAGCAACGATCTACAACAGTGGTGCGACTCAAGATTTGAGTTTATTAACTACTGCTCCTACTCATCTCTACGATACAGAGACTAGTATAACAACTATTTCTGATGCTACAGGAAGTGCAGATTTAACAGGGTATAACTTTGTTGATGCTGACTTAGTATCTGATACACCTTAATAATAAGTAAATAAATAATTGAGGGAGTGTAAAAGCTCCTTCTTTAGCTATAATATATAAGTGCCCTTTTTGTGAAAAAAGGGTATTTTTGTTTATCAACACAACATTTATGGGTACACTAACATTAGATATTTCAGCAAGAGGTAATTTACCTCCTTCGTCTTCTGGATGGAAAAGCATCTTCATTAACTATGGGGCAACCCATGTGTTTACTCTTGAAAACTTTACAACAGAAACAACACCTCCATATGCGGATCCTGAAGGAGATCCTTTAGAGGCAATAAAAATTACATCATTACCACTTCAAGGACAATTGCTAAAAGGCATTGTTCCTGTTTTAATAAATGACGAAATTACTTCTGCAGAATTAGTAGCAGGAGATTTAACTTATGAAGCGGATTTAACAGATCCAAACGGTTATTCTGATGGCTATATGGAATTTAGAGTTTCAGACCAGGGTTCTTCTATATTTAGATTCTTTTCAAACACAGTAACATTTGTTGTTAAAGGTAATATAAACTTAGGCCCTAGAAATGTAGGTGACGGTGAAATAGATATAACAGTTGGTTCAACAACAGTGTTTACAAGAGCAATGCTGACTTCAGAATTAAGCCCTCAATATGATGATCCAGAAAATGACTCAGCACTAAACCTTTTAATAGAGGAAACTCCTATTTATGGAAACCTATATCTTAACGGAGTTTTAGTAGTAGAAGATCAAGTTATATCTTTTGCAGATATAGACTTAGGTAATCTTACTTACGTAAATAACAGCGTGTCCAATAACGGAGATGAAGAATCATTTAATTTTAGAATTTCTGATTCAGGATCAGGAGAATACACAGGATAATGGCAAATTTTAAATTTAACATACAAGAATCAGAGTTTAATGTAGAGCAATTAGACGACATAGTTACAGAGTGTGCAACTATATTTACATTTAAAGTCACTACGACATTAGGCAATAGTTTGCGTATTAAACTTGATAGTGGATATAATGAATTTAAAAATTCTACATATAAAGTTCTAGATGTTGAAACTGCTTGGGACGGATCAGAAATAACTCTTACTTACGGATTAGATCTTTATGTTTCTTTTTCATTAGGTAACTCTGGGACTCCAGGTTCTTTCTTACAGACAATTGTAGAAGTTTTTGACGACACAACAGCAAGTAGTTACAATTCTTATTCAAAACTTGTAACAAGATTAAATGACTCTTTAAGTTGTGATAACCCAACAGGAGAAGGAGGAACTTATGATAATCTTACTGACACTCCAGATAATAAAACTGGAAGTGCTTTAAAATTAATTAGAGTTAACGCTGCGGAAGATGCACACGAGTATGTAGATGCAGGTACACTTGGAGTGGATCTTAATTACACTCACGTACAGACATCAAGTGCTTCTTGGGTAATAGCACATAATTTAGGAAAAATACCTTCTGTAACTGTTCAAGACAATTCAGGAAACACAGTTTTCGGAGATGTAACATATACAGACGCAAACAATTTAACAATAACATTTAACACTGCATTTGCAGGAACAGCATACCTTAACTAACATGGGCTACATATTCAGAACAGATGTTGACTTTGACAACAGCAATATAACAAACTTTAAAGTAGAGAGTGTTTTGTCACTTCCTACTTTATCTGTTTCTGATTCGGGAAGAATAGTTTTCGACAGTGGTCAAAATAGTTTTTACGGATGGACTGGTACTGAGTGGAAAAAACTACATTTATAGATGGCATATATATATAATTCTGATGCGGTTGTAATAGGGTCACTTACTATTTCACCAAATAATGCAACAGGAAACTTTCTTACAATTGACGGAACTGGCGTAGTTAGATTTAGAACTCCTGCCGAGGTCTTGTCAGATATAGGTGTAAGCAGTCCTTTGACAACAAAAGGTGATATCTATACATACGATACTGACGAGTCTAGATTAGCTGTTGGTAATAATTACCAAATACTTACAGCAGATTCAACAGAGCCTTCAGGCCTTAAGTGGGAAGATCCAGAATGGTTAGGAGAAGCTCCTAATGACGGTCAAGAATGGGTAAGAAAGAATGAAGGATGGGTATTAAATACTGGTGGTTCATCAGTAGGTGAATCTAACACAGCATCATCTGCTGGTACAGGGGTTTCATTATTCAAACAAAAAATTGGTTCTGATTTAGAGTTTTATGCTATTAAAAGTGAGAACTCAATACTAACTGTGTCTCTTGATGCAGCTACAAGTGATATTGAACTTTCTGTTGACCAATCCGCTATAACAATTACTGAATCACAAATTAGTGATTTAACACACACAACAAATACAGATACACAGCTCACAAACGAACAGGTGCAAGATATAATGGGTTCTTCTTGGGTAAGTGGAACAAATACTACTTTTACTTACGATGATGTCTTAAACACGCTTAAAATTGATTCTGTAGATACCAACACAACATATTCTAATCTTTCTGAATTTGCAAACGATGTAGGGTTTATAACAGGATATACTGAGACTGATCCAATATTTGTAGCATCTGCTGCTTTCAGCACAACAAATGCAAATGGAATAAACACAGGTGATAATGCAGTTAATTCTCTTTATAGTGGATTAATTTCATTCCCAGGATTTACATCACTGCTAGTTGACTATGGTTTTACAGATAATTCTGCAAATTGGAATACTTCATTCGGATGGGGAGATCATTCAGGAACTTATGTTGGGTTGTTAGGAAATGAAACAGTAGCGGGAATAAAAACTTTTAGTTCTTTTTTAGTTACTCCATCTTCAGCTCCAACTTCAGATTACAATGTAGCTAACAAAAAATATGTAGACGACGCAATAGTAGCTGCAGGCGGTTATACAAATGAGCAAGCACAAGACGCTGTAGGCGGTATAATGTCTGGATCTGGTGCAACCTCAGTAGTCTATGATGATACAGCAAATACAATAGTAATATCATCAACAAATACTACTTATACAAATGTATCTGAATTCACAAACGATTCAGGATATATTACAGGGTACACAGAAACAGACCCTAT
>ERZ1027208.495-NODE-495-length-15176-cov-36.588916_pt1 | contig 15176 bp, 25 predicted proteins | sample MGYA00520867_ERZ1027208 | MGnify/ENA primary metagenome ERZ1027208 (study PRJEB33311, sample SAMEA4378413) | marine metagenome | biome: Marine biome; feature: Fjord; material: Water | collected 2014-07-20T08:00:00Z/2014-07-... | depth 75 m ...
ATTAAGACTCAACTTAACTGTTGGGTCTTTTTTTTTGTAACACTCTAAAGCATAGACATTTAAAATGAATCAACCTTTAAGAAGATAAAATGCTTTTGAAAAACAAATGACCGTTTAAGAAATAGTTTTTTAATCTTAAAAATATTGAGCAATATTGCTCCACAATCCATTTAAAACTAAACAATGGAAAATAGTAAACCAGTAAAAAAGACAGTAGTAAAAAGAAAACCAAGAAAAAGATTCATTGCAGTGAATGTATGGCAGAAGAGATTTGGACCAGTATCAGAAAGAGCTGTGTATGATATCTATGCTCAGAAGTTCAATGTAGAGTTACACAACATGAAGAAGTATTCCTTTACTCATTGTGTTACTGCATTAAGAAAATTAGAAACAGATCTATTAGATTCACAAGAGGAGTCTATTTAATATTAACTAATAAAAACAAACATGGCGTTTAATATACAAACACACAGAGAGCTGACCCAGATCGAGACAAGGCAAGATGTCGGATTAGGGATCATGCGTTGGGGTAGGGATAATACTTTCCCACAGACATTAATTAATGTCATCCAACAATCTCCATCAGCAAAGACAGCTACAAGTAGAACTGCAAAGTTTTATAAAGGAGCAGGCTTTGATGGAGAGAACGAAATCATTAATGCATATGGATTGACTTTGAAAAAGTTAGTAGGGATCCTTGCAGATGATTATGCAAACTTTGAAGCATTTGCACTTCAATTAAATTATAACTTAAAGGGACAAGTGACTTCAATGAATCCAATCAGGATAGCTACATTGAGGTTTAATGAGTTCGATGAATTAAACTATGCATCGAAGGTTGGGTATCATCCTAACTTTGGAAGAAATAGTGAAGTAGTTAGAAATATAGAATCAACTGTAGCACCAGGACAGATCAAATGGTTTAATAGATTTAATCCTAAGGCTGTTGAAGCTCAGATTGAAAAAACCAAAGGAGGTATTTCAAATTACTTAGGACAAGTTCTTTACTTCAGTGAAGCAGGACATTCATCTTATCCTATTCCACCATTGCAATCAGGAATCAATTATGTACTTTCAGATGTAGAGAATTCTATATTAGTAAGAAAAGAAACATCAACTGGATTCATTAACACCTATATGTTAAAGACTACAATGGACTCAGAAGACTCAACTTTGATAGCTTTGGAAAGAGCAATTGAAGAAGCACAAGGTGCAAGAGGAACTGGAAAGGTTATTACATTCTCAGGATTAAGTCCTGAAGAAGTAAACAGTACACTACTTGAAGAAATGGGTGGTGGAGGAGCTGGATCGAAAGCAATTATCGAATCAGCAAGAATGGCATTTGAATTGGACAGAGAAGTAATTACTGGAGCATATTTGATCCCACCAGCATTAGCTGGTATCGATCAATCAACTGGTCTTAGTGGAGCTGATCTTCAAGAGGCTTATTATGTATTCAATGCAATTACTCAAGGTGGTAGAGATGCTATCGAAAGTGAATTGAATAATGTATTAAGTAATTCAATATTCAAAACTCAAGATATATCAATCAAGAAATTAACTTTAGATGTTCAAGAAGACAAACTTGAAGGAGAAGAAAATGAGGAGATGTTAACTAATAAATCACAATAATTATGTATGATGTAAGTTTAGAAAGTAGATTGATATCTTCTGACATTGCTGACATGATGCAAGATTATGTTTCGATTCAGTTAGATATAGATACAACAAAGATTAAAGCAGCAGCTCTAGTAGCTCAGGAAATAGATATAGCAAGAGTAATTACAAAAGCCAACTTGGATAGAGTAATTGATTTAGATATTTATGATGAGACTATTCCAGAAGCTGATCTAAGTCTTAGAGCATTGGTAATAGCACCTTGGTGTTATTATACATATGCAAGATGTCTTACAATGTTTCAAGGAACATTCACAGACTCAGGTTATGCTGTTGAATCAGAAGCAACAGATAAAGATGCTGCCAAGGCTGTAGCAAATGAAATGAAAAGTATAGGTGACAGTTTTATGTTGCTTGTTACTGAATTCCTCGAAACGGAGGATTCAAGTACTTTAGCCGATGATAGCAAACTAGCTCCAAGAATCCGAGTAATGGGAGGAAAAGAGAATAGGGCATCTAATTAGTATTCTACTCAGTAGCATGGTTGGCACATCGACATCATTAGATGCATGTGTGAGGGTTCGATTCCCTCACTACTAACTAAGTGTAAAGTAATAGTACTTTGCATAATTTAATTTTAAACATTATGAGAGAAACAGAAGCTCTTTTAAAACTAGTGGTATCGATATTGACTGCCATTATTCTTTTTCCTTTTACATTAGTTGTAGGAGTGTTAAGAATAATTAAAGCAATCTTATCCATAACAGAAAACACAATCTTAGCATTCATAAAGAATGTAAGACAAGAACTTATAAAATAAATAACGATGGCAAGATCAATGAAAAATAGCAAACGAAAGGAAGCTAAGCTTTTGGAGACAAGAGCAGAATTTGTTAGAGCAGCTTTGGATGCAGGACATATATCGAGAAAAGATATATGTAAGGCAACTGGAATACAACTTCATGAGTTAGCTAATCTATTCACATTAGACAGAAAAGTGTATGGAGAGTATGTAGTGAGAAGAAAGACCATTTCAGATATAGCATCTGACAATATTCTTGACATAGTAAATGATCCAACTCACCCACAACACTTCGCAGCATCTAAGTACATTTTAACAACATACAAATCTGATTTGGATGAAGTACTTGAGAGTCAAGATTCAGAGGCTATGAACGTATCTATAGGAGGAGCTAGTAAAGCATCCCCTATTGTAATAAAGTTCGGAGATAGCAAGTAGTAATTATTAAAACACAAAGATGGGAAGACCAAGAAAAGTAGAAGTGGCACCAATCGAATTGAATATCAATCCAACATTCAAACCATTATTTATGGATGAGTTGGACATGCCTAGATACTATCAACTATATGGTGGAAGGGGATCTGGTAAATCATTCGTAGCAGCTTTGGCTATGGTTCAATTAACTTATAGTAAATATGAACACAAGATACTTTATCTTAGACAGACGATGGCATCTTCAGATGATTCTGTTGTAGCTGATATAAAAGCTGCAATAAGATTAATGAATGCAGAAGCTGACTTTAGAGAAAGTAAGGGAACAATCACAAACATTACAACTGGAGCAACAATTTCTTTTAAAGGAATTAGATCTTCAGGATCAGCAACTGCAAAGTTGAAATCTTTATCTGGTATCACAACTCTAGTAGTTGAGGAAGCAGAGGAGGTAGAATCGTTTGAAGAATTCTCTAAGGTGGATGAATCAATTAGGATTGCAGGAAAGCCATTAAAGGTTATTCTTATTTACAATCCAACATCTGCACTACAATCTTGGATCCATAAAGAATGGTTCATAGATGGAAGACCAATGGAAGGAAGAAGTGATACAATTTATATGCACTCAACTTACTTAGATAACATTGACAATCTAAATCCATCTGTAGTAAAAAGATATCAGGATCTTCAAGAAAGTAATCCAACTTACTATCTCAATACAATTATGGCTGAGTGGACTTTAGAGACTGCTGGTAGAATGTATGCTGGATGGGGAATGTATCCTGAGTTAGAACAAGAAGGAGATACATGGTATGGATTAGATTTTGGTTATGGTGGTAAAGATAGAACCTCAATGATTAAGATCACTTGGATTGATGAAGTGTATTATGTTGAACAAATGTTTAGTGAATCTAAACTTTCAATAAGAAGAACACTTACCAAGATGAGAGAATGTCAGATACCATTTAATGCAAAGATATATGCCGATAGTGCTATGCCATTACTTATTGATGAGATAAGGAGAGGTGGTTACAGAACAGTAAGAAAAGCTACTAAAGGAAATGTTGAAGCTGGTATCAAGAAGGTTCAAGATAAAGACATAGTATTAATAGGAGATCAATCAACACATTTGTTTCATGCTTACATGACATTTGCTAGAGATAAGAATGGGAAGCTTCCTCATGAGCCCGACGAATTAGCTGCAATGAGATATGGAATCAATTCTAAGACTCCAATTAAGAATGCAGGAAAGAATAAACCAGTAAGGGCAAGAAGAAGAAAAGGCTTCTTGTAAATAATATAATAAGAAGATCCATATTTTATATATGGATTTTTTTTGGCTAATAAATAAACAACAAAAACAAGAAATGGGAAAAATTAGATTAAACACAGTAAAGCATTATACTGGAACATTTGCAGAATTACCAGCAAGTCTCCCATATGGTGACACCTACTTCTCTACAGATGATCAAAGGTATTTTGTCTACAATCAGAATGAAGAGCCAAGAGAGATTACTTCAGGTTCACTTGATGAAGTTGAAGAGATAATCAAAACAAACATTCAAGGATACATTGGACTTTTGTCTGGAGTGTACTTTGGAGATGCAACTGGAACCTCTCAAGAGATAGCAATTGAAGAAGTAGATGTGTGGCAGGATGTCGTTATGACAATCCAAGCTCCAGTTAGTGGAGTTCATGCAGGAGGTATATCTGACGAAAGAGTTAGAGATATGAAGACAGCTAATGCAGTAGGATATGAAGGAGATGGTTCAGTAGGTAATCCAATCAAATTCTTATTAGAAGGATTAGTTGAACAATCAGCAGCAACATTGAGAACATCTTTAACATTTGTTCCAGATGAAGATGGTGGTAGATTAGATTCAAGAATATTCTTAGAAAGACATTCAGGAGCACAGCCTTCAGAAGACTTTCCAATTAATGCAGCAGGTCTAGCAATGGAGTCTGGAGCAGATGAAGAGTATCCTCACCTTGTCAATGTACAATTCTTTGTAGGAGATACGATTAATACAAATGGACCTGGTGATGCTGGAAAGATTCGTTTCCAAATCAAATCAGATGTAACTGGAACCATTTTTATGAACGAGATGGCCTTATTCATTCAACTATAAAAACAAAACACAATGGCAAATAAAGTAAAAATATATTCTACGCTGAAGTCAGGAAAAGTATTCTTTGATGGAGCAAGAGTAAATAGTAAAGAGATTGGTTCGTTGGAAGCTGAATTACATCCAACATTATCAAATAGAATTAGAATAAAATCTAATAGACAATTCAAAAGAGGAAGTAATACTCAATATAGAGTATTCTTTGGTAAGCTAAATATCAATCGTATTCAGAATCAAGCAGGAGAGACATTAGTCAATGCTCCATACAATTACGATAGAGATCAAATCTTAGCTTATGTTATACAACAAATAGAGAAGCCAATTGTAACTGAATACTTTGAGTACGATCCTATCTTAGATAGATTGATTGCACAGAAAGATATTCAAGTAGACAAGAGTGGTTTCTTCTTAGGACAAAAGCATAAGATAGCTTCTGGTAATTCAAATATATACTTTGAAGATTTAGACAATAAAGCAAACTCTTATTCAGTATCTGGAGAAGTACTTGATCAATCATTAAGTGCTAATCAATTAGCAGGACAAGGAGTAACAAAGCCTAAGAGTAGAATCTTTGGAGACTTTCAATCTATTCCTTTGGGAGGAGTACCAGTTAATGATACTGCAATACCATATGATGGAAACAACTTCTTCCCATTCAATATTAGTGGTGTAGGGATTACAACTAGGATAGCAGAAGTTGTACCAGCTAGTCAACAATTGAGGTATGAGATAGTTGTAAATGGAATATCTGTTTACACTCAATTTTTAATTCACAGTGGATTATCAATCAACGAAGACCTTACATGGTACTTCGAGCATCCACTTGACATTGAGTCAGGAACGACAATTCGTGCAACAATATATAAAGTAAGTGTAGTTGGTAATCAAGAAACAATTCAAGGGATCCTAAACGTATGTGAAGGAGATGATGTAGCTACAAGATATCAAACAAATGTATTAAGTAGATTCTTTGAGGATGAAGAGATTGCATTGAAGAGTGATGTTGATCAATTATTAAGTGGATCAACTTACAAAGGAGCTTATGATGGATCAACTTCATTACCATCTCTTCCAACAGGAACAGATGTGTTAGGAGATTTCTACAGAGTGTCTGCACCAGGTGGTGGCTATGCTACTGGAGACATATTAGTATTTAATGGAACAGACTATGATCACATAGCTGAAGCAAATGCTACTCAGTCAGACATTAAGAACTCTGGATTAAAGATATATGATATATACGTTAAGGCTGGATATGCTGGAGCCGTTAAAGATGGTTCTGTATTGTATCCTTATAGTGATTTGGCTACTGCAATAGGAAGTGCTAATGATGGTGACTCTATTTATATAGAAGGAGCATTTGAAATAGCTAACACAATTGCTTTGCCTGACTATTCATTATACTTCTATGGAAGTGATGATGCAGTTATATCATTTACAAACTATGCTGATACAAATGGTTCATTATTAACTTTTGTAGGAACAGATAGTACAAAGCAATTAAAATTCAAGAACATTACATTCAAGAATGCTGGAGAGTATGGATTAAAGACTCAGAAGACATTAAAGGTAACAATTGATGACTGTGTATTCACAAACAATGGATGGAATGGTACTGCACTTAATACTATAGCCTCTAAGGACGTTACAGCTCTTTTAGGATATGATAGTGATGCAGTAGATCTTCAAGCATTCTACGCTGGTGCAAATGCATCAAATGGTGGAGCAATGAGAATAGAAGAATCAACTCAGCTACTTATAATTGGTAACACAGTAACTCAAAACCTTAGAGGGATTAGAGTACAAGATTGTGGTATCAATGGTGGTGGTGTAATATCTAGAAATCAATCAACTCAAAACATTGAGAGTGGTATCTATATTGCAGCTGGTTCTCTAGGAGGATGCCAGAACATAACTTCAACTATGAATGTGTCAGCATATAATGCTAACAACGGATTGTTAGTTATAGGTGGAATCAATAATAAGTTTAGTCAGAATGAAGTGAGTGGAAACTGGAATGCTGGTTTCTGTGCATGGGGTTCTGCAAATACTACATTAAGAGATTGTGGACTTTATGATAACAATAGAAGTGAATTTAATGGTATAGGTAATACTGGAGATGCAAAAGCATCAATCCAAATTAACGAAGCATATAATTTACTAGGAACTATAATTACAGCAAATTCTAACTTTAGATTTATTGCTGAGATATTAGACACTCAAGTTCATTATACAGGATTAGGTTCTAGTGTAGATAAAATTGGATTCTTAATTACAGAAGCAGTTGGATTACTTCCAGCTAATGATAAGAATATTATCAAGATTGATGATGTAGGATTCATTGGACAAGACTATGCAATTGATTTTAGTGAAGTAGATTTAACTAATCTTCAAGTAGCTTTGGGAGATAACTCTTTCATGTCTATTGGAGAAAAGGGTGTTAAGTCTCCTTTGGCTGGAGATTATTTTGAACTTCCATTTAGTAATCACACTACAAAAATAAACTATGCTGACATTAGTGTCGACTTAACTGGTAATGTGATCATAAAAGAAGGACCAACTGGAGAGAGATTGAATCCTTATAAAGTAAATGACTTACAAGCTGTAGCATTTGGTACAGAGATTAAAGTCATACTTAAAGATTCAGATAAAATACAATTCATTGTACCAGTAGCAGGATGTAGTATTGATGGTTCATTCGTGAACTCTATACTTAACCAAGCTATTATACAACTTAATGGAGTATTTAGTAATACAGTAGGTTTCGCTTCTGGTGGTAATCCAGTAACTGACTTTGCGTTAAGTGGTAATGATTTAACTATCACATTAGATGGCGGAGAATCATTCACTGTAGATGTAACTACTTTAGGAGTTGACACAGATAAGTTTGTAGTAAGTGGAGTAGTTAGTGGATCAGATATTATTCTTACAATGGATGATGCTACAGAAATAACTATAGATGCAAGCAATATGATTAGTGGTTCGACTTTGTCAGCTACTAACGATAGATGGTATATATCATATGGTGCTAATGCAAACGAGCCTGTAATAGGAACTGCTATAGATACTACTTTAGTAGGTGGTACTCAATTAAGATTACAAGGACCTTATTACTTTGGTCAAGATCTTACTAGAGGTTCTGAATTTAAATACAATCACAATACAGGTAATCAATTAAGATTAGGTATATGGGATGGAGCTGAAATAGCTACATCTTACACTGGTAATCCCAATATGGCTGATCATGCTAACTGGAACACAGTATTTAGTTATGCTAATGGTACTGGTAAGTTTACTGATGGATCTAATGTAGATATATCAACATATCATGCTGGTGGTTATTCAGCTACTAACAATGCAGCTATGTCAATTAGATTTGGTGATGATGGACATTTATCTTTATATGATATAAGTGGAGCAAGTGAAGTACTTGTAGGTAAGACTACAATCGCTTTAGGTGTTTCATCTTTCAAATTACAATTTGGAGGATTCAATAATTCAGTATTTCCAAATGGAATAATCTCTACTCAGGATTGGACTATCGTTCATGACTTTGATGGTGATGAAGCTGGTATCATAAATGGTATTCAAGATCATACTGTAATCAAATCAAATGTCTCAATTGGGATAGGAGAGAAGATTATGTTTATGCTTGATGAAGTAGGTCAAGGAGATTACTTTGGTACTAACTATACTGCAGCATCGTCTGGAGTAGGTACTGCTGAGACTCAATTAAACAATGAATTTCAATATGCAACCAACGAAGCTTTAGATTTTGAATTTGATGGCACTTCTGATTGGAATGTAAATACTAGTGCTACTTATCACTTTGATAATGGAGCAGGTGTAGTAGGATACAGAAAAGGAGGAGCTAACACAGTACAAGGTATGTTCTCATTAAGATTCAATGATGCTGGAGAGCTAACTATCTATAGTGAAGATAATAACGAACTAGTAGCAACAGCTAAGAGTAATCCTACAGTAGGATCTCAAGTTAGTTTATATTTTGGTGTACAAGGAAATAGAGCTTATTATTCTATTCCAGTAATCTCTAAGCAGACTATTGGAAGTGGTTCACAACCAGATGTTAATTTCGTACCAACTGTAGCAGACCAATCGGTAAGCATTACAGAAGGTGATGTTTTAAACTATCAAATAATTTCTAGTGATAATATCGTTAATCAATTCGTTGAGGTAGATGCTCCAAGTTGGATGTTTATGAATCAAACGACTGGTGTATTATCTGGTACTGCTCCAGCTTTTGTTGGAACAAGTGCAGACACTATTGTGGTTAATTGTAAGGCAGGTAATGCTATTGGTGGAACGATTAACTTCACAGTTACAGTAAGTGTTACAGAGATGGCTTATACTAATACTAAGTCATTAAGTCTTGATGGTAGTAGTCAATGGTTACAAGGAAATCCTATTAACGTTACAGCTCTTGAGAGAGCTACTAATGGTGATGGTAATGCTTGGACTATATCTATGTGGGTTAAACCTGATACAACCAACACAACCAACCAAACACTTATGGTGTATGGAAAAGGAGACGATTATAATGGTGGAGCTATTACATTAAAGCAAAGTGGTGGAACTACTTTAGTATTGAACTATGGAACTGTTTATGATAATATCATATTAGTAGCAGCTAACTCATTTGTAAACAATACTTGGCAGCATGTAATGATTACATTTGATGGTGGAACTACAGGAGTTGATCCTCTTCAATCTGGAGCCTACTATGGTAGATTTAATATCTTTATTGATGGAGTTAACAAGTTTAAAATTGGAGTAGCTACAAATGGTGGTTATGATGGAACTATTGATGGTTCTGTTTCTAGTGATAATATCTTTAGAATAGGTAGAGCTAGTAATGTTCACAATAACTATTATGATGGTATAATAAATCAAGTAGCTATTTGGGATGCAGATCAAACTGCTAACATATCTACTATATACAATAGTGGTACAACACAAGACCTAAGTCAATTGACTTCTGCTCCTGTGCACTATTATGAAATTGAAACTAGTGTAACAACTATTTCAGATTCAATTGGAAGTGTAAGTTTAACTGGATACAATTTTGCATCTAGTGATTTAGTATCTGACACTCCATAAGGAGAATAAATAAAAACAACTATAGCCTCATGGGAATGATCTCATGAGGCACTAACCCCAAAAAATTAAAAAAAAGAAAAAATGGCACAATTTGGAAGTTATAATGGATCAGCAGACATTACTGATGGAGTTATTACAATAGAAGGACAAACGCTAGCTCAAGAATCTGGAGTTGCATTAATATTAGATGATGGAAGTTTTGGTTTAAAATTAAACAATAGAGTGGAGGCAAACTATGGTACTCCAGGATACTTATCAACAAGTTTACTTTACAGTGATGATACTGCTGGAATAATGGGAGGTACTGGATCATTTGCATTTGCTCAAGGATATAATGTTGAGGCTAGTGGATATGCAGCCACAGCTCAAGGATACTTATGTAAATCTAGTGGATCAATGGCTTTTGCTCAGGGATGGAATGTTGAGTCTAGTGGATATGCATCGGCTGGATTTGGTACAGATAATGTAGTATCTGGACAAATGGGTTTCACTGCAGGTAGAAATAATGATGTTGCTGGATGGTATGGTACAGCAGTTGGTGTTGGATTAATTCAAAACAGTGTTGGAACTGTTGTGGTTGGACAAGCTAATGCTACATATACAGATACATCTGGGTCACCAAATGTAGCTACAGCACCAGTCTTCATAGTAGGGAATGGTACTGTTGTGAATAATGATGCAGGAGTTAGAAGTGATGCTTTAATAATTAGACAAGGTGGTCAAGTAGAGGCACCAAGTTTAAGTGAAGCTGAAATCAATGCTGGAGATGATAAAATTCTAGTAACTAAAGAGTGGGTATTGGCACAAATTGCACTAATACCATAAGGAGAATAAATAAATTAAGGGAATGGCTTTGGCTGTTCCCTTTTTTTTATTTGTAAAAAATTTCGTTTTATTTTAATTAACTGTTGCATATAAGATAAAGAAAGATTATCTTTATCATGTCAAACAAATAGAATATTAAAACTTAAAATTAGAAATTATGTTATCAAACGAATTAAGAGTAGGTCAAGAGTTAAGAGAAGATTTAGAATCAAAAGGGATTAACATCTCAACTGAATTTGTAATCAAAGTGTGGGACAACACTGCAGAGTTTATCTTAACAGATAAAGATGGTAAAAGAGTGTTTGGAGGAAATGTGGATGTAAATGGATTTGCAGATTGGAGATCTGGAGATAGAAATATTAAAATCAGTAAAGGTTCAATGGGAGCTTTTGATATGACTTGTAAGGCATCAGTAGAGTCTACCTTACTAATGGCTGAGTTGATTAGTAACTTTGAAGAGTTTTCTGAGTCAGTAGAGTTTGCAATGGATAGAATTGCTAATCAAAAATAAATCAAATAAAAGTTGCTCAGTCGAAAAAGGCTGAGTATCTTTATCAAAAGAAATACAAACAATTAAAATAACAATTATGAAAACATTAGTAAATAAAGTATCAGGATTAGACAAAGTAGACAAGTTTGGAGTAGCATTTGGAGTATTATTTTTACTACCATGTCTTACAGTAATAATGATTGACGTAATAGTCAATGGAGCAAATATGTTATAAGATGGAGACAATAGCAATAGAATTTTTAACACAGAGTACAGTAATATTAACTGAAGGATTACTTCAGATGTTAGATCAACAAGTAAGTGGTAATACATTTATCTTTGTAGTAGAGTTTGAGGAATTAGAAATGCTTCTTAATGAAATAGATGAGGAGATGGAATTTGACTTTGTAGTAACCAAATTAGATTAATCATTATGAACAATTTAAGAAAAGTAGTATTAGAAGTAAAGGTAGGAGATAGATTTGAATGTATAAAGTCAAATGATTTCTTTACAATAGGTCAGAGTTATAAAGTTCAATCATCTAGTTATGATATTGGAACAGAGTCGACAGAGGTAGAGTTTTTAGATAACGATCTAGATCTACACTTTGTATCAGAAAAGTATTTACTAACCAATTTTAAAAAACAATAAACTATGTCAAGAATAGCTGAGTACATTTTACAATTAAAACAACAACCACAAACATTAGAGGTGAAGAAAGAGATTCAGAACCTGCAACAACAATTAGATATTAAAGAACAAGATTAAATGGAAGCAAATATAGAATACAATGGAGTTAAGTTGGTAGTTATATACAGCTACACAGAAGGAGAAGATCGTGAATGGGATTACCCAGGTAGTGCTCCTAAAGTAGAGCTTGAAGCAATCTTTCCAGAAGATGGTGAAACAGATATCCTAGAGATCTTTACTTGGAATCAACAACAAGAATTAGAGGATGAGATCCTAGAACTTAAAAGAGACTACTAATGAAGAATAAAGAATTCAAATGGATAGTAGGAGTGATCAAGAGTTGCAAGACTTTGCCACAACTACAGAGTGCTGGTGATCTAGTACAGATTTACTTTGACAAGTATGGAGATCAATTGGATCGCTTTATGTTGAATAAGTGTATAGGAGATACAATGAATAAAGTAATAATGAATAAATATATATAACATGAAGATATTAAATTTAGTAGAAGAAGCTGAGGCAATGATATTGCTTGGAGGAGATGCAACAGATGTGATGATAAATCTATCTGTTGAAGTACAAACACAGCATGAGATAGATTTAAAGCATGCCTTCAATAGAGGTAGAGCTAGTATGATGGGAGTATTTATGATGGATGCAGATCAATATTATTCTAAATTCTACACAGATGAAATTTAGAATAGCCAAGTACTGCTTTTTCATAGTTGGATATCTAGGAGTTGCTTTGATGTTTGTATTATTGATTGGAAGAGGTAGAGTAATCTATCAAGAATATAAGAAGCCTGATGTGATTGCAATCAACTCATTACTAGGTCCTTATGTATTAGAATATAAAGTATTGCTTGAAGGAAGAGGAATAGATATTCCTTGGGGAAGTGATCTTGTAAGGATAAAGTTTGGAATGACAATGCCTAGTAGAGTATTAGGAATAGCTTGGGGAATGGATATAGATAACATTACATTCATTGAGATCAATTTTAACAGTTGGAGATTCCTCAGCTATCAAGAAAAGAGATTAGTAATGTTTCATGAATTGACTCATGATGTATTTAATATAGAGCATTTTGAGATAGAGTTAATGAATACTCCAAAACCAGAATGTGTAACAAAAGAGAATGTAGACTTATGGATGGAAGAGTTAGTAGATTACTTAAAGTAGTCAAAGAGATTAGGTGGAGAGCAGTAGGCTTTGTGTTGATTATACTTGCATCACTAATTCATACATTTGTATCAATAATAATAAAAGCAATAAGTTATGTCTAAAGAGAAAGAGAAGAAGGATCCTAAGATGGAGATCCTCAGTTGGATGGGTACAGCTTGTATGCTAGGTAGTCCATACTTACTAAGTTATCCAATAGGATATGTGTTAGGAGCATTGGGAGTAGTATTAATAACTCCAGCTTGCTATAAAAATAAACAGTGGAATCTAGTTTTGTTAAATGCAAGTAGTTTCATAGGATATACATTGCAGTGGTTAGAATTAATTTAAAGCAAATAAATGAATAGAAGTGAAAGAGATAATTATCTAGTACCAGTAGAGGTAATGGATGTACATAGAACACTTGTAAGGATGTATAAAAAAGAAATGATTACATCATCAAGAGCAAGAGAGATAATGGTTAAGGATCTTAAACTGGAAACCATAGGATACAGAACAGTAGATGGATTGTATAGAGAGCAGTGGAAGCTACCAACTGGAGAGACAATAACATTCAGTAGACAATTTGATAGTCAAATTTGGAGTGATATAAATTTAATAAGATGATAGCAATTACAACACTACTAACAATATTGATAATGTGTATAGTATTAATAATAAAAATATCTGAGAGATTATGAAACTAGTAAGATTTGAAATAGCAGCAGGAGTATTCAAAGGAATACTATTTGGCATGAGAGAGTATGAGTACAATAACAATCAAGCAAGGGAGAAGGACATTGTAATTTACTTTGGTATGTTTCAATTAATAATAACTTTAATATATAATTAATATGACAGCAATACAATTAATAGCTCTGTATACAATCTATGTAGATATGGTAAAGCAGAACAGGATGACAATAGATGAAGCAGTAAGTAATTTAGCAGCAGCTGGATTAACAACAACTGATTATGATACATGGTATGATGAAGAAGGAAGAGTATTCAACTTCCCATTAGAGATACCATTCCCAAAAGATAATGCTAATCAATTACCACCTTGGGTTAGACCATGTTATAAACATTAAAGAACAAGAGATATTTTTACGTGATGATAAAGTAGTTACATATACGAAGTCTAACAATAAAAAAACAAGAAATGGATAAGCAAGAAAAATGTAAATGTAAAAAACCAATATTACAACCACAAACAAAACAATGTGGTAAGTGTAAATTATATATTGATAGAGTTAGGCACATACTATTAACGAACCCAAATGAATCACAACAAAAATAAAAGAGATAGGGAAGATGATAACAAGTAAGAAAGCATTACATAGAGTAATAGATGAAATGATAGAGCAACTACCTCCAAAGCCAAGTGAGATAGGAATGTGTAAGAGCTATGCAAAACTAGATGACAAGATGTATCTAGATAGAGAGTACAAAGGAATAGAGATAACCTATTACAGTGAGTGGTTTGCTCAAGGTAGAATTATGATAAGATAGAAATAAAAACTTCTGACTTACTCTCAAAAAAAAAGAAGGAAAGAACAACCACAACTAGATGAACTACATATACATAGAAGAGAGAGGAGGGGGAGGAAAGAAGAGAGAACTCTGTTTCCATAATGTAGCCAACATAAACGGTCTTTCATTTTATTTAACCCAACTTATAGACAATTAAACATCGTTTCTAAGCAATTAACTATACAAAGTGGTATAGTTTATCATATTTTACTTTATAGTTTATTACACCCCTTTAGAATAAGTCTCTGTGGATGTGAGTGTTAAAGGAAATGGTTAAAATCTAGTGATTTTTATACAACAGTACTTTTTAAAAAAGGGCACAAGATAAAAAGTAGTAAAAGGGTGGTGAGAAAAACGAGCGATTTTTTTCGATTTTTTGCAAC
>ERZ1027208.496-NODE-496-length-15139-cov-12.985084_pt1 | contig 15139 bp, 13 predicted proteins | sample MGYA00520867_ERZ1027208 | MGnify/ENA primary metagenome ERZ1027208 (study PRJEB33311, sample SAMEA4378413) | marine metagenome | biome: Marine biome; feature: Fjord; material: Water | collected 2014-07-20T08:00:00Z/2014-07-... | depth 75 m ...
GTCAAGAGCAGCGAATTAAGATTTTAGAATCATTGAAATTTGTGGATGAGGTATTTCTTGAAGAGAGCTTAGAAAAAAAGCCAGACTATATTTTACATTATAAAGCAGACATGTTGATTATGGGGGATGATTGGGTTGGTAAGTTTGATTCGCTAAAAATGATATGTGATGTAAAATATTTGAAACGTACACCGTCTATCTCTACTACGGAAATTATTGAAGTTGTAAAAATGCTATAAAAACTCATTAATGTTTATTAACTCAATAAATTCAGCCACTTACCTTGTAACCACAGCTGAAATAAGGCAGAGTTGAGTAAATGGCTAACTAGTCTGGTTGAATGTCGTACAACTTGCTAGCCTGATTTACGTTTACATATAATAGGGAGAGCCCTTTTATGACTAAATCTGAGCTAATCGAGCGCATAACAGATCGTCACCCTGATTTATCCAGTAAAGATATAGAGCTGGCAGTAAAAACGATTCTAGATACAATGTCACAGGCCCTTAGTCAGGGTGATCGTATTGAAATTCGTGGCTTTGGCAGTTTTTCGCTCCATTTTCGCAACCCTAGAGTTGGGCGCAATCCTAAAACTGGCGAATCCGTTAGCTTAAAAGGTAAATATGTTCCTCATTTTAAGCCTGGTAAAGAACTGCGTGAACAAGTAAATCATCCTGAATAATATGTAATGAAAATAGGCTTGGCTTCCACTTCTTCTTAGCTTATTTATTTATGAACAGCTTTAAAGGCATGTATGGCTGCATCAACACCTTTCACACAAACTTCTGAGTTCAGCAAGTTAAAGCATCATTTTGAGCAAAATAAAGACGTGTCCATACGTCAAATGTTTGCAGAAGATATTAATAGATTTGATAATTATACTCTTCAAGCTGCTGGTATCACACTAGACTTCTCAAAAAATCGCATCAATCATGATACCTTGCCCTTATTAACCGCCTTGGCGAATAAGCAGGCTTTGCCTTCTGCTATATCGGCCATGTTCAGTGGTGAACTAATAAACAAAAGTGAAAACCGACCAGCCCTTCATACAGCATTGCGCAACTTTTCGGATGATCCTATATTTGTAAATGGCAAGGATGTGATGCCGGAGGTCCGAGCAACCTTAGTTAAAATGAAAGAGTTTTGCTGGCGCATTCGGAATCAGCATTGGCGCGGTTTTAATAATAAACCGTTTACTGATGTAGTAAGTATCGGTATTGGGGGTTCCTTTTTAGGGCCAAAGCTGGCTTCGCAAGCGCTTAAGCCTTATTGGGGGAAAAAAATAAACTGCCACTATTTAGCCAATATAGACGGATCAAATTTAACAGAGGTATTACAAGATTTAAGCCCCGATACGACGTTATTTATTATTCAATCGAAAAGCTTTACCACACAAGAAACCCTTAAAAATGCCCATGAATGCCGCCAATGGTTTTTAGAAAACGGGGGGCAACAAACTGATTTAGCTAGGCACTTTACAGCGGTGACAGCCAGTGTGGAAAAAGCCGTAGAGTTTGGTGTTGCAGAAGATAATATATTTCCTATGTGGGATTGGGTTGGCGGGCGCTATTCCTTATGGAGTGCCATTGGTTTACCGTTAATGCTTACAATTGGCCATGAGAACTTCAGGCAGCTATTAATGGGAGCTTATGAAATGGATTGCCATTTTAAAACCGCACCTTTTGAGCAAAACATGCCAGTGATTATGGGAATGTTAGGGGTTTGGTATAACAATTTTTTTGGAGCGCAGTCACATGCAATTTTACCTTATGATCATTATTTAAGGGGGTTGCCAGCTCATATCCAGCAATTAGATATGGAAAGTAATGGTAAGTCAGTCGATATGGCAGGCCGAAAGCTAAGCTACCAGACAGGTCCGATTATTTGGGGTGGGGTTGGCAGTAATGGTCAGCATGCTTATCACCAGTTATTGCACCAGGGAACACAATTTGCCCCCAGCGATTTCATACTACCGTTAATGTCACATAATCCAGTGGAGCATTTTCATGAGCTTTTAGTGTCTAATTGTTTAAGTCAATCACAAGCATTAATGCAAGGGAAAACCTTGCAAGAAGCGTCAGCTGATTTAAAAGCAGGAGGTAAAACCCAGCAAGAAATCGATGTGCTTGCACCCCAGCAAGAAATACCAGGAAACCGCCCAAGTAATACCCTGTTTTTTGATAAGTCCACACCCAAAATAGTAGGAGCGTTAATCGCGTTGTACGAGCATAAAGTGTTTGTACAAGGGCAAATTTGGGGAGTAAACAGCTTTGATCAATGGGGTGTTGAGCTGGGTAAATCGTTAGGAGATAAGGTTCATACCGCGTTATTACGCGTCGAAGAACAGAAGCCCGAACAAGATTTCGATGTGTCGACTTTAGGGTTGATCAACGCATTTCGATCCATGAAAAATAAACTCTAAATGTAGGTAATAAAATAACTGAATCCCGAGATAAGTATGATTGCATCCGAGAAAGCTAGCTATAAAAGTTAATGCGGACTTAAACCCTAGCCCGGATAGAGTGAAGCGCCATCCGGGAAACCAGTTGCCATCTATTCGTACAGCTCAAAAATTACTCGACTGAAGGCAATTCTGTATACCGTGGGAAACCTCTTGCAGATGGATAGCGTCTAAATAGGCACAAACAAAACAGTGAATTGTAGGGTGTTAATTGCCAAAGCCCTAAAGCACCAAAGTAAATAATTCAAATTATAAAAGCGCGTTGGCACCGGTCCAGGCAAAATAAATAAATTTAAGGCGCTTATTCACAAGCGAAAAACTATAAATATGACAGTATTAGTAACAGGCGGCGCAGGATACATAGGCAGTCACACTTGCTTAGAATTACTTAAAGCAGGCTATTCAGTAGTAGTGCTAGATAACCTAAGCAACAGCAGTCCTGAGTCCTTAAACCGTGTAATGAGCATAACCGGTAAAAACCTTGAATTTGTACAAGGGGATATACGAGACCGAGCCTGCCTGAAAAAAATATTCGCCGATTATAAAATAAATAGTGTGATCCACTTTGCAGGATTAAAGGCCGTGGGTGAATCGTGTGAAATGCCCATGCATTATTATGATAACAACGTATACGGCACCATTGTATTAACACAAGAAATGGAAACTGCAGGGGTAAAAAAATTAGTCTTTAGCTCATCAGCCACTGTATACGGCGACCCAGAAACGCTGCCCCTAACAGAAGGCATGCCTTTATCCGCCACCAATCCTTATGGGCGCAGCAAGCTAATAATCGAAGATATGTTGCGAGATCTGCAAGCAGCAGATAAGCTAAATAAACCAGCTAACCCATGGGCGATAACCTTACTGCGATATTTTAACCCAGTGGGGGCACATGAATCAGGGCAAATAGGCGAAGACCCTAACGGCATCCCCAATAACCTAATGCCGTTTATTACTCAGGTAGCCGTAGGGAAGCGCAAACAGTTAAGTGTATTTGGCGGTGATTACGATACAGTCGACGGCACCGGGGTGCGAGACTACATACATGTAGTCGACCTTGCAAAAGGCCATGTGAAATCAATAGCGACACTAGAAAATGGATTAACTGGTGTACAAGCCATAAACCTAGGCACTGGTAACGGCCAAAGTGTTCTGCAATTAGTAAAAGCATTCGAACAAGAGAATAAAATAAAAATACCCTATCAAATTAGTGCTCGACGCCCCGGAGACGTAGCTGCCTGTTATGCCGATGCAGGCAAAGCAAAAGCCTTATTAGATTGGCAGGCAGAATTAGATGTAAACGCCATGGTAAAAGACAGCTGGCACTGGCAGTCAAATAATCCAAATGGCTACGAATAAAGCGTAGGAGTGCACTTTGTGCGCGAAAAGAAAGCGGTAGCGGCGTGTGCCCAAAGCACTCGCTGCACTCGTGAGGCATGCCACTCGCACGCGACAAATGAGCGACGGAAATGCCCACAAATACCCTGCAACTAACACAAAATAGTAGGTGTATTATCCAAAGACGTAACGCGCCAAAAAATTGTAGGAGCGGACCCCTGTGCGCGAAAAGTGAGCTTGCGAGCGCTGCACAATCAAACCAAAACGTAGGCGGTATTAGCAAAGGCCCAATGCATCAAAAATTAAACATCCGAATATAAACCCCTGTAAAATAAATCAAAACACACCCTAGTAACGTTATGAAATCTACTTATGTAATTCAGTATGCATTGCTGCGTTTCATAACGAGCTTGTTAGTTATTCCATTGCACACGCTCTTGTTTCACACTTCCGAAGCCGCTTTCCGCCTAAATACTGTTCCTGTGGTTTCAGAGGCGACTACTGCAGCGATAAACGCTTTAGAATATGTATGTAGTGCAGTCAAAGCAGTCTGACCGATCATTCTTGATAAATCACGCCATACTTAAAAGCGAATAAAGACTGTCAAAGCATTTACATGAATTATTAGTAGCGGTTTGGGCTGATATTTAGTTTATAAGTGGGGAGGGACAATAACCTTTTATGGATAAAGGCGATTAGCGCTTAGCTCGAATTGTATTTGACAGTCAGCCTAAAAATAATGCCCAGCTTCCACAAGGTAAAAAAATCAGTCGTTATAGCTTGTTAAATATACAGTAATTTTAGTGCTAGATTTGATGGCGTATTTAGCTACACCCTCAACGTGGGACAATGTAATGGTAATTACAGATAACTAAACCTATATTAATAAAAAATAACCTAATCCTTTGAAATACAACAATGTTTTAACAATTAATTGTCACAAAAATCATATAAATACGGTACAGTAATTGGCTAAGACTAAAAGATAAGCATCGTTATTTATGAAAAGTATGAGGGGAACGAATAATTTTGAATAGTCAGGCGTAATAGGTCTGATTGTTAGGTTTTATGGCGCAGGTAAATGAAAGAATTGAGTGATACAGGCGTTATTTGTACAGTCAGTTTCTTTTAAAACAAAAAGCCATGCTATTGGCGTATACCGTGTTAACGTAAAACTAAAAGACCTGCTAGATTTTAAATGGTAAATTTTAACAAAAATAATCGTTAGTAGTTAAAAAGCCAAGCGCTGTCTCTCACAAGTAATTGGCTGAAAGATAACCAGAAATATAATAAAGAATTAAACGAAAAGTCAAAATAATCCAGAAAACCTGCAGGAAATTATTTGTAGGTGATAATAAAAATAAACACGGTGCCAGGCACCTATCAGTGGGCTAAATGAAAAAAGTCACAAAAGCAGTCATCCCAGTTGCAGGACTAGGCACCAGAATGCTGCCTTCTACCAAGGCAATCCCTAAAGAGATGCTCCCTTTGGTCGACAAGCCACTTATTCAGTATGTGGTTAACGAATGCGCAGCGGCTGGCATAACTGAAATTATACTGGTTACCCATTCATCAAAAAATGCCATAGAAAACCATTTCGACACCTCATTCGAACTTGAATCCACACTAGAAACCCGTGTAAAACGCCAATTACTGGAAGAGGTTAGAGCCATCACCCCTGAAGGCGTTACTATTACATCTGTTCGCCAAGGTCAAGCCAAGGGTCTAGGCCATGCCGTATTATGCGCGCTACCATTAGTGGGTGAAGAACCGTTCGCAGTAGTATTGCCAGACGTGCTAATTGATGAATACCAATCAGATTTAAAAACCGAAAATCTGGCAAAAATGATCAAACTTTACGAATCATCTAATACCAGTCAAATCATGGTCGAAGCCGTACCGCAAGAGCTAGTCAGCTCTTATGGGGTGGTGGACTTACAAGGGGCAGATGTAGCTCCTGGTGATAATAAACCAATGGAAGCCATTGTCGAAAAGCCAAAGCAAGAAGAAGCACCGTCAAACTTAGCCGTAGTAGGTCGTTATATATTAAGTGAAAATATCTGGGGCTTGTTAAGGTTAACCCCTCCGGGTGCAGGCGATGAAATACAATTAACCGATGCCATTGCAAGCCTAATTCAGCAAGAGCAAGTAGACGCATTTTATATGACTGGAAAAAGTCATGATTGTGGTAGTAAGCTGGGTTATATGAAGGCCTTTGTTGAGTACGGTTTAAAGCATGAGATTGAAGGTGTAGAATTTTCTAATTGGTTGAATATTAAATGAAAAAAGTATTAACCGTTTTCGGTACACGCCCAGAAGCAATAAAAATGGCACCCTTAGTTCAGGCATTGGCTGAAGATACGCGCTTTGAAGCAAAAGTATGCGTAACAGCACAGCATCGCGAGATGCTAGATCAAGTTTTAGAATTGTTCGAAATAACACCTGATTACGACCTTAACTTAATGAAAGCTGGGCAGACATTGAATGATGTTACAGCTCGAATCCTTTTAGAATTAAAGCCAGTCTTACAAAAATTCAAACCAGATGTTGTACTGGTGCATGGTGATACGGCAACCACATTTGCAGCAAGCTTAGCTGCTTATTATGAAAAAATTTCTGTAGGGCATGTTGAAGCCGGATTAAGAACCGGAGATATTTATTCACCTTGGCCCGAAGAAGCAAACAGACGACTAACCGGAACGCTTGCAAAATATCATTTCGCACCTACGGCAATTTCTGAAGCAAATCTTTTAAAAGAAAATATAGATTCAAATAACATTGTTGTAACAGGCAACACGGTAATCGATGCATTATTAAAAGTGGTTGAAAAAGTAGAATCAAGCTCTAGCTTACAAGAAGAATTAAAGCAGAATTATAGCTTTCTTGATGAATCAAAAGATTTAGTGGTAATTACTGGGCATCGCCGTGAAAACTTTGGAGGAGGGTTTGAGAATATTTGTGCAGCTATTGCTGAATCAGCAAAAAACAGCCCTAATGTTCAGTATGTTTACCCAGTACATTTAAATCCAAGTGTCCAAGAGCCTGTTAATCGATTATTAAAAAACTTAGAAAATGTATATCTAATAGATCCATTGGAGTACCTACCATTTGTGAATTTAATGCGACTATCTACCGTTATATTAACGGATTCAGGTGGGATTCAAGAAGAAGCACCAAGCTTAGGTAAACCAGTATTAGTAATGCGAGACACTACAGAGCGGCCAGAAGCGGTAGAGGCGGGCACAGTAAAACTAGTGGGTACGAACAAAGATATGATTGTTAAATCATTATCAGAATTACTTAAAAAAGAAGATGAATATCAAAAAATGAACAAGGCCCATAACCCCTATGGTGATGGTAAGGCTTGTATGAAAATATTAAACGTATTGGATATATAAAGAACTAATGATTATGGCATTTGAAACAATATCAGTAATCGGACTAGGTTACATAGGCTTACCAACAGCAGCTATGTTTGCTTCTTGTAAAAAGAAAGTGATCGGTGTTGATGTTAATGAAAATGCGGTTAATACCATTAATCGCGGTGAAATTCATATAGTAGAACCTGAATTAGATGTTCTTGTGCAAAATGCTGTTCGCGATGGTTATTTAAAAGCGACGTTAACACCTGAACCGGCTGATGCGTTTTTAATCGCAGTTCCGACACCATTCAAAGCATGTATTGAAGGAGCGATTCCTGAACCTGATTTAAAATACATAGAAGCTGCTGCAAAAAGTATTGCGCCAGTATTAAAGAAAGGTGATTTAGTGATTCTTGAATCTACATCACCTGTAGGTGCAACTGAACAAATGGCTGCCTGGTTGGCTGAAGCTCGAACAGACTTAACATTTCCGCAAACTGATGGTGAAAACTCCGATATTAGGGTGGCACATTGCCCAGAGCGTGTATTACCAGGGCAGGTTGTTAGGGAGCTTGTAGAAAATGATAGAGTTATCGGTGGTTTAACAGCTAAGTGTTCACAATTAGCTGTAGAGCTTTATAAAACCTTTGTAAAAGCCGAATGTGTAATTACTAATGCACGTACAGCCGAAATGGCAAAATTAACAGAAAACAGTTGTCGCGATGTACAAATTGCATTTGCCAATGAACTTTCAATTATTTGCGATAAATTAGACATTGATGTTTGGGAGTTAATTAGCCTTGCCAATCGTCACCCGCGAATAAATATATTGCAGCCAGGGCCAGGTGTAGGTGGGCACTGCATAGCCGTTGACCCTTGGTTTATTGTATCTAAAACACCAAATGAAGCACAATTAATAAATACCGCACGCAAGGTGAATGATTCGAAGCCTGAATGGGTTATTAATAAAGTTAAAATAGCGATAGCTGACTTTTTACAGGCGAACCCAGATAAAACGGCTAAAGATGTAACAATAGCTTGTTATGGGTTAGCTTTTAAACCAGACATTGATGATCTAAGAGAAAGTCCTGCTTTAAGAATTGCCCAGACTGTAGCTAGTTTTCATTCAGGAGTCACTTTAGGCGTAGAACCAAATATTAGCTCACTGCCAAATAGCATTAGTGATATTAAACTTATTGATTATAAAGTAGCTATAGAAACAGCTGATATTAACCTTTTACTTGTTGATCATATTGAGTTTAAAAATTCAATAACTCCAAAGTCTAATGTTATAGACACGAAAGGTATTTGGTAGTGAGATCTGGATTACTTAGACTTACTGTTTCATTACTTGCTTTATTATTAATTTCTTGTAGTAATGATGAGCAAGTACTTAAAGAGTTTGACTTTGAATCCATACAATCTAGTAATGACTTATTAGTTAACGCAAAGAAAGTTTCCCCATTAGTATTAGAGTTGATTTACAGGGGGTCTAGCTCTTCTCAGAAAAAATACAGGGAAGATTGGTATAACGAGTTTGAATCTAATCTAACTCGTTGTGAACTTACACCTAAAAAGGCAATAGATTCTCTACCAAGCATCTTAACTTTTACAGATGTAATGTTAAATGACCTTCTTAATAAAGGCGTTCAAATAGGCAAGCAGAGTTACGAGTTAGGAACTTTGCCTTATAATATAGATGACTATGAAAATAGGACTGACTTTTACAAATTACACTCATGGCATCATATAAAGACGCTAATAGACGGTTACTTGCTATACGGTGATGATGAATTGTTTTTTAAAGCTATCAATTCTTTTTTAGATTGGTATGAAATAGTAATTGAGCAAGGAGAAGGTGGTAGTTTTGCTTGGTATGATATGTCTGTAGGGGAGCGTGCCGTATTGCTGCCAGTTCTCCTTCAAGAAGCTAAAAAATTCGATTATCCAGCGAAGATTCAAGCGAAACTTACTTTTTTAATTAAACTTCACCAACTTGATTTAATTGATCCTAAAAAAATAGCACTGCACAGTAACCACGGTATTTTTCAAATGCTTGGCTTATTGTATATCGAGAAGAATTTCCCATGTTTACCAGGCTCATTAAAAAGAGAGACAAAAGCTCAATCTAACTTGCTAAATCTTTTTCAAAGAAGCTTTACAAATCAAGGAGTCCATTTAGAACATTCACCTAGTTACCACCTTGCTATGAGTGATGTTACTAATTTGATAATAAATGATCCTTATTTAAATAAAAATTTAGATCCTGCTTTGAAAAAAATACTGTTGAGTATAGATAAAAATAATCTCTTCATGACCTACCCTAATGGAAAAACGATAATTAGAGGTGACAGCATTTATAAACAGGAGTCTCAATCAAAATTGCGAGAATGTACCAATTATTTTTTCGTTGATAAGGATGCTGGGAAATTAGTTTATGAAACGAAAGAGCACTGTGCACAACTCAGTTTTGACGCCGCCTACCATAATAACCAGCATAAACATCTTGATGGTATGACTTTTGATTTATACGAATTTGGAAAGCCTATCATAGTTGAGACTGGTTTTTACCCTTATCTGTATACATCTCCTTGGCGAAAGTTCATTACTAGTACAAGAGCACACAATACCGTTGAAATTAATAACACAGATTACCTTCTGACAGGAAAAGGTAAAGAAATTTATGGGTCGTCTTTAAAATTTTCTGCCAAGAACTCTGATATTCTGACAGTTTTTGCAGAGCAATATCGAATTAAATCAAATGTACTTCATAAACGTGTAATTAAGTATTTACCAACAGAGTACTTATTGGTTGTTGATGTGCTAACTAGTGATGAGAGTAATGACTTTAATCAGTGGTTTCATCTGCACCCAGACTATAATATCGATGAAAACAATGCTTTCTCAAACTACTATTCTATTTTTGATAGCCTCAAAAATAACTTTTACTTAACGTCTTTATCTTTATCAGATGGTAATATAGAAAGTAAATTGAGTTATGTAAAAGGTCAGGATAAACACGACATGCCTTTACAAGGTTTTGTTAATCTATCCAATGATGGTAAATCGATGACACCTAGAATTAGTATTAAAAATATCGCTAGCGGCATGGAAGTAGTCATGGTTACATTATTATCATTTGAAAAAATAGAGGATATAAAATCAATCCAATACATTGACGCCGATTCATTGAAAATCGAGACAACACAAAAAGTTTTTGAAATAGTGATCAACGGAGCTCTTTATTAATGAAAATATTAGTAACCGGCGGAGCAGGCTTCATAGGCTCAGCAGTCATACGCCACATTATAGATAATACAAAAGACTCAGTAATTAATATCGACAAGCTAACTTATGCAGGGAATTTAGAAAGCCTAACAGTGGTTAGTGGCAATGAACGATACGCCTTTGAAAAAGTCGATATATGTAACGCCGAAGAATTAAAGCGCGTTTTTGAAACTCATCAACCTGATGCAGTTATGCACTTAGCAGCAGAAAGTCATGTCGATCGTTCAATTGATGGGCCTGCTGAATTTATTCAAACGAATATTGTAGGTACCTATAACTTACTTGAAGCAGCAAGAGCATATTGGAATAAACTGCCTGAAGACAAAAAGTCAATTTTCCGTTTTCATCATATATCTACCGATGAAGTTTACGGTGATTTAGAAGGGCCAACTGACCTGTTTACAGAAGAGACACCCTACGCACCAAGCTCACCGTATTCTGTAAGTAAGGCCAGCTCAGATCACTTAGTTCGTGCATGGTTACGCACATATGGTTTCCCTACCGTTATTACTAACTGCTCAAATAACTATGGTCCACACCATTTTCCAGAAAAGCTTATACCCCTTGTTATTCTAAATGCACTAGAAGGTAAAAATTTACCAATTTATGGAAAAGGAAATCAAATTCGTGATTGGCTTTACGTTGAAGATCACGCTCGTGCGCTTTATAAGGTAGTAACAGAAGGTGTGATTGGTGAAACCTATAACATAGGTGGCCATAACGAAAAGCAAAATATAGAAGTCGTAAATACTATTTGTGATTTACTAGAAGAGCTAGTACCAGACAATAAGCACTCACAATCGAGCGGTAGTAATTCAGGTTTTAAAGGCCTAATCACATACGTTAAAGATCGGCCAGGTCATGACATACGCTATGCCATCGATGCTAGCAAAATCGAAAAAGAGTTAGGTTGGAGACCGGAAGAGAGTTTTGAAACGGGAATCCGTAAAACTGTTGAATGGTATTTAGCAAATAATGAATGGGTAGCAAACGTACAAGATGGCAGTTACCAGCGTGAACGCTTAGGCCAAGGTCAGTTAGGTGAAAATGTATAGCATGAAAGGTATTCTTTTAGCCGGTGGTTCTGGCACACGCTTATACCCCATCACGATGGGCGTATCGAAACAGTTATTGCCTATATACGACAAACCAATGATTTTTTATCCGCTGTCGGTATTAATGCTGGCTGGCATCAGAGACATTTTATTAATCTCTACCCCAGATGATATTTCAGGCTATAAGCGTTTATTAAAAGACGGCAGCCAGTTTGGCGTAAACATTAGCTACGCAGAACAACCATCACCTGACGGCCTAGCCCAAGCCTTTATTATAGGTGAAGAGTTTATTGGCACAGATGATGTATGCCTAGTATTGGGTGATAATATTTTTTATGGCGAAGGTTTTACTCCTAAACTACGTGAAGCTTTAAATAAAGCCAAAGAAGGACATGGTGCGACTGTATTTGGTTATCAAGTTAAAGATCCGGAGCGCTTTGGCGTAGTTGCATTTGACGAAAACAGAAAAGCACTGTCTATCGAGGAGAAACCAGTTAATCCTAGGTCTAATTATGCCGTTACAGGTTTATATTTCTATGACAATCGAGTGATAGAAATAGCTAAGAATGTGAAGCCTTCCCAACGCGGCGAGCTAGAAATTACCTGTGTAAATAATGCCTATCTTGATGCAAGCGAATTAAATGTTGAGGTGTTAGGCCGTGGTTTTGCTTGGTTAGATACTGGTACCCATGAAAGTCTACTAGAGGCAGCCCAATTTGTGGAAACAATAGAAAAACGCCAGGGTTATAAAGTAGCTTGTTTAGAAGAAATTGCTTATAACAATGGTTGGTTGAGTAAAGAACTAGTTAAAGAAAGTGGTGAAAAGTTAATAAAGAATTCTTATGGTAAATACTTGCTAGAGCTGATTAAAGAATGATTCCTGTAACTAAGCCCTTTTTACCCCCAAGAGATAAACTCAATAAATATATTGATGGGATATATGAGCGTCAATGGTTAACAAATGACGGCCCATTAGTTAGGGAGTTAACACAGCGATTAGAAAATTTTTTAAACGTAAAGAATTTATTACTTGTGTCTAATGGAACGTTGGCACTCCAGGTTGCATTAGCAGCTTTGAATGTTAGTTACAAAAAAATGAAAAATAGTGAGCGTACAGCAATTACGACACCTTTTACTTTTGCAGCTACAACCAGCGCTCTGTGTTGGGAGGGTATAAGCCCAGTTTATTGCGATATAAATGAAAAGGACTGGTGTATAAACGAATCTAAAGTAGAGGCACTAATAGACGAAAACACAGTAGCGATAGTTCCTGTGCATGTATTTGGGAGTGCATGTAATTGCGAAGAGCTGGAGAACATAGCTAGTCGCAATGGTTTGCCATTGATCTTTGATGCTGCTCATGCATTTGATGTGCAGTATAACGGCAGGAGCTTACTTAGTTATGGGGATGCCTCAACATTAAGTTTTCATGCTACAAAGCTATTTCACTCTATCGAGGGAGGCGCAATTGTATTTAAAAGCAAAAGTGAGTTGGAAACCGCAAAGAAAATAATAAATTTCGGGCTGGATTCAGAAAGTTCGATAGAACATATCGGGTTGAATGCCAAGATGAATGAGTTTCAGGCAGCTATGGCCCTTTGTAATCTAGATGAATTTAAGCTGATTAAACAGGAAAGAAAACATGTGTGGGAATATTATCAATCAGAATTGTCATTATACTTTTCAGTTCAGGCAACATTAGCGACAAATAATTACTCTTATTTCCCTGTGTTATTTGATTCGGAATCTCAATTGTTAAATGTCATTAGTCTTTTATCGGATCACGGTTTTTCTACAAGACGATATTTTTCACCTTCCTTAAATAAGGTTAAGATATACGCCGAGCGGCATTATCCTTGTCCAGTTTCTGAAGATGTCGCTTCTCGAATATTGTGCCTACCTTTATTTACGGGCCTTAAAGATACAGATTTGGAGGAAATAGTGGATACAATTAAAAGTATTGTAGGTATTGAAAAATGAAAATAGCGATTATGCAACCTTACTTCTTACCATATCAAGGTTATTGGCAGCTCTTTGCTGAGGCAGATATATTTGTGATATTTGACCTAGTTGCTTATCAAAAACGTAGCTGGATGTGTCGTAATCGTGTATTAAGTCAAGATATTACAAAAGAAGATGTATACATAAACATACCTGTCAAGAAATCGGAATCAGGTTTAATTAAAGACACAAGAGTAGTCACTACAGACGACTGGGCAAAGTCTTTAAAAGGTTCTTTAGGCGCTTACAAGCGCATGCGTGCACCAGGCTATGATAATGTTACAAAGATTATTGATGACTTAGGAGCGCTAGGTGATTTAAGCTTATCTAACTTCGCTAAAGCCCAGTTTGAGCTGATCCTTCCTGAACTAGGGCTAAGTACCGAGATTTTAATAGCGTCTGAATTAGGGATGTCACTTCCAAAAAATCTAGATGCAGGTCAATGGGCACTTCAAATTTCTAAGCAGCTTGGGGCCACCGAATACATTAATCCACCAAGTGGATATAAAATATTCGATCCTATTGACTTCGATGAAGAGAACATTAAATTACGCTTCCTTGAGCCGCACTTATTGCCTTATAAACAGGGACGTAGAGAGAGCTTTATAAAAGGACTTTCAATTATTGATTTATTAATGTGCAGTGATCCAAGCGCCGCTATTGACATAGTGAAGAATGACTACTCATTGAAAGACTGGTACACGCTTGCTAGAGACGCGCAAAACTAGAGCGTAATTGAGTAAAATCAATACATGATCTCTCGTTTTTTAATAAGCTCAAGTAAATTGTTATTGTAAGATAAAGAAGGGTTTTGGAATGGATGTAATCGAAAAAGATGCTATGGCACTTACTAATAGCGAATTGAAAAAGTTTATGTGTAGTTTGAGCTGTGATTACAGGCCGGTACTTTTGCGCAACGGCATAAAGCGAATGTCGCAAGATGAGTGGTTTGTTTTTCTTAACGACGAATGTGGATTTAAAGCTGATTCTAGACACCCAGTAGGTGATTCCAATAACTGGAAGCTTAATGATAGTTATAAAGTTGAGCATAAACAGTGGGGTGAAATATCTTATCAGCCTGACAAAGCTACTAGTTATGCATTTAGTAAGACTCGCCAACCTCTTCACACTGATAATGCCTTTTTGAAAGACAGCCCAGACCTCAATTTCAATATCATGGTAAAGCAGGCGCTTAAAGGTGGTTTTAACACTGTTTACCCCGTCCACAAAATAATTATTGATCTAAGTGAATTAAACCCTCTACTGCTTGAAAAGCTATTGAGTAATAAGGTGAAGGTCCAGAAAGGCGAGGGGGCTGAGGCAAATGAAACGTATATTTTACAAGATGTCGATGGTGGGTTGGCTGATTGGAATTTTTACCGGACAATAAAAGACTCGCCAGTAATTAATTCGATGTGCGAAGAATTTTTTCAATTTTTAGAGGATAGCGAGCAAGCTGGCCGTGCTATAAAAGTTAGAATGGAAACTGGTGACTGTTTGATTTGGAATGACAAAAGAATCTTGCATGGCCGAACTGCTTACGAAGCTGATGAGCCCTTCGACCGAATTTTAAGGCAATCAATGTGGCATTTTGTTTAAGTGTATGGCAGGTGAAGAATGTCAATCTATTATAC
>ERZ1027208.497-NODE-497-length-15132-cov-17.607283_pt1 | contig 15132 bp, 10 predicted proteins | sample MGYA00520867_ERZ1027208 | MGnify/ENA primary metagenome ERZ1027208 (study PRJEB33311, sample SAMEA4378413) | marine metagenome | biome: Marine biome; feature: Fjord; material: Water | collected 2014-07-20T08:00:00Z/2014-07-... | depth 75 m ...
ATGCTTAATTCATAACGATCACATTGGCCCTATTCATTGCTTTCATCTCTATATGCTTAATTCATATCGATCACATTGGCCCTATTCATTGCTTTCATCTCTATATGCTTAATTCATAACGATCACATTGGCCCTATTCATTGCTTTCATCTCTATATGAAAACTTCACATTGGCCCTATGCCCTTGCATCGGTATAATGCGCCCCAACTAAAACCGTTACTGGATATGTACCCATGGGCCTACGCACCGCTTTATATGACGCACACCTAGCAGCAGACGCTAAAATCGTAGACTTTGGCGGCTGGGATATGCCTATTCATTACGGTTCACAGCTTAAAGAACACAATATTGTTCGTGAAGACGCTGGCATGTTTGATGTAAGCCACATGACAATCGTGGACATAACAGGTGCTGATGCAACGGCATACCTGCAATACCTTCTAGCTAACGATGTTGCAAAGCTAAAGTCAGATGGCAAGGCGCTATACAGCGGCATGCTTAATGAACAAGGCGGTGTAATTGATGACTTAATCATATACCGCGCAGACTTCCTAAAAGGCTACCGCGCCGTTGTTAACTGCTCAACACGTGAAAAAGATCTGGCCTGGATGGAAAAGCAAACAGCTAAGTTTGACGTAACGCTTACCGAAAAGCCTGAACTGGCGATCATTGCCGTTCAAGGCCCTCAAGCCATCGAAAAAGCCAAAGCCGCTGTATCTGCTGAGCAATCCGCTTTGATCGAAAGCCTGTCTGTATTTCAGGGCTTACCAGCGCCTGCAAGCGTAACTGGAAAAGCGGATTGGTTTATTGGTCGCACGGGTTACACAGGTGAAGATGGCCTAGAACTTATGGTTCCCGCTGAAGAAGCCGTGGCTTTTTGGAACAGCTTGTTAGAAGCAGGCGTTAAGCCAACAGGCTTAGGTGCACGCGATACACTTCGCCTAGAAGCCGGTATGAACCTGTACGGCAATGACATGGATGAAACCATCACGCCATGGCAAGCTGGCATGGGCTGGACATTAGCACTGGCTGATGACCGTGATTTCATTGGTAAAGACGCGCTTCTTAAAGAAAAAGAAGCCGGTATCGAATACAAGCTAGTCGGCCTGGTACTAGAGACTCGCGGTGTAATGCGCAGCCATCAAAAAATCATATTCACAGCATCTGACAAGCAAGGCGAGATCACGTCTGGTACGTTCTCTCCTACATTGCAGCAATCTATCGCCATGGCGCGTGTACCAACTGATGCGGGTAATGAGTGCGCAGTCGACATGCGTGGTAAAGCGGTTCCAGTACGCATTGTTAGCATGCCGTTCGTACGTAATGGCCAAAAAGTTTATAAATAAAACACCGGTTTTATTAAAAAATTGAAATTAAACGTTGGCTGAATCGAATTTTTAGCTAAACTGCGAATATTAAAAGAACCACCTTAAGGAAATTAACATGGCTAATATACCTGCTGATCTAAAATACATCGCTTCTCACGAGTGGATTCGCGACGAAGGTAATGGCGTTTACACAGTTGGTATCACCGACTTTGCACAAGAAGCACTTGGCGATGTAGTATTTGTTGAGCTGCCTGAAGTTGGCGCTGAAGTGAATAAAGATGATGCGATTGCGGTTGTAGAATCGGTTAAAGCAGCATCTGACATCTACTCTCCACTATCTGGTGAAATTGTAGAAGTAAATGAAGTATTGGCAGACGAGCCAGAAAAAACAAACGAAGAGCCTTATGACGGCGCTTGGTTCTTTAAAGTTAAAATAAGCGAAGCAAGTGAAGTAGAAGCCCTACTAACTGCTGAGCAATACGAAGCTGAGTGTGATTAATCCCACAATCGCTTAAAGAAAAGCAGCTTCGGCTGCTTTTTTTGTGCCCCGTATTTATAGTCCTACGAACAACTAGCAGCAGAACCCTAAGCAATTACAACAAGCTGAATACGCGCGACCTGTACGAGTCACACCCCGTGCGCGATACCCGCAAGCTAATTTTAACCACTTAGAAACGGTGGTGAAAAACCTAATAGTCATCAGCATCCTTTACTGCTGATCAGGTTATACATTAGAGCCACAATAAATAGCATCGTACTAACACATCATACGTCCCGATAACCTAGAAAGAGCGTTATGCTCGATTATCCCTAAGCGGCCTGTTTAATAATAAGCTATGAGACACACCCTTTTAGCTGGCCATCCCTATGATTACACTAAACCCACACAACCCCACCACTTGACACACTGTAAAGTTTTCATTAACTTTACAGTGTGTCAAGTGATGAGGTGTTAAAACAATTATTTCAATAAAATCTAGGTTAACACCCAGTACCCATAAATGGGCTGTGCTGCCATATTGCAAACAGCCTAATGCAGCGTTACAGCGCTGCTCATTTAAACAAAATACACAGTGATCAATATAGATAGGCCCTTACCTGCTTAGAGATTCACACATAAAAATAATAATTAAGGATAAATGCATGTTATATCTTTTAGGGCTAGTCACTTTTTACCTCGTCCATCTAATTCCATTTAATCAAAACTTTCGTGAGCACTTGGTCGAAAAACTTAGTCATAAGCTTTATCTTGCATTGTTTGCTTTGATCACCTTCTTAGGTGTAATTCTAGCCATACTGGGCTGGAATGATTTTTCTAATGTATATTTTTATGAACCCTCAATATTTTTAAAACAGCTTAATTTGATGATTATGCTGCCTGTGGCCTACCTATGGGTTGCAGCCGAAGTGCCTAACAATATCAAACGATTCATTAAGCACCCTATGTTGCTGGGAATGAAATTGTGGGCATTAGGCCACCTACTGGCAAATGGCGATTTACGTTCAATGATATTGTTTATTAGCTTTTTTATATTTTCAATCGTCGCTACGGTATTTGCTAATCGAAAACCCCAGCCCGAAAGCTTTACTTCTAAACCCATAACATATGATATTGCTGTCGTTGTTGTTAGCTTATTAGGCTACATCGCGATAGCGTACTTTCATGGTTTTCTATTCCGCATGCCGGTTATGCCATATTTTTTCGGAGCTTAAATATAAAACCGATGCCTAGTAATAGGCTTAACTTATGACAGCTCTTATATTAGGAGCCTAGTCGAAGGGGGGAACTGAAAAAGGAGTAACAACTAAAATCTAAGACCTGTTCGTTACAAACGTATATTTTTGAATATTCAAAGTTTAGATACACCTTTTTCAAATTCCTTAACAACATCGGAGTAATAAAGCTCTATAGATATCCTGAGTCTATTCAAGCCTTCCTTGGTCGGCAGCATCGTAGATTTAAGTAAAGTAGATTGAATTTCTTCAAAGTTAAGCATTGTCTTTTGAAGGCTTTTAATATTAACCAACTCAAAAATAGGAACGGCCAATAATAAACCCGCTACACTCGCGTCACTTATTTTAATAACATGTAATTTATTACGAAGTATCAGGCTTAAATTTTCATACAAGCCAGTAAGCATTAATCCTGATGAATACCTATCATTCATCACTCCATCCAATATTTCGCACTGAATATTGTTATTAACATAGTTTGGTGCCACACCTTCATCCTTAAACCACTTTTTAGATATTTGATGAGTCAAGGCTAAAGGCGAGCCTCCTGCAACAGGAAAGTTAGCCGCTTATTTTATCGTTCGAATATTATTTCGAATCAAGCTAACCAACAACACCTTAGTATGGTGATGCCCCTTACCATGAACAATCATTACCGGTTTGAAATTATAAATATCCATTAAATACATGCCAATTTGCACAGGCACCTGCACAACATCGTATTCACCAATTATGGGTTTCTTAATAAATTGCTTAAGATTACTGGCACTTTTTAAAAGTGTCACACCACCATGTGTGTTTCTACTCGCTTTTTAATCGGCTTAAACCAATGCTTTTAACAACTCAGGCTGAGTCCACGGAGTCACCCCAAAACGAGTAATTATTCAGAATCACTGGCCACAGGCTTTAATTCAGCGAGTACGAATACAGGTAGACATACCAGTATTAAAAATATTTGTTTCGACCATAAATAGTGCATATATTCAGTTTAGATCAGTAACCACCAAAAAAACCATGGACACACTGATTCAGCTCAAAATATACAAATGGAATAAGCGCTATTCTAATCACACATAACTAGGCGTAAATACTATGGACACACTTAAACGCACCATCAGCTACCCATTACTGACCTTATACGGCCTAGGCACCATATTAGGGGCTGGCATCTATGTTTTGATCGGAAAGGTCGCAGCAACCAGTGGAATGTATGCCCCCATCGCCTTTTTATTGGCCGCGTTATTAGCTGGCTTAAGCGGCTACTGCTATGCCGCATTAAGCTCGCGCTTTCCGCAAAGCGCAGGTGAGGCCGCCTACGTTCAAGCCGCGTTTGGAATGAAACAGCTCTCAAGCCTAGTGGGCTGGATGGTGATTTTAACCGGCGTGGTCAGCGCCGCCACCATCTCAAATGGGTTTGTTGGCTACTTAAATGTATTTATCGATATTTCTGAATTTTGGGCAATTACCATCATGCTGTTAGCTATGTGCGCACTGGCTTGTTGGGGCGTAAGTGAAAGCGTAAAGGCTGCAGCCATTGTCACCGCGCTAGAACTGGGCGGCCTAGTATTAGTACTCGCACTATCAGGATCGGCGTTGGCCGACCTGCCTGAACGTGCCCATGAATTTATTCCAGACCTTAGCGATGGCCGTGTGTTTTTTGCCATCTTACTGGGGGCCTTTCTTGCGTTTTATGCCTTTATTGGATTCGAAGACATGGTCAACATGGCAGAAGAAGTCATCGAACCTGAACGCACACTGCCTAAAGCCATCATTGCAGCCCTGATTATCAGCAGCGCCCTATACATATTGGTTGCACTGGTTGCCATGCTGGAAATGCCGCTAGTTGAATTGCAAAATAGTACCGCCCCAATGACCGATATTTTAAAGCAGCACAGTGTTCAAGCGGGGATTGTGATCAGCATTATCAGCATCGTTGCGGTGGTAAATGGCGCTCTGGTTCAAATCATAATGGGCAGCCGGGTCATGTATGGCATGGCTCGCCAAGGGTTAGCCCCAGCTGCATTAGGTGCTGTGCATTCCACATTAAAAACCCCGGTTATTGCTACCCTAAGTGTGACACTTGTGGTGTGGTTGCTAGCCGTTGCTCTACCGCTAGAAACCTTGGCCAAAATCACAAGCTTTATCATTATCATGGTATTTCTATTGGTGAACATTTCACTGATTAAAATACTAAACAAAGAAGAACACGTGCCCGAAAAAGCCATGAAGATCAATAACTGGGTTCCAGTTGTGGGTACCCTTATGTGCCTTGTATTTTTAGGGGTTCAAACCCTTCAACTGGTGACTAACGCCCCTGCGATTGGGCACTGACACTGTAAGCACCTAAATGCTGAGCCAAGACCACTGGCTCAGTACACTGCTCATTATTGACCCCACCCATTAAACTGGTTGTTTTTCATACTACCAAAGCATTCTTTGTGGTTCTTGCTAACGTATAAATGCAGGCTTTTCACCACAACTTGAGCAATATTTGCAATCGACCCATGGCCACCCTCAATCCGGCCAAATCACCTGACATCCATCACGGCCACTGATACAATCGCGCCCAATTATTTTATAGCTATCACGGCTCTATCTGGGCAGCTGTTCGCAAGGTTTACCTTGGGCAGCTACAACTAATAAGTACCAAGATAGAACCTGAATCAACATAGAAGGCACCTTGCATGACAACTCTGTCACGATCCAATCTAAGTGAGCTTGAAAACCGCGACGAATTCATCGGTCGCCACTTAAGCTTAAACATCAGCGACATCAATGCCATGTTATCTGAAGTGGGTGCTGAGTCGCTAGATGACCTAACACAGCAAATCGTACCTGAATCGATCCTACGTGAGCCATTCCTTCAAATGGGCGACGCGATTCCAGAAGCCGAAGCACTGGCTAACCTAAAAGCCCTTGCAGACGAAAACCAAGTATTCAAAAGCTACATTGGTATGGGCTACCACGACACATCACTGCCAAACGTGATTGTGCGTAACGTATTAGAAAATCCAGGTTGGTACACAGCCTACACCCCTTACCAGCCTGAAATTGCACAAGGTCGTTTAGAAGCACTGCTAAACTACCAGCAAATGGTCATCGACATGACCGGCATGGAACTGGCCAACGCATCGCTTTTAGACGAAGCCACTGCAGCCGCTGAAGCCATGGCACTGATCAAACGCCAAGTCCGTAAAAACAAATCAAACGTATTCTTTGTGGATGAGCTTTGCCTACCGCAAACCATCGATGTACTAAAAACCCGTGCTGAAGGCTTTGGTTGGGAACTGCACATTGCCCCGGCCATTACCGCTGGCGACGTTGACTGCTTTGGCGCGTTATTCCAATACCCAGCCGTTGACGGTTCAATGACCGATTACCAAGACCTAATCGCTCAGTTGCACGAAAAGAACGCCATGGTAGCCATGTCTACCGACCTAATGGCATTGGCCCTGTTAAAATCCCCAGGCGAACTGGGTGCTGACGTTGCCCTAGGTAATAGCCAACGCTTTGGTGTGCCAATGGGCTTTGGTGGTCCACACGCCGCTTTCTTTGCAACAAAAGATGCATTCAAACGCTCTATGCCTGGCCGCCTAATTGGCGTATCCATTGATGCCTCTGGTAACCGCGCACTGCGCATGGCATTGCAAACCCGTGAGCAACATATCCGTCGTGAAAAAGCCACGTCGAACATCTGTACTGCGCAAGTACTGCTGTCTAACCTAGCGTCGTTCTACACGGTTTATCATGGTCGTGAAGGCATTATCCGCATCGCCACTCGCATACACCGCATGACTGAAATTTTAGCCGCGGCCATTACCGATGCCGATGTTGAAGGCTTATTAATTGATAACCAAAACGCATTCGATACGCTAACCATCGAAGTGCCTAACAAAGACGCTGTTTTAGCCCGCGCTGAAAAAGCTGAAATTAACTTACGCACACAAAGCCAAGTAGACCTAGACGGTTACATCGGCTTAAGCATCAGCGAAAACACATCCCGTGATGACTTAAGAACATTGTTCACCGTGATCACTGGTCTAGAAGCCACACAAGAAAACTTCGACATCGAAATGTTAGATGACGAAGTAGAAAGCTCGATCCCTGAATCACTAAAACGTAATACCGATTTCTTAACGCACCCAGTATTCAACAGCTACCACACTGAACACGAAATGCTGCGTTACATGAAGCGTCTTGAAAACAAAGATTTGGCCATGAACCACAGCATGATCACGCTGGGCAGCTGCACCATGAAGCTAAACGCCACATCAGAAATGATTCCTGTTACCTGGCCAACCATTGGTGGCATTCACCCGTTTGCACCTAAGTCGCAAACACAAGGCTACGAAAAATTACTAGCCAACTTTGATGAATGGTTACGCGACATCACCGGCTTTGATGCCATTTGTATGCAGCCTAACTCTGGTGCACAAGGTGAATACGCAGGCCTAATGGCCATTAAAAAATTCCACGAAAGCAACGACGAAGGTCACCGTAACGTTTGCCTGATACCACAATCGGCTCACGGTACTAACCCTGCATCGGCTCAAATGGCGGGCATGCGCGTAGTTGTAACAAAATGCGATGAGCAAGGTAACGTAGACTTTGACGACCTAAAAGCAAAAGCAGAAGAATTAAAAGACAGCCTATCGTGCTTGATGATGACCTACCCATCCACTCACGGTATTTATGAAGACGGCGCCAAAGAAATTTGCGCCATGATTCATGAAAACGGCGGCCAAGTTTACATGGATGGCGCCAACCTAAACGCACAAGTGGGCATTACGGCACCGGGCTACATTGGCGCCGACGTTAGCCACATGAACCTACACAAAACCTTTGCTATTCCACACGGCGGCGGCGGTCCTGGTATGGGCCCTATCGGTGTTGCAAAACACCTTGCGCCTTTTGTTGCTAACCACAGCGTTCGCCCAATTGATGACGAATCAAAAGGCCAAACAGCGGTTAGCGCAGCGCCATACGGTTCAGCGTCTATCTTAACCATCTCATACATGTACATTCACATGATGGGTGCAAAAGGTTTGCGTCAAGCCACACAAATGGCGTTATTAAACGGCAACTACCTAAGCAAAAAATTGGGCGAGCATTACCCAATTTTATACTCAGGACAAAATGGCCGTGTTGCGCACGAATGTATTGTTGATCTACGCCCAATCAAAGCCGAAACCGGTATTACCGAAGTGGATATTGCAAAACGTCTAAACGATTACGGATTCCACGCGCCGACCATGAGCTTCCCTGTTGCGGGCACGTTCATGATCGAACCAACCGAATCTGAATCAAAAGCCGAATTGGATCGCTTTATCGAAGCCATGGTTTCCATCAAAGCTGAAATCAATGCGGTACACGCTGGCGAAATGGACGAAGAAAATAACCCACTTAAAAATGCCCCTCACACAGTGAAAGACATTTCAGGAGAATGGAACCGCCCTTACTCTCGCGAGCAAGCGGCCTTCCCTGTTCCGGGTGTTTATGCCAATAAATTCTGGCCAACGGTAAATAGAATTGATGATGTTTACGGCGACCGTAATCTGATTTGTTCTTGCCCTGCGATTGAAGAATATGAGGACTAGAACAAGCCGTTCGTCCTGAGCTAAGGATGTACGAGGGTGCCCCGCGCCCGATTTTATGAAACGGCCTTCGGGCCGTTTTTTATTGCCTGTCAATTACTCCCCGTCATACCAGACACGAGGAACGAGTGATCAGGTATCCATTTTGATTCGCGCATGTACGTTTTTTGGATAGTCCGATATATTTAAATAGCCAAATTCTGCAACCCTGTTGCTCGAACGGTTTTACTGCAGGGGTTCGTAGAACACGAGCGAAGCGAGCCCCTACAACCCCTTTCACTCATACCCAAAGCACACGCTACGCTCATGGGGCACACTGTCTATCTCGCCGCGACCTTGTATATTCAATTAGATTACCGCTGTTCGGCTCGATAGAATTCGCAGATTAGTATGTAGGGATAATCCGTTTTTAAAAATGTATAAAAGAAGCCACCTTGGACGGCAGCTTCTTTCATTGATTTAAAGTTTGCGCTGATAATACCAAGTAGGCGCGATGCGATTGGCAACAGCTGCTTGTGAAATGGTTGTCTGCTCAATGTCACTGCTTGGCAGTTCATTGGTACCTTCTACTGCAGCGATACGTTCCCAATTATTAATGGCACCCGAGAATGCCTCTTCTCCAAATAATAAATCAAAGGTGTCATCTGAATTAGCGACACTAGGTCGAACGTCGGCATCCAATTTATTAATGCTGCCTTTCACAATGACCATACCCGCATCATCTTTTGGAGTGGTAATGCCTGTTACAAGATCATCATCATTATTAAAAATCATGGTCATCCAACTTTCAACGGTACGCACATCATTTGGATCTGGGTCGCCGTTTTGATCTAGGAATAAATAACAAGATGTGACTTCGTATCCCTCTACCGTTCCTGGCTCTCCTAGATAAACCGCCATCACATCAGGTAAATAACTGGTATGAAAATACGCAGCATCTAATTCTTTAGAGTCATTTAAATCATCCATGATGCCACCCAATGGGTGAAAGTCACCATCATCATTACCGCCGCGTTGATATCTCGTATTTGCTTCAAACTTTAGAAGCAGGTTCATATCAAAGGCCAGAGTCAAATCTATGCTATCGCCATCTCCTAACGAAACCGTAGGGATGTCGATATTAAACGTCGCATCTGCCAACGGGTTAAAGTTATCATCACTATCACGTATGTTTAAATTAACTTGTGTTTCTACCGCTGTCGTATCAACGTAATCACTGAACTGAGCTTGATTTGTCACACTGGCAGCCGCTGAAGCACCTGATGCGTTCACTAAGTCAAAGATTGTAATAACATCCGTTGTCGTTGCATCGGTTGCGGCACCCGTGCACACCTTATAAGTCCCTTCTGCCAATGCGTTACAAGCTTCACTATTAGATTCATCGCAGCTGTTACCACTTGAACCGTTTGTGGTTTCAGACCAAGACTCTTCTATGCAACCGGTAATATCGGCCTCGTTTCTAAAAGTAACCGTCAATTGATTGAACGTGCCAGTGCTTACTTCCGCTTCAATGGTATCCCCATCAACGGCTATGTCGTCATCTTCATTGTTTGCGGCAATCGCTGCGGCAAGTGCCGCTAAACTCACGGTACCGCCATTGGTATTATCAATCGATATTTCATCACCATCTGGGTCAACCGACTCAAATAAAGTGGCCGTGCTACCGGATTCAGATGTGGAAAGTACAATAGACTTTAGGTACATCGTCATATTATCGGGTGCACCACTTGCCCCCCAACTAGCTTGATAATCGGGGTAATTATTCAGCGTGCTGCAATCTTCTGTCACCGCCACTCTGGATTGAATGCCTGAAAATATGGAGCCTGGCAGTGTATTACCTTGTTGAGATGCACCACTTAAAACGGGCTGTAAACTCAGAGACACCTTGGCCTTTCCACCGGAATCGGATCCGGAATCAAAACAAGCGGTTAAGAGAAGTGTTGTGAACATCAGTATGAGTATTTTCATTGTTAACCTTAGTAATTGTGAGGCCTGCTTGTAAGTAAAGCAGCTTGCTTAAGACTTACCTGAAAATAGTCATGCTTTAATAAATAGAATTGTTATAAAGAAATATAAAAATCAAAATTATGGTTACAAGGAGTTAAATTGAGGAGTTTAAAAAATTACAATTGATGGGCCCTGAGCAGCCCTTTCTTTTGAATATACAACACCTGGTTAAACATCATGTTCACGTTTCACATGTAGAATAGCCTTTTCCGTATCACAGGGCTGGCTTAGTTCTTAAAAGTCACCTTGAATGTACTCTTCGCCTTGATCACTGATAGTTAAAAACTATCGATTCGATTAAATCAATTCATTTAGAATTATCCGAATATTAGGCCATACTGATTCCATCAACTGTTAATCATCAATCAAGTCATTACATACACACCATTACATACAAGGGAATCAATATGTCTGAATTAAAAGATCAAGCTGGCCAACGTGTACCACAGGTAACCTGGGCCACACGCAAAGGGGACGATTGGGTCAATGTAAGCACAGATGAAGTATTTAAAGGCAAAACCGTGGTGGTGTTTTCATTACCCGGTGCGTTCACCCCTACTTGCTCATCAACGCACTTGCCAAGGTACAACGAGCTGGCCGGTGTGCTAAAAGAAAATGGTGTAGATGAGATTGTATGCATCAGTGTGAACGACACCTTTGTGATGAATGCATGGTCCAACGACCAAGACGCACACAATATTCGTGTGATTCCCGATGGCAATGGCGAGTTTACTGATGGCATTGGCATGTTAGTAGACAAATCAGAAATTGGTTTTGGTAAACGCAGCTGGCGCTACAGCATGTTAGTAAAAGATGGCATCATTGAAAAAATGTTCATTGAGCCAAATAAGCCAGGCGACCCGTTTGAAGTATCTGACGCAGACACCATGCTGACCTATATTAACAGCAACGCTAAAGTACCGCCGTCTGTGAGCTTGTTTTCAAAACCGGGCTGTTCATTTTGTGCCAAAGCAAAAGCCGAGTTAAAAAATGCAGGCATTGTATTTGAAGAAGTTGTATTAGGCCGAGACGCAAACTTAACCAGCCTACGGGCCATGACAGGTAAAGAAACCGTGCCGCAAGTATTTATTGCCGGCAAACACATTGGTGGCAGTGAAGAGTTGGCTGCGTACCTTAAGGCTTAGTGATTTAATGGTTTATACGATTAAGACACTCAACTAAGGAGATGGGGTATTCCTAGGAAGACCCCCTTAAAATCATATAAACGTTAACAACATCGATTAAAATCAAAGTGCATGATTTTCATGCTCTTTGATTTTATCCTAATTACTATTCTAAAGGCTTATCGTCTGCTTGCAATGAAACAATCACTGATGGCTGTACAGGATCATTACTAACAATATCAAATGTCTCTGAAAAACCGACAGTATCAGATCCAGGTTCAGACTCACTACCACAAGCAACTAATAAAGTTGCCACAATGGTAAGCAATAATAGTTTATATACTCGGTGAATATTGGCTTTTAAAATTAGACCCAGCATGATGAACAATCCAAACGGGGCTAACGCTTGTAGCATGCCAGAGGTAAAGCCAATGGTGATAGTACAAGTTTCAGACGCTGATAAAGACTCGTTTGAGCAAGTATCTTCAGCCATATAAAACGGCTGATCTAGTCGATCAATATTCGCTATCTCTCCAATCTCTAATGCCGCGATCCCGTCATTTTTTAAAGTAATTATTTGCTCACCACTTTGTTCAAAGCTTAATTGATCGGCACTAATTTTTATCAAAGGTATTTCTGTGGAAGCGGCAATTGAAATATTTTCATGGTCATTTAGTGCATTAGATATTAGGCGCAGAGTGTCTTCATGGTAGCCAGCAACTTCTGCTGAGTAACTTATATCAACCGAGCAACTTTCGCCTTGATGTAATACCAGTTGATAGTCAGTACAACTGTTTTCATTATTTGTCAGTACAAGACTAAAAGAAGATTCTCTTGCTTCTAATTCTAAGGTCAGTTCTAAATCCGCTTTACCAGTATTGCTAAGCGTTAATGTCTCAATTGTAGATTGCCCGTATTCATGCCCACCCAGTTCAATAAGGGTTTTATTCATATACAGTATGGCCACATCAAAGCATGCTTCATGAGATATGGCCTCTGCATTTGAATGGGTGCCCTCTTCGCACGTTTTAAAAGCAATCGCCCCTTGTGTATCCACATATCCCCCAGCAGGTGCAGATAGGCAACCCGCCTGACCATCATCTGGTTGATAATACCCTTCACTGCATATCTCAACACCCGTTGCCCCTTCACCATTTGTGAAGCTACCAACGGGTGCTGGAAGGCATAGTTTTTGAGCACTTTGGTCTTGATAGAAGCCCTCTAAACATTTGGTTTGCTCCGTGGCCTCATTACCTGGTACTGCATACCCTGGGTCAGCCAGCTTACATTGTTGTGAGCCAATCGAATCTGAGTATGTTCCTGCTCGGCATACCTGTCGATTGCTATTGTCAGGGCACCGACTGCCCGCTGGACATGGCGAGCATTCTCCTACAGCCGCATAATTTCCCTCGCCACATTCAATGAATACAGATAAATCGTTACCATCGCCTCCAACATAAGACAGCTTAAAGGTATTTCCATCTTGAGTGATCAATGCCCCTTCTGGCAATCCCGTAAACTGCCCCTGCAGGGGATCACTGCCACTGATATTCATTACAACCATTTCACCAACCTCTTGTGTCATAGAAAAATCGGTTGTTAGTAAAATTAAATCGCCATTAATGGTTACACCTCCAATTACTTCGACTTGAGAAAAGCTTGTAGAATTACCTAATTTTATCGAAAGTGTCGAATCCGCTTTCAGGTTCACATCCCCATTGATTACGGCATGATCAAACTCTAATATTCCTTCTGATAAAACAGAAACATCTCCACTTAAATCGACAGAGCCTAAATTTAACTCGCCTCCTGATAACACCGTAAATCCATTCCATAACCCATCTTGAATAACTTGATTAGCATCACCCATAAAACTCACCAAGCCCGATAAGGTAAATTCAATTTGATCAAGAAAATAGCCACTACTGCTCTGATCTGTATCTTGTATTTGCAAGCTAGATCCATCTTTAATTAAGATTTCTTCTCCACTGTTAATGTGAAAGTCGCGGTCTAATGAAATGTGCTCTGCTTGCCAAATTTCGCTTGTGATATTAACAGCAAAAGAATCAATGTTATGGGACAACACTGAGTTTCCATGTAAATCTAAAACTTCATTAACCACAATAGTAATGTCTCTTGTCCCTGTATCATTAATACCCCAGCGCCCGTCAATGGGTAAAAATGAATAGGTTACGGCTAAACCATCAATCAACAACCCCGTTATTTCACAGCCTTCGATCACAAGGTCATTTACATCAAACGTTGATACATCAACCCCTGACTGTCCATCAGAGTATGTAATTTGAATACTGGATTTTTCTAATGTCGATAAAGACATATCCAGCACACTCGTGGTCAATAATGCCTCTGGGCGCGTGGTATCAATATTCACAGTAAATTCAGAAATAACCTGTCCGTTTATGGCGTTATTTCGATTATCCAATACCTGATTCGATTTTAACGTAACGGTATAGTCTCCATTGTCCACTTGCGCCCATGCTCCGCCAGGGGGGCTAAATACATATATAGCATCGCTACCATCTAAGGTAACCGAGTTAATCGTCACCACACCACTTGGTCCAGTGACGGCGACATCTGAGATATCAATGGTGGCAAGGTCTAAACCTGATTCAGTATCCGCATATGAAATATTAATTGCATTGGGCGTCGCCCCTGCGACGGTGACGTCGGAAATTTCTGAGACCGCAATGATAACGGGTTTAGTGGTATCAATATCGACCTCGAATGTTTGTAATTGATGGGCAATATTTTTTGAACCTTCCAAGTCTAAAATTTGTCCTGCCACTAAATCAATGGAGTACTGACCATTATCCGCTTGTGCCCACGCTCCTCCAGGTACTGTAAATGTATAAGTAACTTGGTTACCACTCTCACTACTGCTAATAACAACTAACGTTCCACCTGGTCCCGTCACTGTAATATCATTAGTATCATAACTTGCGGCATCTATTCCCTGTGATTCAGTGGAATACTCAACTGTAATCTGATTAGAGTGACTACCAGTAGCTGTAATATTACTGACTGTCGAAATTAACGTTGAACTAGGGTCTGCCCAACCGGTTGAGGCATAGATTAGAAAGAAAAAAAGAAAAGATCGAGGCAGGCTAAGCATAGTCGTCGTCCATGTACATTCTTTGAATGCGGCATTAGTTGATACAACCTATGCCAGCGAAAGGCTCGATTGTATTAGCATTGTATCATTTCTTCAATTCTTGATACTGACACTTCATGTCTAGTACGTTATTAATATAGGTTTATCCACAAGATTGTTCCACTCAATTTTTGTCTATGTAAATTATTCTGATGTATGAATACCCCATTAC
>ERZ1027208.498-NODE-498-length-15110-cov-7.814215_pt1 | contig 15110 bp, 14 predicted proteins | sample MGYA00520867_ERZ1027208 | MGnify/ENA primary metagenome ERZ1027208 (study PRJEB33311, sample SAMEA4378413) | marine metagenome | biome: Marine biome; feature: Fjord; material: Water | collected 2014-07-20T08:00:00Z/2014-07-... | depth 75 m ...
TGGCTGACTACGTTGGTGAGCCTGCAGTGCGCGAGCAAATGGAGATCGTTATCGAAGCGGCCAAAGGTCGCGGTTAAGCTCTGGATCACACCTTGGTTTTTGGTCCGCCTGGGCTGGGGAAAACCACATTGGCCTACATTATTGCCAATGAAATGGAAGTTGATTTAAAAACCACCTCTGGGCCGGTACTCGAGCGAGCGGGTGATCTCGCGGCATTGATGACTAATTTAGAGCCGGGTGATGTTCTGTTCATTGATGAGATTCATCGGCTCAGTCCCAATGTCGAAGAAGTGCTCTATCCGGCGATGGAAGACTATCAGCTGGACATCATGATTGGTGAAGGCCCTGCGGCGCGCTCAATCAAGTTGGATTTGCCGCCGTTTACACTGGTCGGGGCGACCACTCGAGCGGGATTACTGACATCACCGCTGCGGGATCGTTTTGGCATTGTTCAACGCCTTGAGTTTTACAACATCAAAGACCTGACTCATATCGTGTCGCGCTCTGGCCGGTTACTGGGGGTGGATATCGATGAGCAGGGCGCCTACGAGGTGGCTCGACGGTCTAGAGGAACTCCGCGAATTGCCAACCGCCTACTGCGCCGAGTGCGTGATTATGCTCAAGTCAAAGGCGACGGCATTGTCACCCGTGAGATGGCTGATAAAGCGTTGAATATGCTCAATGTCGATCACAAAGGCTTTGATCATATGGACCGGCGCTTGCTGTTGGCAATGATTGAAAAATATGGTGGCGGCCCCGTGGGGGTTGATAATCTGGCGGCGGCGATTGGTGAAGAGCGCGATACGATAGAAGATGTGCTGGAGCCGTTTTTGATTCAGCAGGGGTATATGACCCGCACGCCGCGTGGCCGAATGGTCACAGCTCAAGCCTATGAGCATTTTGAGCTCGATCTGCCCAAGCGCTTTCAGCCAGAAGAGTAGACCTGATCAGAATAACAATCGTTGATGTCGTAGTGTGAACTAACCTGCGACTGAACCTCTACCAACGCCTTAGCGAAACGCCTATACTTTGTCGCTCGATTGACTAACAAAGATCGCCTTGTAAAGATGTCGCAATTTCAACTCCCCGTTCGAGTTTACATCGAAGATACCGACGCTGGCGGTATTGTCTATTACGTTAACTACCTCAAATTTATGGAGCGCGCGCGCACCGAGTTTATGCGCAGCTATGGCTTTGATAAGCCGGCAATACTCGATGACGGCAAACTGTTTGTGGTTCACAGTGCTGAAGTGAAGTATTTACGACCTGCATTACTCGACGACCAGTTGACGATAACCGCCAGCATCAGTAAGTTGGCTCGCAGCTATCTGATTTTTACTCAGTCTATTGAGCGGCATGGGGAACTGATCTGCACTGCTACCATCAAAGTGGCTTGCGTGCTTCAGCAATCGATGAAACCAACCGCTATCCCCAAGGGTATCATTGAGGCTTTATCTTCCGATTAGCTTAGCTGTGTTTCTATGGGCAAGTTTTTTTAATTTGTGTAACCCCAAATCAACAATCATCGCGTTTAATATACGGGTGAAGTAATTATTAAGGAATGGCCATGGCCGAGAGTGAATCCCTATCCATCATCAGCTTGATCGTGAACGCGAGTTTACTGGTGCAATTTGTGATGTTGATTTTATTTATGGCATCGATAGTGTCTTGGGTCATGATCGTTCAACGCGGTCGCTACCAGCGCCAGGCAAAAGCGAGATTGGTTGAATTTGAAAACACTTTTTGGTCCGGTATCGATTTGCATCAACTGTATCGTCAAGGCAATCAAAACGCTGATCAGCCAGATGGCGTAGAGAGTGTTTTTCGAGCAGGTTTTAAAGAATTTAGTCGGTTGCGGCAACAGGGGGGGGCAGACCCCGACGCGGTCATGGAAGGTACCCAGCGAGCCATGCGGGTTGCTTTGGCCCGCGAAGAAGAAAAGCTTGAGGCGAATCTTTCGTTTCTAGCCAGTGTTGCATCTGTCAGCCCTTATATCGGCCTTTTTGGTACTGTCTGGGGCATTATGAATTCGTTTCGAGGCCTCGCTAACGTTCATCAGGCCACCTTGGCAACCGTCGCACCGGGTATTTCAGAAGCGTTGGTCGCAACGGCGATGGGCCTGTTTGCGGCGATTCCGGCGGTGCTGGCCTACAACCGCTTTTCAGCAAGAGCCGAGAGTCTGGGCAATAGCTATGAGACCTTTGCTGAAGAATTTACCGCGTATCTTCACCGTCAAGTTCACGCTCAGCAATCTTAGACTGATTGAGAAGACCCGCTATGTTTCGCCGAAAAGTTAAAAAGAAACCCATGGCCGAGATCAACGTGGTGCCCTACATCGATGTGATGTTGGTGCTGTTGGTGGTGTTTATGGTGACCGCGCCTCTACTGATGCAGGGCGTTGAAGTTGAATTGCCAGCGGCGCCCTCGGCGCCGTTAGATGACAAGCAAGAAGAGCCATTAATTGTCTCTGTCGATGCCAAAGGGCTCTATTACTTGAATTTAGGCCGTGACGAAAAGAAGCCCAAGTCGATGCTTGATATCAAGTCGACCGTGGCAAAAGTACTGCGCAGTAAACCATCGACCAAAGTGCTTGTGTGGGGCGACCGATCGGTAGAATACGGGTTGGTTGTCAATATGATGACCGCCTTGCAAGCAGCCGGTGCGCCGTCGGTGGGCCTAGTGACCGAGGCTCCAGAGCTTTAATTCATGTTGTCATCTTACCTGTCGAGCCAAAATATCAACAATAGCTACGCCATCCCAGTGTTGGTCAGCCTCGTTCTGCACGGGCTGTTGGTGGCTTTTGTAGTGGTTGGGTGGCAGTCGGCCGAGGCTCCTAAGCAGCGGGTGACCCCTCGATATGTCGAAGCAACGCTGGTTACTATTAGGCCAAAATCTGAGCAGCCGAAGAAAGCCAAAAGTCAGAAAAAGGTCGTTGATTTAACAGCCAAGCGCCGTGAACAAGAGCGTCTAAAAGCGGCTGCTAAAAAGAAGCGTTTGGCCAAAGAGAAGGCGGAGCGCGAGCGTTTGAGAAAATTGGCTGAAAAGAAACTGCGTGATGCCGAGGCTAAGAAGAACAAACAGGACGAACTAGCGGAACAAAAACGGCAACAGCTGCTCAAACAGCAAGCGCTGCAAAAATTGGCTCAAGAAGCCGCCTTTGCTGATGCATTAGCCGAAGAAGAAAGTATGATGCAGGCGCAAGAGCAAGCCGCCAGCGCGCAGAGCTATGTGGCACTTATGGCTCAGCGCATTGAGCAAAATTGGAGTCGACCTCCGTCTGCACGGCGGGGCATGAGATGCGAGTTGCAAATTCAGTTGGTGCCTACGGGCGAAGTAATCAATGTCACCATTGTTAAATCCAGTGGTAACGTATCCTTTGATCGTTCGGCGGAGCAGGCGGTAAAAAAAGTGGGCCGATTTGAAGAGCTACAAGGTGTTCCCAGCGATATTTTTGAGCAGTATTTTCGTCAGTTAACGCTGGTGTTTAATCCGCAAGATCTGCGTCTGTAACCGGCGTAGATGATTTGGCACGGCCAGGCTTGAACGCTCGAGTTCAAACATTAGAGAATAAGTCGTAAGCGCTTGATGTGCGTACGGCGTCCATACTTGGGGTTTTGGGTTATGAAAGGTATACAGATTTTATTGGGACTGTTAATGATACTTGCGGTGAGCTTTGCGCGCGCCGAACTTACCATTGAAATCACCCAGGGGATGGATAACCCAACGGCCATAGCCATCGCACCCGTTGGCTGGAGTGGAGATCCATTAGCGCAAGATATCAGCTCAATTGTTGAGGCCGATCTGCGTCGCAGTGGGCAGTTTAGTCCTATTGCGAAGGAGGATATGTTGTCGTTTCCGCGTTTTGGCGACAGTATTTTCTACCGCGATTGGCGAGTGCTGGGATCTGAGTATTTACTCGTCAGTCAGTTGAGCACCACCGCTGAGGGCGGCTATTCATTAGACTTCGAATTGTATGATGTGCTGTCACAGCGCCGAGTCTTACAGCGCAATTTGGTGGGAGAGGTTCATAATCTTCGCGATATTGCTCATGCGATCAGCGATGCGGTCTATCAAGAAATCACCGGAATTCGCGGGGCCTTTTCAACCAAAATGTTGTACGTCGAGGCGTTTGGCAATCAAAAATACCGCTTAATGCGAGCGGACGCTGACGGCGCGAGAGAGAGCTTGTTGCTCGAATCCGACCAGCCACTAATGTCTCCAACCTGGTCGCCCGATGGCCAGCAGGTCGCTTATGTGTCTTTTGAAACTGGGCGGCCGGCGATTTTCAGACAGGTGATTGCCACCGCCGAGCGCGAGCAGCTGACTAATTTTAGAGGTCTGAATGGAGCACCCGCTTGGTCACCTGATGGTAAATCGATGGCCATGGTACTTTCTAAAGACGGTAACCCCGAAGTCTATACGCTGGATTTAGCCACTAAAGAATTTACACGTCGCACTCGCCATTTCGCAATTGATACCGAGCCAACTTGGACAAATGACGGAAATGGGCTTGTTTTCACCTCTGATCGGGGCGGAAAGCCACAAATTTACCAAGTAACACTTGCCAGTGGTCGTGTGGAGCGCTTAACCTTCGAGGGCGATTACAACGCTCGGGCCAGGATTTCACCAGATGGTAAAACATTGGTCATGGTTCATCGCTACAATGGCGTCTTTCATATCGCCACTCAAGATTTTTTGAGCGGCAATATTCGCATACTGACAGAAACGCGTTTGGATGAATCTCCCAGTATCGCGCCTAATGGCGCTATGTTGATGTACGCGACAAAGTATCGTGGGAAGGGTATTCTAGCGGCAGTTTCATTAGATGCTGGCGTGAAGTTTAGATTACCGTCGAAACAGGGCGATGTGCGCGAGCCAAGCTGGTCACCTTATTTTTAACGACAAAGTGTGATAGAAATACACTTTGTCGCTCATAAGGTGGTGGCAATATTAAAAGCAATGAATAAAAGTCAGTTCGCGACAATGCGCTTCTGGCGAACAACAATACAATTGATATTTTACTGATAAACCTTACTGACAAACCTTAGGAGTTACACATGCTCTCAACTGCATTTAAGCAAAGCCTTACTTTGGCCTTGGTCATGGCGACATTGGCGGGTTGTTCCAGCACCGCCACTACTGATACCGATACTAGCGCAACTGATGCGGCTTCAACTGTGAGCACCGGTACTGCCAATAGTACCGATGTCTCGTCTTCCGACACTATGGTTAAAGAAGAGATGCCTGCTTTGGATACCGTGTTCTATTTCGAATTCGATAAGTCCGTATTGAATGCAGAGTCTCGTGCAGCTTTGACGGCTCACGCTGCTAGACTGGCGTCCTCGCCTCGTGAAATTCGTTTAGAAGGTCACGCCGACGAAACCGGTACTCGCGAGTACAACATGGCTTTGGGTGAGCGTCGTGCTAAATCGGTACGTGATTATTTGGTACTTCAGGGTGTGAGCGCTGGGCTGGTCGAAACGGTTAGCTACGGTGAAGAGTATCCTTCTGTCACAGGCAGTAATGAGTCTTCGTACGCTCAAAACCGTCGCGTTGAACTGAAGTAAAGTTTCGACGATGAAGGTAAAAAAACCTCTAATCGCAGCCTTGTCGGCTGCGATTTTCGTTGCAGCCTCACTATCAGCGCAAGCGCAAGTTGAAGTTGTAGAATCTAATAATCGCCTATTGGAGTCTCCTCAATTCTCATCAACTGCGCCTGCAGCAAGTTCTGTGGCTTCGCCAGTTCCCAATAATCAAGCTGATTTGTTCTATCAGTTGCAAACATTGCAGCAAGAAGTGCGGCAGTTGCGTGGTTTGATGGAAGAGCAAGCCTATGAGCTTAAACGCCTGAAGCAGCAAAGATTAGACGACTACGTTAATCTTGATCGACGTTTGAGCAGCTCGAACTCTGGAGTAGTTAATTCGTCTGAGGGGGCTGTTTCGGCCTCTGGCCCTGAGGCAATACCTGCCACGGCTGCTTCGCAGACCACCGCGCAGGCACCCGATGAGATGCAGCGCTATCGAACGGCTATTGATTTGGTCTTACGCAAGAAAGACTATGTTCAAGCGGTGACAGCATTTAATCAGTATTTGCGAGATTTTCCTCAAGGTAAATATGCGCCCAATTGCCAGTACTGGCTCGGCGAAATTTATTTGCTGCAGAGCGATTTGGAGCAGGCTCGAGAGTGGTTTAGTCGTTTGGTGACGGATTTCCCTGAGCACGGCAAAGCATCCGATGCGAACTTCAAGCTGGGTACGGTTTATCACAAGTTGGGTGATTTAGATCAGGCGAAGATATTGCTGAGTAAAGTGGCCTCGGGTGATAGCAATGCGTCTCGACTTGCAAACAGTTACCTAAGTGAGAACTTCTAGGCTCGTGTAGACCGCTTTGTTCGCGTGTGATCTGTTGTACAAATAGCCCTGAACTCTCAGGGCTAGTTTTAAGCTCGATTGTCGGCTTTACCATTCGTTTTTTAACTTCACCTCTCGCGTAAATCACCCATATTGGTTAAAATCCGCCCCCTTTTTCAGGAATGCCGACTTTTTCCGATGACTGACGCCTCTCTTCGTATCACCGAAATTTTCTACTCGCTTCAGGGCGAGGCCCGCACCGTGGGCTTTCCAACGGTATTTGTGCGCCTAACAGGCTGTCCGCTGCGGTGTAATTATTGCGATTCGGAATACGCCTTTTTTGGGGGAGAGCGAAAAACACTGGATGAGATTGTTGCCGAAGTCACCTCGTATAAACCTGTCTACGTTTGTGTGACGGGCGGTGAGCCGCTGGCACAGCCCAATTGTTTGCCGCTACTTGAGCGTTTGTGTGATGCGGGTTTTAAGGTGTCGCTGGAAACCAGTGGCGCGCTAGCCATCGATGAAACTGATGAGCGCGTCAGTCGGGTATTGGATTTGAAGACTCCGGCATCGGGCGAGTCCTCAAAAAACCTCTATGGCAATATTGCGCTATTGACTAGGAATGATCAGGTCAAATTCGTGATCTGTGATCGTCAAGATTATGAATGGGCTCGATTAAAACTCGATGAGCTGCGCTTGTTAGAATATGTCGATGACGTTCTTTTTTCACCCAGCTACGGACAAATAAGCCCTAAAGATCTGGCCAATTGGATTGTTGAAGACAATTTGCGGGTACGGTTTCAGCTGCAGTTGCATAAGCTTCTCTGGGATGACGCACCTGGGCATTGATTTTACAGGCGCTCCGTGTTTTTCTTAGCTACATGCGTAGTATTCTAGTTATTTTTTATTTTCTGTTATTTACATTGGCTTCTCATGCAGCGGAAACGGCTGTAAAAGCCAGTATTCAAACCGTTTCCCCTCTATCGACCTCCATCGATCTTCCCCGCCCTAAGTTTGCAACCTCAACTATTAAGCCTTGGGGTTTTATGGGCGATAATGGCCAGGAGGAGGGCTTACTAGTCCATTTCGAACGTGAGTTGAGTCTAGAGACTGGCATAGCCTACGAGAATTACCTTCAGCCATACCCGAGAGTTCTGCATTCGTTAACCAGTGGGTTCGTTGATTTCGCGGTGATTTTTGACAGTCATGAGGCTCAAAAGCTCGCAGTCCGTATCGGTGATGTAGTGGTTACTGAGATTGTCGTAGTTGCTAGGCGAGGTGAGGAGGTTCGCCATTCGATAGAAGATTTGGCGGGCATGCAGATCGGGTACATCCGCGGATCAAAATATGGCCCGCAATTTGATGGTGCCGATCACTTTACCCGTGTTCCTATCAACAAAATGCGACAAGGGCTGGCGATGTTGCTCAATGGGCGTATTGAGGCTATGGCGAGTACTGATCAGAGTCTGTATTGGTCAATGGATAAAATGGGCGTAGACGCCTCAAGATTGACCAAGGTAATTTCTATTGGCGAGACCACGGGGGGGTTATATATGTCAAAGAAAAGCCTGCGTCGCGATCTCTTGCCTATTTATAGAAAAGCCTTGCAGCGTATGGCAGCAAAGGGCACCATGGCGCGGATTTTTTATCACCAAGATGCTTGGGCATCCATTAAGAAACCTCTCGAAATACATATTCAGTAATAAGTGATTCTATGACGACTTCCAAAGCGGTGATTTTGGTCTCTGGTGGACTTGATTCAACAACTGTTCTGGCGATGGCGAAACAGCAGGGCTATGACTGCTATACCCTGAGCTTCGATTATGGGCAGCGCCACAGTGCCGAGCTCTTAGCTGCCGCAAGAACTTCTAAAGCGATGGGCGCGATTGAGCACAAGGTGGTAAAACTTGATCTCGGAACCATTGGCGGCTCGGCACTTACCGACACGTCTATTGATGTACCCGTAGAGGAGTCTGAGGGGATTCCAGTGACCTACGTGCCGGCTCGAAATACCGTGTTCTTGGCGATCGCTCTGGGGTGGGCAGAGGTGCTTGAGGCACAGCTGATCTTTGTCGGGGTGAACGCGGTTGATTATTCCGGTTATCCAGATTGTCGTCCAGAGTTTATAAAATCCTTTGAATTGATGGCCAATTTGGCGACTAAGGCCGGAGTTGAAGGCAACACGCTTAGCATTGAGGCGCCGCTGATTCAGATGACAAAAGCAGAAATCGTTCAAGTCGGAGCTGCGCTCGGGGTCGACTATTCGCTCACGGTGTCGTGCTATCAGGCGGATGACGAGGGAAGAGCTTGCGGGAAGTGTGATAGCTGTCGATTACGGCGTCAGGGCTTCGAGCAGGCACAATTATCCGACCCAACTCGGTATGCCTCTTAAGCCTTTGTTTATAGGCAACAAAATCTTAAGATAAACTGAAAAAACTGCTTGTCTTTTAAAGCGAAATCATTAAGATATGCGCCTCCTTTGGGGTCGTTAGCTCAGTTGGTAGAGCAGTTGGCTTTTAACCAATTGGTCACTGGTTCGAATCCAGTACGACCCACCATTTTAGGAAGCGCGAATTTACTGAGAAATTTGTGCAAGCGGCGATGTTCTTACCAGCGACATCGACGAGAAAAGTTTTGGGTCGTTAGCTCAGTTGGTAGAGCAGTTGGCTTTTAACCAATTGGTCACTGGTTCGAATCCAGTACGACCCACCATATAAACCAAAAAAGGCCACCCATCGGGTGGCCTTTTTTGGTTTAAGGGCGGGGCCGTCTGGAAAGAACCACCGTTCGACAAATTGCACAGCAATTTAGACTCCGCAGGAGCCCGCAGGGTGAAAATAGCCCCAAGGCTATTTGAGTCAATCCAGTACAACGAATCACCAATCTCCTGCGGTATCTCTAGGGTGGCCTTTTTTGGTTTAAGGGCGGGGCCGTCTGGAAAGAACCACCGTTCGACAAATTGCACAGCAATTTAGACTCCGCAGGAGCCCGCAGGGTGAAAATAGCCCCAAGGCTATTTGAATCAATCCAGTACACCATGTCGAGTACCTAGTACCTAGTCTCCAGAAGACGACTTGTTACAAATCTGTTAAACTCCTTCGTCCCAAAATACCGTCGGATCGATCAATGACTGTGATAGAACAAGTTCCCGCCAAGGAGGATGCTCGCGAGCTAGTGCGAGATCACCTAGCGACAGTCCCCTCAAGCGTTATGAGTGAGGCGGAGCAGGAAGGCTACAAAAGCGAAATTAAGCGTCTGCTTAAAGAGCGGAACGCCGTTTTAGTGGCGCATTATTATACTGATCCTGTCATTCAGGCGCTGGCCGAAGAGACCGGTGGCTGTGTCTCGGACTCCCTTGAGATGGCCCGATTTGGCAAAAACCACGACGCTGAGACCCTCATCGTTGCGGGCGTTAAGTTCATGGGTGAGACCGCGAAAATTCTGACTCCAGAAAAACGTGTTTTGATGCCAACGCTTGACGCTACCTGCTCCTTGGATATTGGCTGCCCTGCGGATGAATTTTCCGATTTTTGCGATCAACACTCTGACCGAACGGTCGTCGTTTATGCCAATACCTCTGCGGCTGTAAAGGCCCGAGCGGACTGGGTAGTGACGTCTAGTATTGCGGTGGATGTTGTTGATTACCTCGATGCCAAAGGCGAGAAGATTCTGTGGGCACCCGATAAACATTTGGGGTCCTACGTGCAGAAGCAAACTGGTGCCGATGTTTTACTTTGGGACAGCGCCTGTATTGTTCACGAAGAGTTCAAGGCAAAAGGGATTCTAGACCTTAAAGAGCAGCACCCAGATGCGGCCATTTTGGTGCATCCAGAATCCCCCGAAAGTGTTGTCGACATTGCCGATGTAGCGGGTTCTACCTCTCAGCTTATCGCTGCGGCAGAAAAGATGCCTAATCAGAAGTTCATCGTGGCGACCGATCAGGGCATTTTCTACAAAATGCAGCAGCTCTGCCCCGATAAAGAGTTCTTTATTGCGCCGACGGCCGGCAGTGGTGCCAGCTGTCGCAGTTGTGCTAATTGCCCATGGATGGCAATGAATGCACTGGATAACTTGAAGAGTGTGCTGGAAAACGGAGATGGATGCGAAATATTCGTCGATGCACAATTGCGCCAAAAGGCCATGAAGCCACTACAGCGGATGTTGGATTTCACTGCGAAGTAAAATAGATGGCTTGAGTGAGTGCTGCGAGCTCGACTCAAGGATTGAGTCCTTGCGAGACTGATCTGTGCAGCCCCTTATCTGGTTGAAAAGTAATCAGGGTGAATTCGGTTGTCACGCCAAATGATGACCGAATTTTCTGTTTTTACGCTTCGATTTCGCTAGAATGTTGACCTCATTATTCTTATAAAATTAATGCTGGCCAGCCATCTATGACCCCTGAATTTATTCATCTTCGTGTACGCACTGAATTTTCCCTTGTGGACAGTCTGGTGCGTGTGAAACCTCTGATTGGTGCGCTCGAAGAGATGGGGATGCCTGCCTGCGGTGTGACCGATCACTGCAATTTCTTTGGTCTGGTCAAATACTACAAGGCGGCCCAAGGCTCGGGTGTTAAACCCATTGGTGGCGCTGATTTTTGGGTTCGCGCCAATAATGATGGCGATGACCCCTATCTGATCACTCTGCTCGCCATGAATCCTCAAGGTTACAAAAATATCACTGAGCTAATCTCGCTCGGCTACCAAAAGGGGCAGCATCAGGGAATGCCCTATTTGGAGCGCCAGTGGCTGCGTGATTACTCGAGCGATGTGATCGTTTTGTCTGGCGGTAAGTTTGGTGATCTCGGTGTGGCTCTACTCAATGGCCGAGAAGATGTCGCTACAGACTTGCTTCAAGGGTGGATGAGCGACTTTCCCTCGCGCTTTTATTTGGAGTTGCAGCGTACCGGTCGAGCGCAAGATGAAGAGTATCTGCACGCTGCAGTGGCTTTGGCGGGGCAGCTGCAATGCCCTGTTGTGGCCACTAACGACGTGCGGTTTTTAAAGAGCAGTGAGTTTGATGTACACGAGGCTCGAGTGTGTATTGGTGAGGGGCGCGCACTCGATGACCCCAGACGTGAGCGTCGCTACAGCGAAGAGCAATACCTGCGAACACCCGCAGAGATGCAAGAGCTTTTCTCTGATGTGCCGGAAGCGCTGCACAACTCGGTCGAGATTGCTAAACGCTGTAATTTAGAAATTGAGCTGGGCACCTACTATTTACCAGATTTTCCGATTCCCGATGATTTTGAAAATGATCCCTATTTTCAAACCAAAGTTCCCTATGAGACCTTTTCGAATTACGCCCGTGAGGCGATGAGGGAAAAATGGCAGGGCCGAGAGCACGAAGAAGAGTATGCAGTGATGCTGCGTACCAATATTTTCTTCCAAAAAATCTCTTATGAAGGGCTCGATGAGCGTCTCGCCTTTTTGTACGACACGTCGGCTGCAGACTTTCCTCAAACCTATCAGCGTTATTTAGATCGGTTGTTGTTTGAGCTAAACATTATTATGCAGATGGGGTTCCCTGGTTACTTCCTCATCGTAATGGACTTTATTCAGTGGGCCAAAGATCAGGAAATTCCCGTTGGACCAGGGCGAGGTTCCGGTGCCGGCTCGCTGGTGGCTTACGTTCAAAAAATTACCGATCTCGATCCACTGGAATACGAGTTACTGTTTGAGCGATTTTTGAATCCCGAGCGGGTCTCAATGCCCGATTTCGATGTCGATTTCTGCATGGAAAACCGCGATAAAGTGATTAGCTACGTTGCGGATAACTATGGCCGTGATGCGGTATCACAGATTATTACTTTCGGTACCATGGCGGCAAAAGCGGTGGTGCGAGACGTTGCGCGCGTGCAGGGTAAGTCCTACGGCTTGGCCGATAAACTGTCGAAGATGATTCCGCCCGATCCCGGCATGAAGTTGAGAGTTGCTTTCGAGCAAGAAGAGATATTGCGGGAGTTTTTAGCGGCTGATGAAGAAGCTAAAGAAATCTGGGATATGGCGCTGCAGCTTGAAGGATTGACTCGAAATGTCGGTAAACACGCCGGTGGTGTTGTCATCGCGCCGACAAAGCTAACCGACTTTTCTCCGCTGTACTGTGATGAAACCGGTAGCGGTTTGGTGACCCAGTACGACAAAGGCGATGTCGAAGACGCCGGTCTAGTGAAATTCGATTTCTTGGGGTTACGTACCCTGACGATTATCGATTGGGCGCGAAAGATGATCGATCTCAAGCGTGCAAAACTGGGTGAAGAGCCTTTGGTGATTGAGGCCATTCCGCTGGACGATGTCAAGACCTTCAAACTGTTAAAGGCCGCTGAAACGACCGCGGTCTTCCAGCTTGAGTCGCGCGGTATGAAAGATCTCATCAAGCGTCTTCAGCCAGATGATATCGAAGATATGATTGCGCTTGTTGCGCTGTTTAGACCCGGTCCGCTAGATTCGGGGATGGTCGATGACTTCGTAAACCGTAAGCACGGACGCGCTCAGGTCGCCTATCCAGATGCTAAGTATCAACATGAAAAGCTTGAGCCTATCCTCAAGCCAACTTATGGCGTTATTGTTTACCAAGAGCAGGTCATGCAGATCGCTCAGGAGTTGGCGGGTTACTCGCTCGGCGGCGCCGATATGTTGCGCCGGGCAATGGGTAAGAAGAAGCCCGAAGAAATGGCCAAGCAGCGCTCAGCGTTTGAAGAGGGTGCCAAGGGTGAGGGTGTTGATCCAACCTTGGCGATGAAAATTTTCGACTTGGTTGAAAAGTTTGCCGGCTATGGCTTTAACAAATCTCACTCTGCCGCTTACGCAATTGTGTCGTACCAAACCGCCTGGTTGAAGGCTCACTACCCAGCAGAGTTTATGGCTGCCACCATCTCTTCGGATATGGATAAAACCGATAAGGTAGTGACCTTTATCGAAGAGTGTCGAGAGATGGGCTTGAACCTCTTGCCACCGGATGTGAATCGAGGCGAGTTTCATTTTAACGTCGATGGCGAGGACAATGTCATTTACGGTTTGGGGGCTATTAAGGGCTTGGGCGAAGGCCCTATTGAAAACATTATTGAAGCGCGTAAAGATGGCCCATTTAGTGATTTATTTGATTTCTGTGCGCGAATAGATCCACGTAAAGTGAACAAGCGCGCGCTAGAGGCGATGATTCGCTCCGGTGCCTTCGATGGCATAAGCCCTAAAATTGATCGCGACTACGACCGTGCGGTGATGTTCGCGGCTATGCCTGAGGCGTCAAAAGCTGCAGAGCAAAGTGCCGCTAACGCTAACGCCGGTATGGTTGATCTGTTTGGTGATGTGGTGCCTAGTGGCGACAGCGATGGTGACGTCTATCAAGAATTTCGTCATGTGCGCGGCTGGAGTATTAAAGAGCGTCTCAATGGTGAGAAAGATACGCTGGGGCTTTATCTAACGGGCCACCCGATCGAGGAGTACCGCCACGAGCTTAAATATCTAATTTCTTCTCGTATCACTGACCTTAAGCCCGACAAAAGCAATCAAAACGTTGCGGGCTTGGTCGTCGGTTTACGAGTGATGAAGACCAAACGTGGCGATACCATGGCGTTTGTGACCTTGGATGATCGCTCTGGCCGAATTGAGTGCGCCGTGTTTGCCGATACTTATAACGAGTACCGCGATAAATTGGTCAAAGATGGTATGTTGGTTATCGAAGGTCAGGTGAATTACGATGACTACAGTGGCGGCCTAAAAATGCGCGCCGATAAAGTTCGTAGTCTCGCCGATGCGCGTATTGATTTGGCCCGCGGGTTGATTATTAATGTACAAGCCGAGCAGTTGGCGGCAAGCTTTCCGAAGCAGTTGGCGGATATGTTGGGGCCCTATCGAGAGGGGCGTTGTATGGTTAAGTTGAACTATCAGCGCAGTGATGCCAAGGGCCGATTGCTATTTGGTCAAAGTTGGAGGGTTCGCCCTCAAGATGAGTTGTTAGAAAACTTACGCGACGTTTGTGGCCGAGATAATGTGTCACTGGAGTATTGATCGGTTGGCACCATGATTGTGAAGTCTCGCAGAGTTTTCTTCTAAGGTGGGGGAATCAGCCACAAGCCGAGGTGATCCCGCCAAAAGAGGTCGACTCGAATAGGGCTTTCGCGTATGGTTACTGGCTATTAAAATAGGGGTATTTGGTGTGCGGCCGATAAGGCAGCGCTACGCTTAATCAGCCTCTCAACCTTTTTGATGTCTGGACTTATCGGTAGTTATGAATCCCAATTACCTCGATTTTGAACAACCTATTGCAGATCTTGAAGCTAAGATTGAAGAGCTGCAGTTGGTCGGAAGTGACAACGATCTTAATATTGCTGAAGAGATTTCTAAGCTGCGTGACAAGAGCGTTAAGCTTACTGAAAGTATATATTCTGATTTGAGCCCATGGCAGGTAGTGAAGGTGGCGCGCCACCCGCAGCGACCTTATTCCATAGACTACATCAAGCGTATTTTTACCGATTGGGATGAGCTTCACGGCGATCGCCATTTTGGTGATGATAAAGCTATCGTCGGTGGAGTTGCTCGTTTGGGCGGCAAGCCGGTGATGGTAATTGGTGAAGAAAAAGGCCGCAGTGTGCCCGACAAGGTAGAGCGCAATTTTGGCATGCCTAAGCCTGAGGGGTATCGCAAAGCGCTGCGCCTCATGGAGATGGCTGAACGTTTTAAAATGCCTGTGTTGACCTTGATTGATACTCCCGGGGCTTACCCAGGCATCGATTCTGAAGAGCGCGGTATCTCTGAAGC
>ERZ1027208.499-NODE-499-length-15063-cov-44.730810_pt1 | contig 15063 bp, 10 predicted proteins | sample MGYA00520867_ERZ1027208 | MGnify/ENA primary metagenome ERZ1027208 (study PRJEB33311, sample SAMEA4378413) | marine metagenome | biome: Marine biome; feature: Fjord; material: Water | collected 2014-07-20T08:00:00Z/2014-07-... | depth 75 m ...
GCACGGCATTCATAATGCCGGGGTCGGTGGTTCAAGTCCACCCATGACCACCATTCAATTACTTCAATCAGATATTAGGCAAGGCTAATAGCTCGGAAGGGCTTGATTAACTGCCTCTGAAATATCCCCCTAGCAGTTTTTGACAGGAATTTGAGTCGATTAAGTTTACTGTCTACGTCTTACAATAATGTTTGCTTGTTCTTCGAAACCCAGTCAAAAATATCGTTTATGGGTAAGGGTTTGGACATGAAGTAGCCCTGCCCAATCTCACAGCCTAATTCTTTTAGCTTATCAAATGTGCTTTGATCCTCTATCCCTTCTGCAACTGTACTCATTTTTAACTCTTTGGCGAGAAGAATGCATATTTTTACAATTGAGATGGCCTCATCATCGGTCATCATTTGCATAACGAAATGTTGATCAATTTTTAGCTCGGTGAAAGGTATTCGGTAGAGTTGGACTAAAGACGAGTGCCCCGTGCCAAAGTCATCAATTGAGATAGGGAAACCTTTCATTCTCATTCGGCTAAGGATATCTAGTGAGTCAGAAACAGACGATAAAATTGAGGACTCGGTTAGCTCAACAGTGATTAAATCAGGTGCAATATTTGCCTTCTTTAGCATGGACTCTAAGCGTTCAGGCATGTTTAGGTCCATTAAGTCTTGAGCTGAAATATTAATGGATATCTTAGGCGTTATACCGGCCTGAATAAACTGAGGATAATCGCTAATAACTTGAGTGATTACTTCATTAGTTATCTCTGAAATTAAAGAACTCTGTTCAGCAAACTCGATAAATTGATCGGGAAAGACCAATCCTTTTTCTGGGTGGTTAAGGCGAACTAAAGCTTCAAACCCTTGTAAGCATCCTGATTGGAGGTGTATTTTTGGCTGGTAAAAGAGAGTGAAACGGTGTTCCTTCAGCGATTGTTTTAACTCACTTAAGCTTATGTTGAGCGTGTTTTCAGGTGCGTTATAGGGCTTGTTAAGAGTGCTTAAGGAACTTACCTTATCTTGATAAAGGCTTTCTATAAAGCTAATGAACGGGCGTATATCGAGTGGCTTGCTAAACGTGCCTTTAACTGTGATTTTCTTAGCATCTGCAAATTGTTTTGCGGAATGTAGGACTCGCTCATCAAAACCGCTCATTAATAAATAGTCGGGTTTACAGGCATTGTCATGCAGTACCCTCATAACCTCAATACCATCCATAAGAGGCATGTTTAGGTCGAGTAAGACAATATCATTTTCGGTTATGCTCTGCTCAATAAAAAGAGCGGGTGATGTGTAGCCTGTCGCACTAAGCCCAACCAAACTTAACATTTCAACTAGCATGTCAACTTGGTCTGGTTCGTCATCTACGATATAGATGTTTGTGTTAAGGCTAATGGTTTTCATTTTTATAGTTTAGCTTGGTTTTATGATTAATGTCGATCCTGTTAACGTCTTCAGAACATATATTTAGTCAATTAAGTACATAAAGAATGAGTGACCGTTAATGCAGTAGTGCGGCCAGCTTACCAAGTAGCTCTGCTGCGGAGTAGGGCTTGTATAGTATAGACGAGTGGAGAGGATTATCCCTGGATGAGGCTCTTTGGTCACTATAGCCGCTTGCAAGTTGGATTTTTATACTGGGGTAGGTGTTTCTAACCTTTTGCGCTAGCTCAAAGCCATCCATGTGCGGCATAATAACGTCACTTAACAAGCAGTCTACAGCTTGGCTTGCTAAAACCTCAAGTGCAATGAAGCCATCCTTAGCGGTTAGTACTCGATACCCTGCGCCGCTTAATATTTCCTCAGCCAAGTCACGTAAGGCGGGTTCGTCATCAACAACTAAGATAGTTTTTCCATCCCCTTGTAAGTTCTCCACTGGAAGGTTTTGTCTTATTAGTGGCTCACTTTTTCCTTCATACTGTGGGAAATAGAGTGTAAATGTCGTGCCCTCGCTAAGTTTACTTTGCACTTTAATGGCCCCACCTGATCGTTCCATAAACCGGTAAACTTGACTGAGCCCTAAGCCTGTTCCATTAGCGCCTTTAGTGCTAAAAAAAGGATCGAATATTTTTTTGATGGTCGATTCATCTATCCCGCACCCGTTATCAGAAACCATAAGGGTTAAGTAGTTCCCAGGGCTAAGGCCTAGTGTAGATGCTTTATTTGAGCGGATTGATATATTCTGTGTGCTAAAGCTCAACAAGCCACCTTTCTGCATGGCATGCCCAGCATTAATGGAAAGGTTAAGGAGACAGTCTTCAAGCTCATTTGAGTCAACCCAAATATGCCAAGGTGATGGACACAATTGATAGTCAAGTTGAATAAGAGCCGTTAATGTTTTAGCAATAATTTCTTTTTGTTCTTCTAACACAGGGGTAATGTTTACATCACCAGCAGTCGTGTTCTCTCGTTTTGAAAAATTTAATAGGCGCTTAGTGAGAGACTTCCCACGTTCCCCAGCTTGAGCAATGGTTGCAGTGTATTTTTGAAGGCCATCTATATCTGGAAACTTGATATTGATTAAGTCGGTATAGCCTAAAATAACGCCTAACATATTATTGTAATCATGGGCGATACCCCCAACAAGTTTGCCCAGGGCATCCATTTTCTGGGCTCTTTGTAATTGGTTCTGTTGAGCTTTTTCATGGCTTAAGTCATGGCAAGAAGCAACAAATTGGTAGCCCGTCTCATCAGCGTTAGGGAGAGTGCGCAAATTAAGCCTCATGGGGAACTCACCATTCTTATGGTGGAAGCCGGTTATTTCAAATGGTGTGCCCAGTAGCCGATCTTCAGCAAGGCTCGATGGGTTTTGTAAACGAGAAAAGAAATTATTTTGATGGGGTGAGGCTAGTACAGTAGATGCAGACTGGCCAAGGAGTTGTTCAGAACTTAAGCCAAATAATTCTTCAGCTGATTTGTTTAAGCTGATTACCAAACCTTTCTCATCAATTGTGATAATGCCATCACCCAAAGTATTAAGGACTTCTCGCTGCTCCTGTTCTTTTAATACGAGTTGCTGTAAGGAAGTTTGTAAGCTGTTTTCCGCCTGTTTACGTGATGTTATGTCGAAGGCTTCAAGTAAAATTTGATAAGACTGTCCATGTTCGTTTATCAAGGGTGTTAGGTGAACCTGAAAGCTCCTTGAGCCCTCCCCAACCAGTAAGTCTATATCTATGGATTGCTCAGTACTATCAAGTATTAATCTTTCAAGGAAGGGCTTTAAAACTTGTGTGACATGACTTTGCTGGGTAAACCAAGGGATTTGCCATATTGGCTGACCAATAACACTAACCATTTCGGTATTGGTGAGGGTTAATAAGGGGGTGTTGAAGAAAAGAACATTGCTATCCATATCTAGGATAGCCGCTAGACTATGCATGCTTTCTAGCAGGTTTTCTGTGTGCTGCTGAGCCTGAAGAGCCTTTTGTCGTAATTTATATTGCTCAGTAACATTATTAAAGACCAAGACCATGCCTAGAACGGTACCTGATTCGTTTCGAATAGGGGCTGCAGAATCGGCAATTTGGTATTCGGTACCATCTTTAGAGACTAAGGTCGTATGATTGCTTAAATAGATGGTCTCACCTGTGTGAAGGACCTTTTCAACTGGGTTATCAACCGGCAGGCGTGTTGTCTCATCAATAATATTAAACACGGTGCTTATGGGCAGACCTGTGCAGTCTTTAAGGGTCCAACCGGTTAACTTTTCAGCAATGGGGTTCATCCGTGTTATAAGCCCTAGTTCATCCGTTGCGATAACACCATCACCAATACTGTTTAAGGTGGTACTTAAGTTTTGTTCACGCTCTTTTAATTCGTGCTCTGCAGTGTCACGGGCGTGAAAAACAGAGGTAAGTGTTGATTTTAATTGACTTAATTCGGGCTCATTAGGCTTGAATTTTGATAAATTAAGTGGCTCACCCATTTTATGTTGCTTCAGGATGGAAAGAAGTTTTATGAGCGGTTTGGCAGCGTACCGAGTCGCAAGCCAGGTAATCAAGGTGCCAAATAAAGCCAACAGGATAGATATACCAAATGATGCCTTGGTGGCTTTGTTGGCAGCATCGGTAATTTCACTTTGATTTAAACCAATATATAGAGATGCCTTAAGGCCGTTAATTAAAGGAGTCGTGTATTCGTAAATAAGGCCGTGACCTTCAACCTGATATTTGTGAGTTAAGGTTAAATTATTGCGAGCACCACTAGACGGCTGTATTTTTATTGCTCGGTGTAAAAAGGCGGGAAAACCACGTTGAAAGGAGTGAGCAAAGAGATGCCCGCGCATATCCACGACATACATGTATTCGACAGACTTATTGCTAGATTGTGTGGCCTCTAATAGCTGAGACAGTTCAGTTGATTGACCTAAAATAACATCCTGTGTGATAGCATCGGTCAATGACTGCGTGAGTGCTAATGTGAATAACTGTTGAGACTGCTGCTGTTGCCCAATTAATTGCTGCCTAACAATAAACATATTGATGAGTAGTAGGGCGAGGACGGTGACTAAAACAATTAGAGAAATTCGAGTTGTTAAACGCATATTATTGCCCTAAAACGTTCTGTTTTAAACGGATAAAAGCGTCACTAAGTGGGGTGTACTCAAGGGTGTCAATTGGTGAAAACTTATCAGGAATAACGGAGTGGGTTAAGGAAAGGCGGCTATAAGCTAGTGTAAGCTGAAACAAGGCTTGGCGTACACTTTCTTGGGCCTCATCATCAACGTATAAATTGCTTGCAACACTACTGGTGGGATAATAAGACGATGCGGCTAATATGCGTACTTGCTCGCTTTCAATGTATGGTTTTGCGAAAGCGGCAGACACAGCGCAAATATCAGCAGTGTTATTCAGTACGGAGTTAATACATTGTTTATTTGAGCCAGTATAACTAAGCTGCCCCAACTCAGCCAATGAAATATTTTCATTGGCTAAGGTAACGAGTGGTATCAGTGCACTTGATAGTGAGACTTTATCACCTAGTGCTAAGGACTGTCCCTTTATATCAACCAGTTTGGTTAAAGGACTGTTGGGAGACACAATAAAAAATGCTTGCACATCAGCTTTGTGAAGAGGAGGGGCTACTTTGGCAATGGGTTTAACACCATATTCGGTAATAGCAGGAACTAAGCTAACAGTGCTTAATAAGGCAAACTGGACGTCATCATTGCCTAGCTGCTCAACCAAGTGCGAGTTGTTAGTTGCATTCACAAGTTTAAAGGAGTAACCGGATGAGCGTGACAGGTAATTGATAAATATTTGTTGCGCTTTACTATCTTCTGCAGAGCCTTTAATCATCGCAAACTTGAAGATCTCTTCCTGCTTTACAGGTTGGTCCGTCACACTTAGGTCTATGCGATCATTATAACTAACTTGCTGTATACCTTCTTGGGAGTCACAGGCAGTTACTAATGCTATTAATACCAATAAGTAAAAATATTGCATGGGCCGTTTAAAACTACTTAGGTGTTTACTGAGGAACATAACTCTCTTAGGCTCTATTTTTTGTTTATATTAAACTAACGTCGGCCTATACGCCTTAAGCCCTGTGGGGTATAAATATCAACACGAAAGTCTATTGGTTGGTCGTCAGTGACGGTAAAACGGGGCGGTCCAAAACCTTCCTGTTCGCCGGTTTGGTATTGCCAAAAAGGGTAGGTGGCGTAACGGCCATTGATTAAATCAATATGGACATCGCCAATGCCACGGGTAATATTAAGGCCGGGTATAAAGACATTGTATTGCTCTCCAACACGCCACAGTTGATTTTGTTGGTCATAGGTTTCGTTGCCCAATGCCATCCAGCTGTCTTCATCAAAATAGGCGGTTTGGCGAGAGTATAAATCATTTACACCCTTCCTCAATGTACCGGTTACTACCCACGCACGGTGCAGCTCATAGCGAACTAAAGCTTGATTAAGGTGTTTTTTACCAAAAATGTCATCGAAAGAGGTGCTTTTTTGTGCCAGGCGGTTGTTGTTATAAGGTACGTAGTATTCTTTTTTAATAGGGGCTGAATAGTTGAACCGTGAATGGCTGCCACCAAACCACATCATCCAGCGGTCCTCAACCAGAACTAGGCCATCTGAGCCAAAGGCGGGGCTATCATGAAAGCCAATTTCAGGGGCTTTACGTACTCGGCGTTGGCCAGGTAAATATAAGTAACCATGTGCAGCCATGTTGTTAGTATATAAGCATGCACCAAAAACTAAGCCAGCAGTACGAACGGGTTTGAGTAATAACTGTGAGCCACAAAAAACGGCCCCCCCTTTAATCCTGAGGACAGGCGCATCCTTTGCATTGTCACGGTCGCTCATCCACCATGGCGAGACTTGGCGCATTTGGGTGATAACATCAGTTCTGTGGCCAAAGTAGTCAATTAACGCACCATTAACCATAGCATTACTGGATCGTTCACGGAAGGCTAAAAAATGGCTCCAAAGGGCCTCAATCCCATTTTTTGGAATGGGGAAAGGTATGCCTCCTCCATCAATCTGGTTAGTGAGGCACGCTTTGTTTTCACTCGCAAACTCAGGGCATATTGTTACTGCCTTAGCTTGAGCTAAGGTGGCTTTATAGACCCACGGGTCATAGGCTGCTGTCCTATGAGTGGGGTATATATTCATAAAAAAGGTTTCAGGGTAAGTTTTAAATAAAGCAATTTGCCCTGGGGTTAGCTTATCTTGGTGAGTGGTGTAATTGTCAGCAGTAATTCGGAATAAAGGCTTTTCATCTGAAAATGGGTCAGTAAGGCTGCCCTCTTCATGATTTTTTATGCTTATTGGTTTACTGCTCCACGCGGGAATAGTCCCCTCCTTATTCCCTGCTCGAATGGCACCCATCGGGGTGAGTTCAGTGTTTTCAATGCCTAGTCGAGCCATTTCGCTGGGACTTAGCTGTGCCATTGCAATGATAGGGAAAAGAATGAAAAAGAGCAGTGAAGGTCTCGTTATGTTCATGTTTTTTAATAAAGTCATCATTGGTTTTCCTTCCTAAATCATTCGTTTGCTAAAAAGCATAACTAATATTGGCCTGAATAAAGTCTCGGTCGGTTGAATCGTTTAAGCGACTCCCGCCTTCATTGATTAGAGCATTAGAGCCATCGAACATGGTCCAACTGAGACCTGCGGTGATGGTTTCGTTGCCATAGGTGGCATTTATGCCCAAGGTAAGGGCTTTTCTATCTTCAACAAAGATGGGAGAGATTTCATTCGAAGTGCCCTTGACGTCATACTTTAAGGCAACGTAAGGCGATAAGTTAATGACCCTAAATAAAGCGCCGTTATAGGTTAGGCTATGCTGTAACTGGAAGCCGTAAAAATTTTGGCTGACCTGTGAGTTAAAGAGTGTTCGGGTGGGTCCTGTTATTGCGCTGTTTAAAATAGGGTTGCTGGGGGTGTTACTCAACCAGCCATAAGCTACCTCTATAATACTAGAGCTATCATCGGCTCCTAGGGTGTAATTAACCCCCCAAATACGCTGAAAGGTCATCTGTACTTGGTGCCGATCTAAAGTGTCGTAACCTTTTATTTTTTGCCCAAGAGCACAGGCTCCCATCGCACATTGACCAATCGGGATACCACCTGTGTTCGCTGCGATAATAGCATCGGTTAGTTGAATGGGTGTATCTTTACGTAAGCTATATTCGCCACTAATGGCCCATTTTGAAATATTGGTATTAAATGAAATACCAAAACGTTCAATGTTTTCTGCGTACTCTAAAAAGAATTGACCTTGCCCATAATATGATGAAATAGAAGGCAAATGGTTGTGCAGATTCTGATAATACACAGCAATTTCAGTGCCAATAAATAACATAGGAAAGAAGCGTCTTAGAGCAAAGCCATATTGAGCCCCTTTGGCATATTGAGTCTTGCTTTTAGTAAGGGGGCCTAAGCCACAAGAGAAACCATCGGGTGAGAGGCACGCACCATCTAAAATGCCATTACCAGCACTATCATAACCACCGCCCTCGCCAATGGCATCTAAGGTAGAAAAGAAAGCACCAGCTGGGTCGGTTTCAATCGGCGTGAAGTCTAATAAATAAAAAGACTCAACCGTCCATTGCGGGTTGATATTCCAAGAGACATACGCAGCGTTAGTCCCAATAAAGGCGTCTTTTAAAGAGATGCCCGGCTGCCTTAATTGGTTAACATCGACTGTGTTGATGTCGTTTAAGGCACCTTGAATAAAGGTGTTTTCGCCCCAGCTAATAACTTGCTTACCCAGCCGCACATTGAGTTGATCTTTGGAGCCAAAGTAGCCATAAATGAACGCATCGGTTAATGCAGCGTGGCTGACAAGCTGGTCTCTTGCATCCTTGGCCAGAGCTTCTTGCTCGTACTGTGCGTCATAATAATAATTACCACGGACCAGCAAACCAGTGTTTTTATAATTTAAAGCTAATGTACTGGAGGCTTTGATGCTGTGACTGAACAGGTCACCAGCACGGTTAAAATTACGATTACCATATGCGCCTAAATTAGGGGTATCTGCATCTTCAGTGCGTATTGATAGACCGTAGGTTAAGTCGGTGTCAAAGGAGCCTCGAAGGACACCTTGGTGGAAGCTGAAGGCATGTGCGTTCAACGTGAATACAAATAAAAAACTGATCAGTACGAAAAGCTTAAATTTAGGCATAGACATAGTTTTTTACATCGTTAAACATACAGGCTTAAGTAATATTTAATCGTCTAAGGGAGAGCTTGACTACCTGTCAACGGTTTAAATCTTTTTATATTTATTGTCAAACTCTAAGGTTTATTCATTAAACGTCTTATGAAGAATAGCATATTTTTCAGTAATGGCATGGACATCAAGGTAACCCATTTTAGACAGGACCTCTGCGGCCAGTGATGCTCGTCCTCCGCCTGCACAGTGAATTAGAATACGGGTGTTTGGGTCGGGGCACACATCTTGAATTTTCATTTCTAATAAGCCACGTGGGATATTGATGGCTTTATTTAACTTAGAGGTGACCACCTCTTGTGGTTCACGTACATCTAAAAGGATACAAGGCTGGTTATCCGCTAGCATATTCTTTGCATTGGCTGCGCTAATGCAATTGCATGCATCTTGTGCTTCTTTGATAAGTTGGCTGGCAGGTTTAATCATAGGTAGGCCTCAAGTTGCTAAATAGTTTTAATTATTATTAACGAAATAGCATTGAATGTTGGCGTTTAAGGCAATGATATTTTTGCTGTCTTGCTATGTCTGTACCATGTCTATGGCAAGCTGGTAAATGAGTGGTATAAAAAAGGAGAGCAGCTGGCTGCTCTCCTTTTGGTGTGGCTATGTCTAACTATTAATTAATGTGCTTGATCGTGACCAGGTAACTGGATAGTAATCCACTTCCATTCTGTCATAGCATCCACATCAACCTCAATTCCTTCACGACCAAATCCACTATCTCCTGTGCCGCCAAAAGGAACATGTGGTTCATCATATAAAGTAGGTGCGTTGATATGTACCATTCCGGCATCAATATTTTCTGCGAAGTCCATGGCTTTATTTAAATCGTTTGTAATAATGGCGGAGCTTAAGCCATAAGGTGTGTCATTTGCCATTTCAAGTGCCGCATCATAATCTTTTACAGAATAGACAGACGTCACAGGGCCAAAGGTTTCTTCGTAGAAGACATCCATATCTTTTGTGATGCCGGTAAGAATAGTCGGTTCACATACGGGGCCATTCCAGTTACCACCCGTTTCGATGGTAGCACCATTACTGACAGCATTGTCGATATGCCTGCGTACACGATCACGTTGACGTTGAGAAATAATTGGGCCAAGAATGGTCGACATATCACGTAAATCACCCATTGATAACTGGCTGGCAGCAGCCTTATACGCGGCTATAAATTGATCATAGATGCCTTCTTCAACAATGATGCGGCTTGATGCCATGCAGGCTTGACCTTGGTATAAAAACATACCAAAAATAGCGGTTCTAACCGCTAGCTCAAGGTCGGCATCCTTTAGGATAACTAAAGGGCTTTTGCCACCGAGTTCTAGTACGGCATGCTTCATTGAGCGGCCACAAATTTCACCGATATGTTTGCCAACACGGCTAGAGCCCGTAAACATGACGGTTTTAACCAAAGGGTGTGAATTTAATGTATCACCAACATCAACCCCAAAGCCGGATACAACATTAACAGACCCAGCAGGGAAACCAGCTTCTTGTAATAACTGAGCAAACCGGAAAGAAAGTGTTGGCGCTTCTTCTGACGGAAGCAGTACCACAGTGTTACCGGTAGCTAAAGGTGACGCAACTAATTTTGCCGCTTTGATTAATGGTACGTTAAACGGTGTAATAGCAGCAACGACACCTAAAGGCTTACGTACACTCATGCTCATTCTGCCCGGTGTGTCTGACGGCATGGTTTGCCCGGTTATGCGGCGAGCAACGCCTGCAGCAGCCCGTAGGTGGGTGATAGCATATTGAATTTCGAAGTTTGCTTTATTCATCGGCGAGCCGATTTCATCAATGAGGATGTCAGCAAATTCAGCGCGGTCTCTTTCCATTAAATCAGCGGCTTTGCATAGCATCGCCTCAATATCTTTTGCCAATGTTTTGCTATAGGTTTTAAAGCAATTATGTGCAGCCTCAACGGCTTTGTTGATATCGGCATCATTTGATTCGGCAGCTTGGCAGTACACAGAGTCGTCTAGAGGGTTTAGAACATCAAAGTACTTCCCGCTTTCAGGTTTAGTGTGTTCGCCATTGATCCATAATTCATGTTTAGTCGTCATTCGTTGTCCTTGGTTTTTTTAAGTTAATATGTAATACGGGTAAGGGCTAGTGCGTTTGGTCGTGACCGGGTAATTGAATGGTGATCCATTTCCATTGTGTTAATGCATCGATATCTATATCTACGCCTTCACGCCCGAAGCCACTGTCACCAATGCCGCCGAAAGGCACATGGGGCTCATCGTAAACACTCGGTGCATTGATATGTATCATGCCAGTCTCAACTTCATGAGCCAACATTAAAGCATTGTTAAGGTCATTGGTGTGAATGGCGCCACTCAGTCCGTAATGAGTGTCATTTGCAAGTTCTAACGCTTCTTCAACGCTGTTTACAGAATAAATTGAAGTGACGGGGCCAAATGTTTCTTGGCGGCAAACCGTCATCTCGTCGGTAACATTTGTCAGAATGGTTGGTTGGCAACGGTTGCCTTCCCATTCGCCACCTGTCACGAGTGTTGCACCTTTTGCGACGGCATCTTCAATGTGTGAACGTACTCGATTACGTTGACGGGGTGAAATAATGGGCCCTAGAATAGTGGACATATCTCGTAAATCCCCCATGGATAATTGTTTAGCGGCAGCACTGTACATCGCAACAAATTGATCAAATATTGCAGCTTCAACAATAATGCGACTAGATGCAATACAAGCTTGTCCTTGGTAGAAGAACATACCAATAATGGCATTTTGTACCGCTAGACCAAGATCGGCATCCGCGAGGACGATGTATGGGCTTTTTCCACCAAGTTCCAACACGCAAGGCTTCATATTTCTGCCGCAAATCTCGCTAATGTGTTTGCCGACAACGCTAGAGCCGGTAAACATAACAGCCTTAACAAGTGGGTGGCCGGTTAAGAAATCACCAACGTCAACACCGAAACCCGATACCACATTTAGGCTGCCAGCTGGGAAACCTGCTTCTTCAATTAACTTAGCAAAACGAAAAGAAACAGCGGGGGCCATTTCAGATGAAAGCAAAACAACCGTGTTGCCAGTCGCAAGGGGTGAGGCAACTAATTTTGCAGCTTTAAGTAATGGCACATTAAAAGGGGTGATAGCAGCAACAACACCCAACGGTTTTCTAATACTCATGCTCAGCCTACCCGGGGTGTCTGATGGCATGGTTTGACCCGTAATACGACGCGCTGAACCAGCTGCTGCGCGTAATTGACCAATGGTTTGGTTAACTTCAAATTGTGCTTTATTCATGGGTGAACCCACTTCATCGATCAGAAGATCTAAGAATTCATCACGGTCACGCTCAAGTAAGTCAGCTGCTTTAGTGAGCATGGCTTCACGGTCTTTTGCTAAGCACTTGCGATAGCTTTGAAAGCAAGCGTGTGCGGCATCAACGGCTTTGTTAATATCTGTTTCATTGGACTCAGCCGCTTTACAAAACGGGCTATCATCTAATGGGTTAAGGACATCAAAGTATTTTCCAGTGGTCGGTTTAGTTTCTTTACCACCAATCCAAAGTTGATACGTTTTACTCATGGTAACTCCTCATTTTATTATTAATGAACGCGGCGGACCTATCTTGTCCTTTTACGCATTATTAACATCATTTCTTATAATTTGAATACTACTGACTAATCGTTCGTTAAGTTAGCAGATAAACCTTGGTGAGTTGCTTAGTCAGCATTATTAATAATACTGACTAAGCAAGGGTCAGGGATTAGCCAAAGACGGCCTGTGGGTCAAGTGCTTTTTTAACGCGACCTTTTAGATCTTTAAGGCCTTCCATTGTCACAGCATCAACCGCGTGTTGCATGTCTGCATCTATCAAGCAGGCTGGGTAGCCTTGCTCAGAAAAGGCAGCAACAATAGTGTTAGTCAGCTGACGAGCTTGCTCAAGTTTTTCGGCATCACCAGTTGGGTAAAGTACTTGCAGCTGATTCATCATGGTGCGCCAAGTTAGAGCAAATTGGCTGATGATTTTAAGCCCCTCAGGATTGCTAACTTGGTTAAGCAGGTTATGCATGCTGATAGCATCATCGCCATCAATAGGGCTAGCAAAGTGAACATTAATGCTAGACATGCCATCAAGGTTTTTATTGATGGTGTTGAACTGGCCGTTCATTCTTTTTTCGCGTTGCGCCCAGATTGTATTGTTAGCAGTTGCATCGTCAAGTAAGAACTTACTGCCTTCTATTTGGCCAAAAGCACCGCTGACGGCTTGCCATAAAAAATCAACATTCGCAGGCAAATTATATAATGCACCGTACAGATTCCATTGGCCAAGCTGATGTTTGGCTGCTAAATCGTCACTGGATGCAGTGGAGTTGATGTCTTCATCTGCAAATTGAATGGCTTCAGATGCGGCAGGTGCAATGGTGACCGTATTAGGAACGAGCATATTGATCTTAAAGTCGCGCATGATTTCAACGGCTTGGTTCAACGCTGCCTCATTAGGTAGTTGAATGGCAAACGGTTTGTAAGCAGGGGCTTTTGGCATAAGCCAAACACCTACTTTTGTAACAATACCGTTGCTAGCTTGGGTAAATGTTCCGTCAACATAGGGGCCAAACCCATACTTGAACAACTGCCATGACTCACTGTCTGGCATCGCGCCCATGCCTGTTCTTATTAGTTTGCCATTGGCGAGCATTACTTCCATACCACACTGCATCATTAAACGATCACCGTAAGGTGTGTAACCGTAATGACGGTTGCTGATACTGCCTGACACAGACTGAGATGAATTTTTCTCAAAATCAACAATGAAAGGAATATTGTTGGCTTTAAGGTGCTCATTCAGTTGTTCATAATTAACGCCCGGCTCGATAAGAGCGTAGGCAGCTGTTTCATTCACTTCAATAATGCTGTTAAGCTTTTTCAGGTCAATAACAACAATGTCGCCTTTTTCAGGGATCGGTGCTGTATTGATCTCTCCAGGGCTTAACAAGTTGAATAAAGAGAATGGTTTATCAGCTGAGTTGACTAACAAGTTTTTCAGTTCTTCTAAGTTCGTTGGGGTCACAACGGCAATAACTTCGCGTTGACCATTGTTAATACGGTCAAAGAGGAATTGGTACTCAGGATTAGGTGAGCCTTTTGTGGCAGCAATATTGCTCGCACTGAAAAGGCTGCTTAGGTTGTCTATTATAGTTTTCATAATCTAGCTCTACTTGTATTGTGCAGGCGGCATGATGACCGGGTAGTCTTTTTTAGGGTCAATTCTAAAAAAGGCTTCACGGGTATCATAGTCAATGGATATTGCTGGCTCAGAGTCTCGCCAAGAAAACTCACAGGCATTACAGTGAAAAATTGTCCAAACAAGCTCACCTTGGGCGTTTAACCCTTTATGTTCAGTTCGAATTTGATCGTTGGCTGACTGACAGCGTGGGCATAAGCTCATGACTTGTCTCCGTTTTGTAAAAGTTGAATAACCTTGGCTATTTCATCAATTTCTGGGCCAGCCGGTGGGGTTACAATTTTTGAATCTGATCCCAACTTATCCGGTGGCATAAAGCTGGTGGCATCAATAATTAAACGATGCCCTTTGCCTGCAACCTCAGCTGCGGGATCAATGGGGATTAACGGCATATTAGGGATAACAATGGTGTCATCTGCTCGGGTGCGAGTTGATAATGCCCACATTACTTCATTGAGGTCGAAGGGATCAACATCATCATCCACCATAATCAGGTTCTTAAGATACATGGTGCCGTGAGGTGTTCCTAAGGCACGCATAGCAACAGATTTTGCAAAACCCGCAAAACGGTTTTTAACAGAAATAACACCGGTTAGCCCATGCTGATATAAGGCATTGACGGCTACAACTTCTGGGAAGTCCTTCTTAAGCTGTGCGTAGATAGGCGCCGACGTGTTTAGCCCAATTAAGGTGTCGTGCTCTGTCCAGCCACGGCCAATATAAATATTTTCAAAAATAGGGTCGTTACGGTGCGAAATCGCCGTTACTTTAAACCTAGGGATTCGCCTAGCACCACTGTAGCTTCCAGGGAATTCTCCAAAAGGCCCTTCGAGTGTGCGAACGCCATTCATTAGCTCGGCTTCAATGATCATTTCTGAGTCAGCAAGAATATCCATGCCATTGCCTGACTTAGTCAGGCGAAGCGGGCTGCCCATCATTTGTGATGCGTAGGCAAACTCAGACTCTTCATATCCAACTGGTGTTGCGGCAAACATGCACATAGCAGGGTGATTACCGAGCATGACGGAGATCTTGAGTGGCACATTGGCTTCTTCGGCGGCCATGATGTGGCGGCCCATGTCATGAGCAGGAACTGACAATAAAGTGAATTCACCCGGTGCTTGTACCTGAATACGGTAAATACCTACATTTTGTTTGCCGAAGT
>ERZ1027208.500-NODE-500-length-15056-cov-8.221319_pt1 | contig 15056 bp, 14 predicted proteins | sample MGYA00520867_ERZ1027208 | MGnify/ENA primary metagenome ERZ1027208 (study PRJEB33311, sample SAMEA4378413) | marine metagenome | biome: Marine biome; feature: Fjord; material: Water | collected 2014-07-20T08:00:00Z/2014-07-... | depth 75 m ...
TTTTATGGTAGTGCGGTGAACCTGGTGTTACGCATTATGTTTCGTTTGGGTGGTTAGATGTGTATAAGGTACAGATCTATAGGTTAGTGATTAGTTTGTTTTCATTACAGTACAAGGTGTTCCATTAAATACAGGCATGCCGCAGAGTGCATCCAATTTCTGATCACTGTGTAGCAAATTAACGTTATAGCCCTGATTGGTTTTGGTATTGGTTTGGCCACTGTTATAATGGTGCCCCCAAAATTGGTGGACCATAATTACGCCTGTTTTGATTTTCTCTGTAATGTGAACTGGTAAAGCTAACACGCCCGTCTCTGTGGTTATGGTAATGGTGTCACCGTCTTGAATATTACGTTCTAAGGCGTCAACCTCACTCATGGTAGCGAAATTCTCATTTAGGTTGTCAGTTAGTGACTTAATATTGTGAGTCCAAGTATTAAAGCTGGCTAGTCTTCTTCCGCCGGATATGAGAAGTAGTGGGAATTTACTGGTAGGTAAAGGGGGGTTGGCCAACACGCGATCAAGTTCTTCGGTAAATTTAGGTGGTGCTAAGTTGACTTTTTTGTCAGATGTTCGGATATATTTTTCGAAAAAAACTCCTCTTTCAAGCTCTCCCATTATCACGCCATGCTCCCTTTTTTTGAGATTCTTAAGGGTCATTTTTTTCTTGGTAAACGGGCTCATCAATAAGAATTGGGCAAAATTCTCCTCACTAAAACCCGAGCTGAAATAGGACATCATTCTGTCTACGGCATTTATGATTGGGTTGTTCAAAAAGCGAATGTTCGCAGCTCGTGATATGTCACGAATCATATCCCATTCAGGTCGTGCTTCACCCCTTGGCTCGACTAATTTGTGTTTCCATTCCGCAAAAGGAACCTGCTCAAACGATTGAGTTAGAAAATGAAACCCGCCTTTTTCATATATTGTAGCTGCGGGCAAGTTATAATCAGCAAAGGTCCCGGTGTCAGATTGGTAAATATCAATACATACTAGCAAGTCAAGTCTTTCAAGGGCTTTTTCCATTTTCTTTGTATTCGGGAAAGAAATTACTGGATTGCCCGCCATCACAATTAGTGCACGAATTCTGTCTTTGTCATCCGACAATACATCATCTGCAAACACCGATGCCGGAGGACCGCCAAATATTTGCGGATACCCTCCAACCCGAGACTCCGCTGGATTCTTACGTTTGGTAAATAAATGTATAAGATCAGTGTTATTGATAGCGCCTGGGTTGAAAAACATTCCACCTTTTTGGTCAAGCCGCCCGGTAACAGCATTTAGGGATTGGACCAGCCACTCGGTTAATGTAGTATTGTGACTCGTTTGAACTCCAACCCTAGTTGTAATGAATGCACTTTTTGCGTTAGCGTAGTCCGCAGCCAAGGTTTGGATTGTAGAGATTTCTATTTCGGTAATATCGGAGACTTCTTTCATCGATATACTTGTTACAATCGTACTCCAGCGGCTAAATCCTTTCGTCCTATTGTGTACAAATGTTTTATCATAAATCTCATGCTCGATAATGTGTTTCATCATTCCAATCAAAAGGAATAAATCCGTTCCAGGCCGAATCATGATGTGCTGATCTGAAATTTTTGTCGTTTCGGTTTCTCTAGGGTCGACGACAACAACCTTACCCCCTCGTCTTTGTATGTCTTTTAGGTCGCCGCCTATTCTCGGGCGACGTTGCAATAAACTCATACCCTGAGTAACTAATGGATTGGTTCCCAGAAGTAATGCGAAGTCCGTATCATTGGCATCCGGTTGAAAAATCATAGTTTGGTCACCAAATAGCTCTTCCGCAACGGCTCCTCTATCCGTATATTCCAATGAAAGCACGTTGAACGAATTTGGGGAGCCAAGCGATGAACACAGTGTATTTGCGACAACCATCACGCTGGTGTCAGCGGCATTCCCCCAGTAGGTTGCTATGGATGTGGGGCCATATTGATCCAACAAGTTACGTAATTTTTGTCCTATTTCGGTAGTCGCCGTACCCCAATCGGTTCTCTGTAGGGTTCCGTTAATCCTTTTCTCAGGGTAGAGCAAACGATCTGGATCATTTTGATATTCTGGAACGGCCATTCCCTTCTTACACACATATCCTTTACTTATCGGGTGATCTTGGTCAGGCCTCACCCGCAATATAATATTATCTTCAATATCAAATTCCATTCCACACTGGGGCTCGCACGCCCCAAACTTGCATATTCCTTTTACGGTTTTAGTCGTCATGTGAAAGCTCCATCGCTTCTGGTATTACTTGTGTATCGGTACATACGAAGGTTTGACTCAATGCATGTTCAAATTTCTTGTTGATGAGAACGCTTTTTATTGACGAAATAAACGTTTTCGATCCCGCTATTAATACGTGAATATCGGCACCTTGAGCTTCTACCCGCTCCAGGACACTATTAAACTCCTTCGGAATAATATAGGAAATCCCGGAACTCACGTTTTGATCAATAATCTTTGTGTACTTAAAATTATTGGTTGGTGAAGTAAAGACATTAAGTAAATCATCAAAAAATGATTCATTTTTTTCCGGCGTAAATTGAACAATTTGTGAACCAAAGGACCTAACTAGTACAGGGGACAATGACGAGAAAAACGAAATACCTGGGCCTTCCGCAACACACAAATAAAAACATTTATTGCCCCATTCCCTCAGTTTAAAACCTCTATGTACGCCTTTTAGTGTTAGGTTAAACCCCGGACGGGGTGTATAGACAAGGTTGTTTAGAATCGATCCATATTTCAGATAAAATAGTACGTCTATAGTACCTTCTTTTTTCAATAGTGATGGGTGACTGGCAATTGGTAATGAAAATTCCAACTTCTCACAGAATGCGTCATGCATAAGGCTGACGTAATCACCTGGGCAATATATTAGCTGCTCCCCATCAGACCGAGATAGGTTCGCCATTAGTGTCCGAGGCCCAAGCCTTTGTATACTCGTTAGATTTAATTCGATATCGCTGTTCTTATCAAAGCTGGAATTATTCATATTATTCTGCGAGTTAACTGTGAATGTTCATCGATTAAGCTGCTTCAAAGGACTTATATCGGTTATTTTGATTCTCACTACCAGTGAATTCATATTCAATCAATTAGAATACTCTACTGAATTATTTCGCCCATTTATTGAAGGAATCTGCTATTTTCTATTCAACTCTCAATTACGACCTAACCTATTGATATATGGGTTTTTAGAGAAACACAACGTTAGTCAGACGGTGCTGCTTTGTGGGATTCAGTCATATTTCAGGTTGAAATCGTTCGAAGATTTGGATATTAACCAGACCTTTAGCGGCCATAAATGAAGACGGCTGGACGCCAAACATTTCCTTAAACGTTCGAGAAAAATGAGCCGTGTCTGAAAAACCAGCATCCATAGCCGCATCGACCAGTCTAGTCCCATCAATAATCTGCTCCAACACGTAGCGAATTCGTTTCCACAGTGAATAGCGCCTGATGGGAATACCAATTTGTTCTTTAAATAAATGTTGCAATCTTGACGCTGATAAGCAGGCGACTGACTCTAGGTCTTCACTGGTACATTGAGCCCCTTTCGTCTCGTCCAACCGTTTTAATACACGGATAATTCGCTCATCGACATCGAGTCTAGAAACGGGTTTAATGCCGACCATTTCTAACGTTCTGCTTAACAGACTTGCCGCTGTTTTTTCGTCGGTGTCAGCATTAAGAAACGTTGATGCAAATTCTTCGTCAATGGTGTCCCATATCTTGTAGGCGCATTTATCCTCATTGGTATTTAACATTGCACCATAATCTGTTGATTCCGGTTCAAGATAAACAAAGGCAATCTCATTATCGATCGCGTTTATTTGGTGAGGTACGTCAGGTGCAATCAATGCTGCTCGCACCAGATGACAATCCCCTTTGCCAAAAGAAATGTCGAATAATCCATGAATGCCCACGCAAATTTGTACTGCGTGATGTTTGTGCATTGAGAAATCAAAACTCGCACCTATGTATAAAACACGCTCGCGCCACATAAATAATCTATCGGTCATACACTGTCTCCTATCGGTCGTTGACATAAATGAAACCCAATTTAATACCCTTGATGCTGATTGTCGAACAGGTTCTATTGATAACTGCTACTTTGATATGTGCTCGGCAGATATCAAAAATTCGTTCCCCATCAGTTCCAAACAATTAGTGCGCCTCCTGTTACCTAAACTGCGGTCAAAAACTGCCCTAAAAAAATTGGAGGATTTACATTACTTATAAACTATCCTCAACGGCAACCGGAGAATACTACGTTGGTTGTATTTATATTTGAACCAAAAGGGTTATTAGTTAAGGAAAATTATGTGCGTGGAGGGCTGTAGATAGTAGTCAGCTTTAATAGAAGATTTGACATTGGACTTATTCAAGGGAAAGTAAGCTATAGAGTTTTGTTTCCTTGCTCATACCTCTAAGTACCTGGGGTTCTATAGATTGCACAATCACATCGGATTTAATGCGTCTATAGGTGTCACCACTTAACAAAATTTGAGTATTTAGTGGTTTTGTCATGGCCTCAATACGGGAAGCAGTATTTACCGTTGACCCTAGCACGGTGAAATCAGAAAACATTGAGCCACCTACATCACCTAACACTACAGGTCCAGAATGAATACCAATGCCGATTTCAAAGGGCTGAGAGCCCCCAAAGGTCAATTTTGATGCTTGAATGCTTTGATGCATCTCTAAAGCACATTCGGCAGCTTGTAACGCATGGTTGCTTTCGTCACCAAATGCTCCAAATACGGCGAGCAATCCATCCCCCATCAATTTGTCAATCATCCCTCTATAGCGGAAGATTACGCTGGAAATTAGTTCGAAATATTCATCCAAAAATACAAAGATATCCTTTGGATCCTGATGCTCGGAAAAGCCAGTAAACCCCCTAATATCACAGAACAAGATGCTTACATCCTTGCGTTCACCAGTATTAACCATATTTGTGGAACCAAACTTGTTCATCAGGTAGTTTACTGCATCGGGAGAAAAGTAGCGTGATAAGTACTGTTTTCTTGCTTGTTCCTCTAATGCCTTTTTGCGCATATCGATCTGGCTGATGCCGATAGCAGCGATGGATGCTAAAGCGCAGAATAGCTCAAGTGTTAATGGATCTAGCTTGGAATCGCCCATAACGCCTAACAAACCGATTAGGGTACCTTCAACGATCATCGGAGAAAATTGAAATCCATGATACATCTGAAGGTCGTGTGTGTTTTGGCACTGAAGGTTATTGGTGTTTAATGGTGATTGATAATCAACTATACATTGTGCCTCCACTTTAAGCTCAACGAGTGGAGGATATTGCTTGTCACTAACACAATTAAACTGTTTAATCGGTGATTTGGAATCGGAAAGGAGTATTATGGTGGACTTGGCTTGAAGCGTTTTATTAGACCAGGTTAACGTCGCATCTAGAACAGAATTAAAATCGTTTTGTAAGCCAATATCCTTTACAGCATCGTGAAACAGTCTAAATCCATCCCTCATATCCATTTTGTCATGCATAGCCAAATTCCACCTTGTTTGTAAAAAGCGCGAACACTTCAGTAATATCCTAGTTATTTTTTCTATTAATTTTATTCTACCGGTGTGTTAATTCAAGGAGCATTATGTCAATTTCTGTGCAGGCTTAGCTTGTATTGATGTTCTAGAAAAGTCAATTAAGGAAATTTATACAGAAATCCAAGTATAGCAGATACGTTCAATTTGTGAATTCTACCAGTTGCTAGTATACCTCTATCCTAGCAGAAGCTTGAATTTTACGGCTCGGTACAAGCTAGCGCATCGTAGTGTGATTATTGCCAGGAGAGGTTGCAAAAATGATCAAGGTGTATAAGTGTTTCTCAGATTTTTATCCGTACTATCTTAGTGAACATAGCGACCAAACTTGTCGGCGTCTTCATTTTGTTGGGTCGGTGTACATGCGCTGTATTCTTAGGGGCTTTTAGTCTTTCTTCCATTCTTTGGTTACGGATTTGCCTGGATTGGACACTTCGTTTTCGAGAGAAATCGCCCTGCTACCTTTCAATATCCGGTATTTAGTTTGATGGGGTACTGGGTCATGTTCAAAGATATGTTGATCGGGAAAATGGAATTTTAGACCGTAACAATATCTATATTTGCTTATCTGTTTCGGTAAATAAATGGTTTTCTGAACAGACGCTATTTCTTCTCTTTCGGTACAATGAGCATGCTCTTAATATTGCAATACGAGACCAGGTTGATGGTGCAGTCAAACTTTTTTTATGCTATCTAGAGAATACACCCTGAATGAGATCGGCCACAATATAGTAGCCTCCTCACTCAATGAATTTGACAATATAGCTCGGAAAGAAAATTCAATTCTATATAGATTTACGTAATTACCAATACCTGTTCACCATTTTCAGATGCGCCACAAGAAATGTCCAAATAATATGACAAACCCACCTACTTCACAGGCTATTAATAGGACCATAAAAGTGGTTATGAATATGGGTGGTAGTTGCAACTGACCAAACTGGTGGGGTTGTGCAAATTGGTTTTCAGTATCACGCAAGGCGCCGTGGATTATATAGCTTAGGACTGCCGAACCGAAAAAGACTACAAGTACGCTAACAGAAAGAATATTTATCCATTCAGGTAGCACACTGATACGCACGAACTCCAATATCACTAAACATGAAAAGGAATACAACAAACTGGTACGGTGTGCGATATCTACATAATAAGGAGCGACGTATTCAGGTCCTTGGCGTATAAGAATTTCCACACGCCAGTGATCAGTCCTGATAGAAAGAATGTACCACTGGCAAGCAGCGAAACTAATTCTGCAGTTGTTAAGTCCATCAAATGGTTCCTTCGACTGCAGCTGAGTTCGTGCCAGAGTCAGTAGGCTGACGTTTCTTTTCGAAAGGTTTTTTAATTTGTTCCCAGTAACTTGCTGGATAATTTGCATTTCCAATACCAATCTCATGATCATGTAGGGGAATACGCTTCTCAAAATATGCAGTACCCAGTAAACGATCCCATACCGAAAAGAATAGTGCGAAATTCACATCGCCAGCTCGACCTTTTAGATGGTGGAACCGGTGCAGCTCTGCTGTGGCAAATAGTGCTCGAAATGGTCCTGTTTTGATATCTGCATTGGTATGTTGGATTAACAATTGAATGAAGATACTAAAGACTAATGCGATCGCCACGTCCTGGGGAATGCCGATGAGGAGTAACGGCCCCAAGGCAAACACAGCATCAATGGCTTGAAAGGCAGGGTGTTTCATGAGACCGTTAAACCCATATAATCGGGTTGGCATATGATGAATAGCGTGAAAACGCCAAAAAAACGCGTTCTTGTGACATAGATAATGAAACAGTGTGCTGCCGATATCCAATATCACTATGGCGAAGATAAGCTGGAACCCGAAGGCCATTTGTGATGGCCAAATTTCAGGAAAAATAGCAAATGCCGATAAGAATGGAAGGAGAAACATACCTCCGTAATTCATTGTTTCGTTGACTAATGCATGGATTGAGTCCCTTCCAAAGTCACCTTGCGAGGTGTTCCAGGATTCCTTGTGAGGGATAATTCGTTCTACTCCGAAAGATACAACTAACGCTAACGCCATGAGTATTAATGTGTAATGAAAGCCCATCTGGTTTTGAGAGACTACAATTTCCGCGCCGATAAATCCGAATAGCATCATGGGAAAGAAGGCTATTTTTAGAATTTTTTTTGCTATGTTCATGTTAAAGAATTTCCTCTTTAATGGATTGATCGCTTGACAGTTAGCGTCAATCCATTGAATGAATCTGCTAAATTGAAAGTTTTGTGCGTGCTTACTTGGCCGCAAAACATATATCACTTAGGCTACTACTTTTGAAAGCTTGCAGGCACATTGTTCTAAACATTGGTTACACAATTTAATCATGTCAGATAATCGTTTATGTCTCATTTCGCCAATAAAAACAGTTGCTGCTAAAAGGGTAAGAATTAGTGTTAAGTCCATGCCGTTATCCTCTGTGTTGATGGTATAACGCTAGATTACTCAGTTGTGGCGCAATTTCATTGAAGGAATCTGCTAACTTCCTTATTTATTACGCGCTCTACTTTATCTAGGACTTGAGCTTAAGAGAGTGAACCCCTTTTCAGTCGTGATTTAGGTAACACTAAACATGCACGTCATCTCTAGTTAAAATGATTTGCCCTACCCGGATATTTTCTTTGAAATTTAATATCTTTGAATACCCTATAACGGAAACCAAACCAAGATCTCACTCGTTAGTAATATACTTCTACCTAGCAACATATTGGCTTCGCACTATAGCTGATTCATTCAATAGAATTAGCCTACTAACTTGTAATATCTTTCTTACGTAAAATCTGAAAGAGCAGCTTCATGGTTTATTCAGTTTTTGGATGCCCCATTGCTAATCTCATAATTTTTTCGGAGTTCGCGTCAACTTTCGAAATATAATGTGTAGTCCACATAAAGTGCAAAGGCAAGCTGCTGGTTTAGCGGCAATTTTGAAGAAAATAATAATGATGAATAAACAATTAGTTGATCAATTTGGACGTCACATTACATACCTACGACTATCCGTAACGGACCGCTGTGATTTTCGCTGTGTCTACTGTATGAGTGAAAAGATGACATTTTTACCTCGCGAACAAATTCTAACGCTAGAAGAACAACTTCGCTTAAGTCGAATTTTTATTAGTATGGGGGTAAAGAAAATCCGCCTCACGGGAGGGGAACCACTAATACGACGCAACATCATATCTTTTGTTGAGCAACTAGGAGCCATAGAGGGGCTGCGTGAATTAGTTCTCACCACCAATGGATCACAGTTAAGGCAATTGGCCCAACCACTGAAGAAAGCCGGTGTCCAAAGAATTAATATAAGCCTTGATAGTTTGCAGGCCAATCGTTTTAGGATGATTACTCGAAATGGGAGATTAGAAACTGTCCTAGAGGGAATAGAAGCAGCAATAGAAGCCGGATTTGGACGTATAAAAATAAATACCATTATCATCAAAGGCCGCAACGATGACGAGATTATTCCATTGCTCCTATATGTTAAAGAACACGGGCTTGATATTTCATTTATCGAAGAAATGCCTTTAGGTACTAATCTTTCTTATGACAGAGCAGAAAACTATATGTCATCGGTCGAACTACGAGAAGTAATTGAGAGGGAATTTCAACTGATTTCCAGCCCCTTCGATAGCGGCGGGCCTGCTGAGTATTTTGACTTGATGGGAACCGATACACGAGTTGGATTTATAGCCCCTCATTCTAATAATTTTTGCAGTAGCTGCAATCGAGTACGCCTTACCTCAGAGGGACGTCTGTTGTTGTGCTTAGGCAATGAGAATTCAGTAGATTTGCGAAAATTTCTACGTGACGGATACAGTGATGATGATATTAGACAATCATTATTGAATGCTATGAATATTAAGCCAGAGCGGCATAACTTTGACCTTAATGAAAAGCCGACGATTGTACGCTTTATGAATATGACCGGCGGATGACTATAGAATTATATGCCATAAAGACCAATCGGATGCATTTTATTTCTCTATAAGGCAGCGAATAACGTTAAAACAATATCCTAATTTACGCTGTAGAAATCAATTATTGGTCACTAAACGATGGAAAATACCATGCCAAAGAAAGGAAAAATATGATGGAAAACGAAAAAAAATCGGAAGCGCTCTATAATGCTGCTAATGTCGAGCTTCACAGGATTGAAGACGCTACCATTGCGGTAAGAACTTTTGGTCAGGGGCCTGCTATCCTACTAGTACACGGATATCCAGTTAGTGGGTATACGTGGCGTAAGCTATTGCCAACGCTGTCTGCTAATTTCACTTGCTATGTAGTTGATCTTCCTGGGCTTGGAGATAGTGATTGGGAGCCCAACACAGATTTTAGCTTTACCGCGCAGGCTCGCCGGCTCAGTTTGCTTTCCAAGGAACTAAAGCTAGGAACATTTTCTATAATCGCACACGACACTGGTGCAACAATTGCCAGATTATTTGCTATTTCGTTCCCTAAAAACATCAAAAAACTTGTAATGCTGAATACCGAAATTCCCGGGCATCGACCTCCATGGATACAGTTTTTTCAGTTTATTGCAAAACTCCCACTTGCTTCTACAATGTTCAGACTGCCTCTGCGTTCAAGTTTTTTTCTGCAATCATCTATGGGGTTTGGTCAGTTTTACTCCGACTCCCGTTTGTTTAAAAATAGGGGGAATCTAGCGCCCTATGTCGATCCACTAATTGGGAGTCCACGTCGACTACTCGGATCCCTGAATTATTTAAAAGGAATTGATTGGAAAGCTGTAGATGGTTTCGGTGAAGGGCACGCCAAAATTAGGGCTGATGTTCTGTTTCTTTGGGGTGAAGATGATAAAACCTTTCCCATTCATTTGGCCATGGAAATGTGTCAGCAGTTCAAATGCAACGTTGACTTTATGCCACTACTCTCAGCTTCACTGATGCCTCACGAGGAAAAACCTAGAGATGTTCTTCAACATTTGATCCCTTTCCTCACCGACCAATACTAGCCAGAATCTAGATGTTCTTCCTGGCGCATGGACTTCTGTTTTCTTAAACATTGTTATTGTGTGATTAGTGCCCATTCATAAATTACCATGCTCAATAAATTGACAATCTATGGATGGGCGCTAACTAACGAAAACATTGTGAAAGTCCCTTTCCTTTTTCCTCGTATATTGGTTAACATTGATGATCGCCTTTCTTCATCAATGGCATGCCTCCCATGGTACTTGTTTTCCAAGTACCAGCTTCGTTCCAAGGGCAGACGGCTGGATAATACTCTGGACCTTTGGAAGCCCCATCCATTTTGCCATCACATGTTTGCCACGTTGCATTATCAATATGTATTATTCCGCGACTTGCTTGGGCACACAATGTTGCTGTATCACTTGTGATACCGGTAGCCTCCATTCAGTATTTGCCATCATAATTCGTATCTCGAGCCTTTCCACTCTCAGGTGTTTTGGTAAGGTTTTTTATCGGGTTTAGCTGAGACTGATGGTTGTCATGCCTCCCTGAATGTTGCCCTGAATCTTCTAGTGTTGGGTTATTTATATAAGTGGTATTACACGGGACCAAAAAAAGCTGATTCCACTACCAGCAGGAGTGAATTTGCATTTTTCGTTCAGGCCATACTTGTTCCTATCTCACACTTATTTTTTATTGGGAGCGGAAGTTATCATTCTGTAAATAACAAATCAAAGCTGAAAAGATCAATAAACTTCAAATCTTGAAAAATATATCAAAGAATAACAAAGGATATTCCCTCGGGCAATTATTTGATAAGAAATATTTCCAATTAATTCAATATGTTAGTTGGAGTCAGGTATGCAAGCTTTACGGGGCTAGTCAGAGTAAATTAAATTTCGTCAAGGGAAGTGCGCTGCCTCATATCCTTTAGCGAACGAAAGTGACTAGGCGTTAGCCCTGTCACTTTTTTGAACTGGCCGCTCAAATGCGCAACACTGCTGTATTCCAATTGATAAGCAATTTCAGATAGACTTAATTCGTCGTATACCAGTAACTCTTTAACCTTCTCGATGCGTTGTCGTATGTAAAATTGCTCAATCGTAACCCCTTCTACACTAGAAAATAGCTGACTTAAATATTTATAATCATGAATAAGTGATTTGGCTAAGAAAGCAGATAATTTTGTGGCTGAGTGATCATTTCGACATTGCACATATTCAATGCATAATACTTTTATTTTCTCGACTAGCTGACTTTTTTTGGTACCCAGAAGATCAAACCCTATGGTTTTTAGTTTTTCTTCCAGTAGCACGAGAATCCCTGGGGTTAGTCTTTCTACATGATTCTCACCAAAATCAATTTCGCCTAAAGAAATACTGGCGAACGGAAGCTCCAGCTCCCTCATTACATTGATTACTGCCATGTTGCAGCGATGGCATACCATGTTTTTTACGTATAACTTCATTACCGTCTTACCTAAGGTTGCTCTTAAGACTACGATAGTAGGCGTTAGATTGTCTGTTGGATTCACCTACTTGCTCTCTATAATACTTATGTGGGGTTAGAATAATAGTTTTAACCTTCAATTCATTGCACGATTGAGCTGATTTTGTAATTCCTGAAGCGCCATAAGAGAATATAGATCTGGCTATACTACCTGAACCAAGGGTATTTTGCATAATCCATATCTTTAAAAGAAGTGCTGTATTAATCGATCCGTTAATGTTTCGTCGCTATTATTAATGTAGCCTGCCCTTGCCTAGATTTTTTTACTACGACAGCAAGTAGCGGTAGTCGGTAAGTCAGCGATAAAAGATAACAACAGGCCAACGGCGCCCCTCATCAACCAGCGGATTAACAATCGAATGGTTGATGATTGACTGTGGAAACGGTTGCGGTAGTACAGGTGCAAGATAGCCATTAAGACATACGCGATAGCTACAACAGCGATTTCTGACCAACTCACCCACAAAATGTGGAGGTTAAACAACCCTTTAACTTCCTCCATGCCTTGGCTTAAGAGGCTTAAAATCACAATGGTTAACGCAGTAGCAACCAAATAAATACAATAGCAGTTCAATTTAGATGGGCTAACTATTAAGGTATATTTGTGTGTCCTCCCAACGCCTGCCTCATTAAAAACAGTTGTTAGTTATCTAGCCAGTGATTAACTGCTTTTGGGGTTGGATTCAATGATATGAAATGCGTCGTGATTTGTGACACACACGGGATGTATCCCGATTTGAAAATACCGCCTGGTGATGTATTTATTCATGCTGGTGATATTCTTGGACGAGGAAAATTGCCAGAACTTGTGGAGTTTAATGCTTGGTTAAGCACCCTCCCCCATACCCATAAAATCGTTATTGCTAGTAATCACTCATGGTCCTGCTATTGGTATTTTGGATCAGACAATGGATGGTTCCAATGTGGGCTGCGAGGAGCTGATGAAAGCAATTAAGCGCGTAAAACCAAAATATCATCTGTTCGGGCATATTCATGAAAGTTATGGTGTCCTGCAGTTGGACGGTTGTACTCATGTTAATGCCAGCATAGCGACCGAACGTTATATTCCAACGAACAAGCCTATCGAATTTTTAATAGATTAATAACATAAAAGCAACAGATTAGCCGTTCTTCTTTAAATAAAAAACGCCTACCACTTTAAAAACCAAAACTGTTTGATTCTTCACCAATAGTATTTTCCAATACTCAAATGAGTCTAAAGAGGGGGCGTGATTCCACTATGAAATGAGTCTGAAAGCCGGTCGTTTTTGCTTCATGATGTGAGGATGAAAGCCATCATGAGATTATCAGACCTAAAAACCATAGCCGACTTGCTAGCATTCCTACTGGGAGTGCAGGCAGTTATGTTCACCCTAGGGAACAACAAAGACGAAGCTTATCGGATTATTCAAGGCGAGTTAGTGCGCTTTGGCTACATCACTCTGAAGCGCACAGATAAGGGAGTTGTTATCCACTATCTCATTGCCATTAGTGGCTACTCTCGTCAGCAAGTCACACGCCTTATATCCCAGTATGTACAAACGGGAAAAGTTGTTCGCCGTCAACGCACAGTCGCTGGCTTTGCAACCAAATACACCGACAAAGACACACATTTATTGGCTCAAATGGATGCCCGCCATGACAACCCCTGTGGCCATGTCATCAAAAAACTTTGTGAGCGAGCCTGCGATGTTTACGGCGAACAGGAATATCAAAATTTAGCCACTATTTCGGTAAGCCACTTATACAATCTTCGCCATTCCGACACCTATACCAATCAGCGTCGCCATCTTGAGAAAACGAGTCCAAAAGCATCCAGCATCGGAGAGAGAAGAAAGCCTCAAACAGCAGGCCTACCGGGCTACATTCGCATAGATACGGTACACCAAGGGGATCAGGACAAGGTTAAAGGGGTCTATCATATCAATGCAGTGGATGAAGTGACACAGTACGAAGTGGTTTGCACGGTGGAGAAAATCAGTGAACATTATCTGATCCCCGCGCTGAAACAAATACTTGATTGTTTCCCTTTCAAGCTTCGCGGATTCCTTTCTGACAACGGATCAGAATACATCAATAAACGAGTAGCAGAGCTACTGAACAAACTGCATATTGAGTTCACTAAATCGCGATCACGCCACTCCAATGACAACGCACTTGCTGAAAGTAAAAATGCTTCCGTTGTACGAAAAATAATTGGCTATGCACACATATCTCAGGCATGGGCTCCAGAAATCAATCAGTTTAATCAGCAGCACTTGGTGCCTTATATCAATTATCACCGACCTTGCTTCTACCCTGATATAAAGGTCGATCAGAAAGGAAAACAACGCAAGAAGTACCACTATCGAGACATGATGACGCCCTATGAAAAACTAAAATCGCTGTCAAAGGCAAAATGCTATTTGAAAACTGGTCTCTCTTTTGAAATACTGGACGCCATTGCTTATGAAATAAACGATAACCAAGCGGCTGAGCAACTCCAAAAGGCTCGCCAATCACTCTTTAAACGCATTCATGGAACAACACTACTGGCTGGGTAAACCCTCGCTTCTTTAGACTCATTTGAGTATTAAAAAATTCTTGGACAGCCACTCAGCAATGAACAAATAATAGTAAAAGCGTCACGGGATTTAGCGGTTATTGTTGATGAGTCAGAACCTGTTGAAGGAAAGGTTCTGGGAGCTAGCTGGAAGGGTTCTACGACTAAAGTAATCCACAAGAAAACCTTCAGGCACTATGTTGTATCTTTTACGCACGCCGAAGAAAAAAGAACGCTTTACATCCTCCTGAATACTCAAGGAACCTACCTTGGCGCTAATTTCCCCGGAAAATTTAAAGAGCTTTAATCACTCAGAATGCCTCTGAATAACTTCCAGTATCACATAAGGAACAATGTCTCCATGTCGTTCAAGTCACTCACTCGCCTCCTTGTAATATTTAGTGCGTGCAGCTTTTCTGCAACACTCTTTGCACATGGCGTTGACGATAGCACCAA